>ERZ857775.3266-NODE-3266-length-13562-cov-2.904568_pt1 | contig 13562 bp, 8 predicted proteins | sample MGYA00519698_ERZ857775 | MGnify/ENA primary metagenome ERZ857775 (study PRJEB31778, sample SAMEA3449363) | human gut metagenome | biome: human gut; feature: human-associated habitat; material: faeces | place: United Kingdom | collected 2010/2012 ...
TGTTGTGTTTTTGTATTATTTTAATTGATGATATTTGGTGGAAATAGTGAAACCGGAACTTTAACCAAATAGATGGTTAAAATTCCGGTTATATTATTTTACTGATAATAGGCGCATAAGCTCCTGTTAGTAAGGAAAGGATTTGTTTTTCCTCCCCTGTTTAATTGATAATTCTACATCTCGTAATAGTTTTTATCCCCTTTCATATCCTTGTATTTACCATTATGCAAATAGTTGATGTCCGGTTCATATTTATGGCCTCCTTCCACTCTATAAAAGGCTGCTGCCCCTGCATTTATGTTAGCATGATATGGTGTTGCTTCCAGTGCGTCCGACCAGAAAGGGATATTACGCATTATGTAAAGTTTGCCAAGACCTTTGTCATATAACTTTTCTCGTAACGTTTCCGGATACGATTCGTCATTTTCATAATCGAACGTATATTCGTCGGTGCTGAAACCGCCATATTGAGATTTGTCCAGTCCTGCTATTGGTTTTTCAATCGAGCTATCCTCCCATGGATTCATAATTTTGGTATTTACCCATGTCCAGGCATAATCAATATATTCACCTGCTCTGATACCCGCAGCCTCGGAGGCTAGTGAACCGGCCGGATCACCCGTTATGGTAACTGTAATCAGTTTGGTCTTGCCTAAAGATTCCCGTAGTGCTTTGATGAGCTTCGGATACGAGGTCGCATTGGTAGCCGGATGTCCGTTTATACCATATTCGGCACCTTCGTCCATGAGATTAATGCCATCTACACGGTAGTTGGCGAGCTTCTTGACTTCCGCTACAAAGGCTGTAATCTGCTCATCTGTCAGGTTGCAGAATCCCAAGCCGGTCCCTTCTGCTTTAAGGGTGACGCAACGCTTTATACCATAGCTGGAGAGTGACGACATATTGCTTAACTGCTTTTTGAAATTGGCTGATTGGTTCAGAGTCACTTTTCCATTCGCATATCCCAGTGTTGCGGCATTCACATTAATGATGTCATATAAATAGGCATACCACGACGTTTCCCATAACTCATAATGTCCGGGACCGAATGTTTCATTATCATATAATACCATGATAAATTCTTTGGCAATGGAGGCGTTGACTTTTTCGCCATCAATAAACCCTACCATCTTGTACTTTTTCATATCAGCCTTCATCGGGCTCAACCACGGATAAGTAGAGCGTTTATAATAAATCTTGTAATAGATTTCATTACTATCCCGTGACGGACGAATTCCGCTTTCTTCCGGTAGTTCTACGGTAATAGGGAGCAAAGAATAATCATGCAATGTGCCTAGCGGATTCAGGCGTACCATGATAGTATCCGACATTGTATCTCCTGCCTTAATAGTCATTGCACCATCGTTACTGATGCCCTCAATGCTGATAGTAGACATTTTCCGGTATTCCGTACCGTGTTCTTCATTGTATTTGTCTACTAAGTCGAGGTCGATTTTCATTGTGATTCGGGTGTCCTGTGCCACCGGCTTCACCGTTTGGTAGAAGAATGCAAAATCGGGAGTCTTGGTATTGGTCATGGTGATTTCCAGGTCACTGGTTGTCATATCACATTTTAGCATGCCAAAGTTATTGTCTAAAGCCGTCTCGTTAGGTAATTTACCTACGGGAGTGGCAATGGAATTATCTTCGCAGCCTCCTAGCATGCCGGTTACTAATGTAATGGCAGCCATGCAGAGAACATTTTTGAAGTTTATATTTCTTTTCATGTCCATGGTTATCTTTAAAGTGAATGATTACTTGTTGATTTGTGGAATTTCGATTCCCGTCGGCCACACAAGAGGTTCGGCAGATACTGCATCGAATCCGTGTTTCGAATGGTCCTTGACAATGTTTCCCTCACCTTCATTAAATTTCCAGTAAGCAAGCAGGCTTTCTTCGTTTTCAGGATCTTCCACTTTATACATATTCGTCCAGATTTCCTCTTTCGTACGGCAAGTGTTCCAGATACGTATCTCTGCGATGTTACCGTTGAGTTGCCGTAGCTCATCTTCATAAGAGCGTCCTATCTGGAATTCGCAATCCGGCGTTCCACAGATATCCACAGTAGCTCCTTTTCCATAAGAGATATCCTGACTTTGCAGTTGTCCGTTCACATAATAGGCAATAAAATGTTCCTTGGCGTTGTACACCAGCGCTATATGATACCATGTCATTGCATTCAGTGACTTAGCCCTGTCGGCGGCGGGGAATTTGACTCCGTCCGGTCCCTGCATCTGCAACTGTTGGCGTGGGAAACTTGTATCACCTATACGCATTAAGAAATGCTGTTCTACTCCCATGATCGTACTGATATCCGATGCACCGGCCGTATTGCTTGGTCCGCTGTATGTAAAGTCCTCTACATATACCAGTGCTTCCATGGTAATCTGACCTAATTCTTTCAGACAGGCATTTTTCTCTTCGTCGAGGAAAGTAGGCACTTCCAGATAATTGTCTTTCAGGTTGGCGGCTACCGTGATAGCGCTTGAACGGCGCACCAGATAGAACAATGTTTTCGAACCGTTCAATAGATGAACGCCACCCGACGTTTCAGAGATGGTGAGCGGAACCAGATAAGTTTTATCAATCTCCAGATCTAACAGGTTATTAAAATAGATCGTATCAATCAATGATTCACTCTTTTCGGCTTTGATAATCAGTTCGCTGTTCGACAGGCTATAATATTTACTATCCAGCATTCCATAATCAGTCCCGTGCCGGGCATTGAATTCGTTTATCAGTCCGGGATCCGCTTTCAGCTTCACTACGATGTCTTTTCCTGCCGGGTAAGTCAACTTGGCGCTGAAGGCACGTTTCTGTTCATTCAGCGTATTTCGGAAAGTCACTCTTTCTGAATTGCTGTTACTGGCTTCCTTGATATAGACCATGTTGTCGAATGGTGCTTTATTGCTGTAATCCGTATTGTCACAGGCAATCATCAGTCCGCAGATGATTGCAGCCAGAGAGATGATTATTTTATATCGTTTCATAGTTCCTCCTTTCATTAATTAATCGGTGATGGGTTCAGTTTTTGGATAGCATCACGTATACGGCGGTAGTTAGTCACCCCATCGGTGGCGAGATAATCTTCATTGGCATTGTAGATAGAAACTCCTGCCAGCGGACCATTGTTACCCAGTCCTGTGATGAAATGATTGATGATGTAGGCCATCCCTTCCGAGGTTTGTATAACATCCAAATCTTCCCGGCTGATGATACCGGTTTTACCGTCATCGGTCGGAGGAGTGGCTGTCGTTATCACTTTCTCTTTGGGCATTTTCCCATAGAAACCTACAGGTTGGCTCATATTCAGTTTTATTTCGAGTGAGCTTTCAAGCAACACAATTTGCCCATCCACGAAATAGTCTACCAAATCGATGAACGGCTCTTCGTATCTTCCGCTATAATCCACTGTAAATGTGACGATGCCATCAAAGAAAACCAACTTTCCATTATTAGCTTTCGGACCGCCGATAGCGGCAAGTTTTTCCCGGATAGCCGTCGTTACCTCATTGAAGAAATCGACATGCATCATACTTCCGGCACGACCAAACTGCACATAATAACCGTCAAATTCATCACTCTCCCCGTTTTTCAATGCCGCATTCATTTTCGTTTTGAATTCTTCCAGGTTTTCTGTTTCTTCGCATTGGTCGTAGAATTCGGATAAATTCTTGTAATAGAGAAATTTGGTGCCGGTCCGTTTGAGTTTGGATATGTCTTCCTTATCATAAACGGACAGATTATCAGCGTTGGTCAGCACCACAAAATCTACGCTATCGGGCAAGGAACGCAAGAAATCCTGTTCGCCTAATGTCGTACCCGGATTGTTGGTAAAACATATTAACATTAACGTATGCTTCCGGTTTTTGTATTCTTTCAGACTTTGCTCGTATTTTTCATGCAAGCTGGGGGCTTGTTCGTCGGGAAATATAGGGTTGTAATCAACCGGTGTCGGTTCTGTCCAGTCGCTACAGGCAACGAACATCAGTGAGCAGGCTACGGTCAATATGACACTTATGAATGAATTCTGTTTCATTGTATCTTGGGTTTAAGTTCCACATTATTTTACATTCGGATTGCAGTCCCACCATAAGCGGGTAGCGCCGTTATCTTCTCCATTGAGCTTTCGCAGGGCACTGAGCATATTTTCCGCATTCAGCTGATATTCTTCGGCAGGATAGGAGAGACGTCGTATTCCCAGTGTCAGGTTAGTGATTCCCACTCCCTTGTTGTCCATTATCGGAAGGAATTTAGGATACCCTGTGCGGCGATGTTCGCACCAGGCTTCAATGCCCAGAGGAAACATGGCAATCCATTTTTGAGTAATGATACGTTCCAGGTTTTCTTCGAAACGGGTATTCTCCTTGTCCTCGTTCCAGGCAATGGTGATGCTGCTCGGAGATTGGGCGCTGTATGTACCTCTCGGGTCTTTGTAAGCCCCTGGCACCAATGTTTTATTCTGGGAGTATCCGCTTGCTCCGCTTGCGCCCCATTGCTCAAAGGAAAGGGTGATCGCCTTCTCATATAGCTGTTGGGCATCTCCGCTCATTGCCCATCCCCGCAGGGCATCTTCGGCGCGAAGGAACGTGACCTCGGCGGCAGTCATCCACATATACGTATCATTGGCAGTCATCAAACGGTTGGAATAGGTTTGTATCAACTCGTCGTCCGTCACTTTGGAAGGAAGAATACCAATGCGTAGCCCATAGTAATCGGTATCATCCTGATACTTTCCCTGGGTGAAGTATTTTTCCAAACGCGGATCGTTATATCCCTGCATATAGGAAACGATTTCCGCAGCTATCCGGTAATCCTTCCAATCATTGAAACAGAGAGCCGAACGATTCTCCTCCACATGCAGTTGCGCGTTGTCCTCATTGTTCTCTATCACACCTGCGGCTACGGCTTTCTCGGCTATTTCCCTGGCCAGTTCCGGTTTCACATAAACGATACGCATGGCCATGCGAAGCTGTAACGAGTGAAGGTATTTATACCATTTCCGCACATCTCCATAATAAAGATTATCCAGTTTCTTAAATCCTTCCGCACTTAGACCTAGATTCTCCTTCAGAGCTTCATCTGCTTCTTCCAATTCCTTGAACATAGCCACATAAACCTCCTCTTGAGAGTCATAAGGAGCACTAAGGCCGTCACCTTCCGTTTTATCTCCCAATACTTTGGTATAGGGAATCGGCCCGAACATATCCGTAGACCGGTGCATGATAGCGACTCGCAGAATCTTGGCGAATGCCAGTGCGACGGGGTCATTGGTACGGTTGATAATATCCCGGTAGGAAGGATACATTTCCGAGATAGGATCGGAGAACGAAGCCTTCAGCCAGTCCGACTTGGGATTATAAGTCGAGTATTTTTCAGTCCAACCCACACGAGTCTCTCCAAAATAACGCCCGTAGGCTCCTCCGCACATCGCTTCCACAAATTGATAAAGATGCTCTTGTGTGGGGACCACCAATGCTTCCATGCTCTTTAGAGACGAGCCGATGATATGGTTTTCGCGCATCAGTTCATCCTGCGTTGTCTCGTAAGGATTACGATTGATATCCATATCGATACAACTTCCCGTCCATAGCATCAGCGTTAGCAGGTATGCCAGTCGGAGGGTTGCTTTTCTGTATTCTTTCATTTGAGTATTCATAGTTTTAGAAGTTAATCTTTACATTAAAACCAAAATTGCGTGTACTGGGCATCATGAAGTAGTCGATTCCCTGATAGAAATTGTTTGTTGTAGCAATCGCTTCCGGGTCGAAAGGTGCTTTGCAATAAATCATCCACAGGTTACGTCCCACTACAGAGACGTTGATGTCGCAGATATTACCCAACCATTTGCGGGGGATGGTGTATCCGATGTGCGCTTCCTGCAAACGCAGATTTGTGGCACTATACGTATAATATTGCGGCAGCCCGCTTGAGGTAGCTACAATCTCGTAATACTGCTGTGCGTTCACCCAGCTACGTCCGTTGACGAGTACTCCGCCACGGTCACGGGCGGCAGCAGATGCTTCGGATACGCCATATTGGTCGAGAGCAGCCTGTGTGGCTGAATAAACAATACCTCCCAGGCGGGCACTTAATTGGAATCCCGCATAAATACCTTTGTAAGAAAAGCTGTTGTTCCATGCCAGGTTTGCTTTAGGAAATACGCTGCCTAATTTGATGTCAGGTAGATTAACCGTTTTGGCGACATCCCCATTTTTGTCTATCTGGATATATCCTTTATCGTCACGTATGAAGTCGGCATTCGTGTACAGGTCTCCCAGTGTGCCTCCTTCTTTCAGGATAAATTTGGTATATCCCAGTCCTTTTAGTTCAAGGCGGTCTTTGTTGACGATTTCTCCGGTTTCGGGATGCACATAGTCCTTAACCAACTCCACAATTTTGTTTTTATTCCAGGAGAAAGTGAAATTACTGTTCCATCCGAAGTCGCGCCATGTATGTCCGTAAGAGAGTAGCCCCTCGACACCGAGATTGCGTACATAACCGGTTTGCACATAAAGAGTCGAATAGCCGGAAGATACGGTGATTTTCGGGTCGAATGTCTGGTTATAGGTATTGGCATAGTAGAATGAACCACTGACTTTGAAATCCTTGAAGAAAGTTCCGTCCACACCTATTTCCCAAGAGTCGGTACGTTCCGGTTTCAGTTTGCCGATAGGATAATGGGTTTTGGCGTTCCAGTCCTGTTTGGTAGGGTCATAGCTGTAAGTCGGTTGTACCAGAAAACGCGGGTAGGGGGTACCCACAGCACTGAATGATCCGCGTACTTTCAGGTAATCAATCGCTTTGGGTAATGTCACCATTTCGCTGATTACTGCCGAAAGACCTACCGATGGATAGAAGAAAGAAGTAGGATTCAACGTCAGGTACAGCATGCTTTTCCATCCTATTTCCGCACTGGCAAAAATAGACTGCGTCATTTCTTCCCAACCCTCCTGTGTTGCCCGTTTCTTGGCATTATCCAAATCAAATACATTGAATACGTTGGGCACTCCCGTGTCGCGAATCGGACCACCGTAACCCAGTAAATCACTGGAGTTGTCGCTCAATGAAGTACCGGCATTGACTACTACCGTGAAGTCGTCAATGCGTTTATTGATATTCACCATGAAGTCGGCATACGTCTGTGTCTCGTTCACCTTTTGGATGGTGTAATGTCCCTGGGTACTACCTTCGGTCAGTGTAGAGATCGTACTTGCGTATAGCTTTTGCTGATAAGTATTGTCGGTGTTATCCACGCGGATACGTGCCGATACATTCAGCCAGTCCAAAATGTCGTATGTCAGTCCGGCATTCAGCATATAACGCTTTTTCTCATTCGTGCGGACGTTCCGGTAAGCAATCTGCATACGCAAATCCCCTTCACCTTGCGGCCAGTAAGCCACATTGATTTTACGTGCTTCGTCATAACGTTCGAAGGCTTTTACTAGAGAAAAGTCATCGCCGCGTGGAAACAGGTAAGCCGAAACCAATGGATTGGAATAAACTCCCTGATTGGTCATGTTGCGGTCATTTTGTATGATATAACTGGCTCCTACATCCAATTTCATCTTGTCATTCAGGAAATGAGTCGTATTGCGAAATGTGAAATTATATCGGTTGTACCTATTGTTCGGAATCATCCCTTCTGAATTGACTGCTGCGGCAGAAAAGAACGTTTGGTTCTTGTCCGTACCTGTCGAGAGGGTGATGGAGTTGCTGTAAGCCGCTCCCGTATCAAAGAAGTCGGTGGGTTCATATCCTGTTTGGTTGGCCGGATTCAGTTTAGGCCCCCAACTTAATATGGGAGAACCTTCCGCATCGCCCCGTGTACCGGTTCCATATCGATTCTGAAACTTGGGCAATACAAATGGGTTCATAAATTCCATGCTGCTTGAGAAAGTAGCCGACAGTTTTCCTATCTGTCCCCGCTTGGTAGTCACTACAATAGCGCCGTTGGCAGCGTTGCTGCCATACATTGCGGCTGCTGCCGCACCTGTCAGGAAAGAGATGCTTTCAATATCGTCGGGATTAATATCCGCAATGGCTTCCGTAGCACCTTTGGAGTCAAATTCAGTACCGCCTCCACCGCCGAAGTTATACATCGGAATACCGTCAATGACGTATAGCGCATTACTGCTCTGCTCGATAGACTTTGTACCACGCATCACCACTTTACTGGCACCTCCCACACCGGAAGAAGAAGCATTAATGACAACGCCGGCAGCCTTTCCGCTCAAACTGTTGATAAAGTTGGCGTCTTTTATTTCCGGCATCTTGTCTGCTCCGATTTGCTGGACGTTGTAGCTCAATGCTTTTTGCTCGCGTTTGATGCCGAGAGCAGTTACTACAACTTCCGATAGCTGTTGCGTATCGGCTGTCAGTTGAATGCGGTAATTATTCTGGTTGGTGACTTTAATGCTTCCTGAAGTATAACCGATATAAGTAAATGTCAGTGTATTTCCGGTGGAAGCTTCGATCAGGAAGTTCCCGTCGATGTCTGTGATAGATCCGGCGGCAGTGCCTTCCACTTTGATGTTCACTCCGATCAAGGGATCGTTGTTTTCATCAACTACCTTACCGGTGATCTTTTTGGTCGGGTTGCTTTCTTTCTTTTGTTCCGGAATAATCATGATATATTTCTCTTTCAGTTGATAGGTGAAACCTGTACCTTTGAGAATTTGAGCGAGCGCATTTTCCAACGAAGCCGCCTCTATATTGAGGGTGATGGCCGGTTTGTTTTTCAGTTGGGAATCGTTGTAGCCTACGGACATACCGGATTGTTTTTCAACTTCTTTCAGTGCTTCAATCACAGATATACTATTCTTTTTAATAGTGATTTTAGCACCATTTTGTGCAAGGGAAACTGTTGTGGCGAGCATCAAACAGAAAAAAAGCATAAAACTTCTTCCCTTTGTCTTCTTGTCTACTATAAATTTATAAATTTGTAGCATTTTCTTAGTATTAGGTTATTGACTAAATTATTTCGAGGTAATTTGTAGAGTAAACTCTAATATTGGGAATTCAGATTTCATATCCGGGACGGAGTGAGGCCTCTGTTCCGGGTATTTTTTTGCATGGCATATAAGGTTAAAAAGTTATATTCTTGTCAGATAGCACTTGTCTTCTACTATTCTATAGTCCATTTGTCCGACCACGTTCACGATGATTTCCATCACTTCTTCGAGTGGTGCGTTGTCCTTGAAACGAAAACTGAACCTGTCGTTTTTGAGGTTCTTGATACTATATACAAAGGCATAAGGATATTTTCGCTCCAATACGTTGATGATGTCCGTCAGCGTCATCTTTTGCAGAACCAGTTCTCCGCGTTGCCAGGCTGTCACATCGTCCATATCCGGATTGGAGAGATCATATTTCTTATTGTTTCTGTTATAGGCAAACTGTTCGTTGGGATGGAGAATGACACTTGTTGTCAGATTGTTATAATCTACACGGATACTGCCTGAAATGAGGGTCGTTGCTATTTCCTGGCTTTCAGGGTAGGCAGATACATTAAATTCCGTACCTAACGCAGTAATCTGTAAATCATTGGATTTCACGATAAACGGACGTTTCTTGTCCGGCTTAACCTTGAAGTTGGCTTCGCCTAACAGGAATACACTACGACTATCTCCGGTAAACTCCTGCGGATATAAAAGTGTACTTTTCGAGTTGAGTTGCACTTTTGTTCCGTCGGGCAGCGTCAAACTTCTCATTTCTGCTATCGGAATATATTGCTGTAACAAGTCGGTTTCCGCTTTTGTGCCTACAGTCGATAGATAGACCGAAGAGGCAAGCAGGAGGAATAAGATAGCAGCTGCGGATTGCCATATATGTATTGGGCGAATTCTTCTCTCTTTGGGTACGGTTGGAATACCTTGCTGTTTTTTCAGGCGTTCGTAAGACTTCTGCATTCCTTTCACGTTTTTTTGCCGTTGCGCTTTGTTCCATAGCTCTCTCAAAGCATCTTCTTTCTGGGATGCATGATCCTCATCTACCAGCCATTGATAGAATTCATTTTGGGTAGCTTCCGGATAGTTATTGCCGGTAAATAATATCAGTATTTTCTGAAAAAAGTTCCTCATTTGCGCTGTTCTTTTTAGTGGTTACACTATTAGCACAATCGAAAATGGGGGATTACTTAAAAGAAACACAAGAAAAATGCAATAAAAATAGTTTTTTTTATTTCGAGCAGGGTCAGATAGATTTGGTGTTCCACAGTTCGTACGGAAATATTGAGTGCTTGTGCTATCTCCATATTACTCATATTGTTGATGCGGCTCATTTCAAAAACTTTTCTGCGGCGTTCGGGAAGGCGGTCGAGAATTAGGCGGATGATTAATAGTGCTTCTTTATAATAGATAGGGTCGAGAGTATCTTCGGATTTTAGTAAGTCTTCGATTAGATATTTCTGCGATAATTGTTCCTGATAGGATTGTTCCAGTCTTTTGCGTTTGATGAAATTGAAAGTTGTGTTTTTAGTCATGGCGTAGATATACTGGCCTATGTCTTTGTTTTCCAGCCAGACCTCCGGTTGTGTCCATAATTTAGCGAACACATCCTGAATGATATCTTCTGCGTCCTCTTCAGATTTGAGCAAGTTTATAGCGAAATATTTAACAGCGGAATAGTGCGTGGTAAATATAATTTCGAATTGGCGGGCTAGATGAATAGGGTCTTGGTTTTGGCTCATAGGTTTATCAGGTCTGTTGGTATGAGACAAATGTATGTAAATAATTCAACAATACTAAGAAGCCAAGATTAGTATGCGAAAAAGGAAACTAAAAAAACGACTTCAAGTTCTGTGTTTTTATGAACTCTTAACTGTGAAAAGGAAAAAAATAGTGACGCTATCCAGTAGGGATGGCGTCACTATTCGAGTGAGATGGTGACGGTATACCAATGTGATACCGTCACTATTTTTAGATATGTATTTTACCAGTTTCTTTTCACTGTGCGGTAACCGTAGCCGATAATTACAAGAAAACAGATGAACGGAAGAATAAATGAAACATTGACAGCCGGTAACCACGCTATTTGTTCCAAATCAATGATGCTTGCCTGTAGCGGTGGAAGAACAGAACCTCCCAGGATAGCCATAATAAGGCCGGCAGCTCCGAACTTCGCATCATCTCCCATACCTTTCAAGGCAATACCGTAGATGGTAGGGAACATCAATGACATACAAGCCGATACTGCTACCAGACAATACATTCCGAAGATATTTTGAAGGAAGATTACACCTAAAGTGAAAATACCTCCAAAGATAGCAAGAATCATCAGCAATTTACCCGCATTGAGATAGCGCAGAATGAACGTACAGATAAAACGGCTAATACAGAATATCACCATTGCTATGATATTATATTGTTGAGATAGTACTTCCGCACTTTTCTCGTCCATACCTTGTGACATGAACAAGCGTGTTCCATACTGAATGATGAAAGTCCAGCACATAATTTGTGCACCTACATAGAAAAATTGGGCAATCACACCTTCACGATAACGCGTTTGGGTGAAAATACGTTTCAGTGTAGGGAAGAAGTCTATTCTATGATTCTGATCTCCATTCTTAGGCATCTTGACGAATCGTATCAGAAGCAACATGGCTACGATAATCAGTCCGATAATGAGATAAGGAGCAATCAGGACGCTAAGGTCGCTTTCTTTGATTGCTTGAAATTCGCTGTCGTTAAGCAATGCGCGGTCTTCGGTACACATCGGATGCAATTTCGCTTGAATGAACTGCATGGCTACATACATTCCGAGAAGTGACCCCATCGGGTTGAAAGACTGTGCAAGGTTCAATCGCCGGGTAGCTGTTTCTTCCGTTCCCATGGAAAGAATATACGGATTACAGCTTGTTTCGAGGAAAGATAATCCGCAGGTCAGAATAAAATAAGCAATCAGAAACGGATAGTACTCACCCGTCATTTTGGCGGGGAAGAATAAGAAGGCTCCGAAAGCATACATACCCAGTCCTAACAAAACACCTGCTTTGTAGGAATATTTGCGGATGAAGATGGCAGCCGGGAAAGCCATTGCAAAGTAGCCTCCATAGAAGGCAACCTGTACCAATGCCCCGTCGGTGGCACTCATCCGGAAGATTTTAGAGAATGCCTTTACCATCGGATTGGTAATGTCATTGGCAAATCCCCATAACGCAAAACAGGAGGTAATGAGAATAAAAGGTATAAGATAACTGATGCCATCTTTCGAAATGATGGACTGCTTGGTGTGTTTCATGGTTGTTTCTGGTATTTTTTTAAGTATTATACAAATGGAACATTCTTTCCATCGGTTTCCATTTCTCGGCGGAACTCATTCCGGGTGCGGCTTGTTGGAAGATAGCCATATATTCTTCCCACTCTTGTTGGCGGGGAAGGGTGTTCAGGCGTTCCATTGCCGTGTCCCAGTCAAAATCAAGGGGAGTTTCGACGATCATAAACAGTCGGGTTCCCAGGATATAAATTTCCATTTCCAGGATGCCAACTTCCCGGATACCGGCAAGAATTTCCGGCCATGCTTCCGCCTGGCTATGTCTTTTCCGATATTCGGCGATTAGTTCCAGAGAATCGCGTAAATCAAGGGTTTGGCAATATCGTTTGACGGGAACGTCATAAGATTGAACCTGATAACCGGTTTTAGATGTTTCCATATACTTTTATTTTTTAGGATAATATACTTGTGGTGTAACGCTGCGAGTGACAATTTCCCGCAATTCACGAAGATCGGCAATTTCTCCTTTAGCCATTGCCTGCGTCAGGATGTTTCCCATTGCAGTGGCTTCCACCGGACCTGCATAAACAGGAATACCGAGTTCGTCAGCTGTCAGTTGGTTGAGTAACTTATTTTGTGATCCTCCTCCGATGATATTTAACTGACGGATTGGAGCGGGGAGGCAACGGTTGAGCTGTTCCACAGCCAGCCGATATCTGAAAGCTAATGACTGGAGCACACATCGTACAGTCTCTGCCTTGTTTTGGGGAATTTGCAAAGCATGATTCCGGCAATAATGAATAAGCGCGTTCTCCATATTTTCCGGATTCATGAATATGGTGTCGTCTACAGGGATGATTGTATCAATCTCGGCTTCGGCTGCTTGCGGGATGATTATATCATAATCTTGTTCCTCGCCACACGCTTTCCACTCGCTCATCAAGCGTTGCAGAATCCATAATCCTGTTATATTCTGGAGGAAACGGATTTTGCCGTCTACACCTCCTTCATTGGTGAATTGAGCTTTTCTTGCTTCTTCCGTTAATATGGGTTCGTCCACTTCAATTCCCAGTAACGACCAAGTGCCGGAACTAAGGAAAGCGATAGGACTTTCTGCAGCAGGAACAGCAGTTACGGCACTGGCTGTATCATGTGAACCTACGGCAATAACGTCTACGGCACCCAGTCCGGTTTCGCGTGCAATATCCTCTTTCAGAGTGCCTCTGATTGTTCCGGGAAGAATGATTTTACCGAACAGATGTTCGGGAAGACCTAAGCTATGTATGGTATCGAATGACCAGTTGCGTGATTTGGCGTTGAGTAATTCAGAGGTGGAGGCGATACAA
>ERZ857775.3271-NODE-3271-length-13544-cov-9.642968_pt1 | contig 13544 bp, 9 predicted proteins | sample MGYA00519698_ERZ857775 | MGnify/ENA primary metagenome ERZ857775 (study PRJEB31778, sample SAMEA3449363) | human gut metagenome | biome: human gut; feature: human-associated habitat; material: faeces | place: United Kingdom | collected 2010/2012 ...
CTCGGATAATTTTTCATCATTGAAAGAAGGATGAAGTAGAAGCAAAAACTATCGTCTTGGCGTATCTGCCGCTTGGCTCGTCCGTATCGGAATGTATCTGTTTGCCGTTATACTGCACCGCCGTTATCTTGCGTGCTTTCTTTGTAATCGAAAGGATTATGTAGCGGTTTTAGGCTGGGAATATTTATTTATGATGTTAGCAACAATGTTCTTTTCCGACAATGGAAGTGTTGCCATAATGCGATGCAGTAAGGCTTCTTCATCACAAGACAGATAAAGAAACATACTATTGCGGTAATCATCAATTAAAAACACACCGCCGTTTATTCCGCTTTTGGTATATATAGGTGCATAGCGGCTTAAAAACATAATGTCATTATAAACTGTTTTTTGACAGACCGAATAATTTTTAGCCAATTCAACAATGCTGCTTTTTCTTTGCTTTGTAAGAAAGAAAAGTATTTCTATCCGTCGTTCAAAAGCAGTTATTTTACCTTTCAAAGCCGTTGCACCTCCTTTCACCATCCATTATAGAGGTTAACCTTGCAAGTTTTTTACACCTTTCAAAAAATAATTTCATAATTTCACCCTTTTGTGTAAATTTTGTTGAATTTGCACAAAAGAGAGAGGCGGAGCACGGCTATGATACGGTGGTGGTTTTCTGTGATGTTTTCCCGAAGATTTGCGGTGATGTCCTTTAGGCTTATGCTTTTTGCGTTTTGCTCTGTGCTTCATAAAGTGTCCTCCGTGCCGCAGGGCATATCCGACAAAAAGCATAATTTTGTCCTATGCAGGGCAATTTTTTATTTATGCGGTAATCGCTTTCGCTTCCTTTGCTTTGTAATATCATATAAAAAGGCACAAAAAAGCCGCCCGGCAATAAAGGCGTTTTGCCTCTATACCGGGCGGCCTGCTATGCCGTCACCAATTTCCTGTTCGGAAAGCTTTATTTAGTGTTATTTTGTTTCAGCCTTTTTGATTTCGGGCTTTGTGATAATTACTTTCTGATCCTTTTCAACCCATTCGACGCTTGCACCGAGTTCTTCTGAAATAAAGCGTATAGGCGTGTAGGTGCGGTCGTTTTCGATAAACGCAGGACTGTCAAGCTTGATTTCCTTGCCGTTTACCTTCACTGTTGCTGAGCCGATGGTAATAAGAATCGTTACATTCTCATCGGTTTTAAGATTTTTGCCCGTAATGGTTACAAGCTGTTTTTCGCCGTTCCATTCGACCTTTGCGCCCAAGTTTTCGGCAACAAACCTTGCCGGAAGCATTGTGCGGTCTTTTTCGATTTTCGGAGCAACATCATTTGATTTCGCCTTGCCGAATACCTGTGCGTCCTTTTTGCCGATTGTTAAGATAATCTGATTTACCGAATTATCCTTTTCCGTCCATTTTGCATAGAGTGTGAAGCTCTTTGTTACCTTTGCGGAAAAATCGTACTTGGTTTTGAGTTCCTTATCCGAGTACCAACCGTCAAAATCAAAGTTTTCCTTTGTCGGCGCTGTCGGCTCTTTCATAACGCTGTTTCTTGTAACGGTCTGATTTGAAACCTTGCTGCCGCCGTTCGATTCAAACGATACGGTGTAGCGTGAAGTGCTTCGTCCGCCGCCTCCGCCCGATGATCTGCGGTAAAGGCGAATTGTTCCTGTCAGTGTTTCGTAATTGTCTGTGTCGGTCGGTGTGAACAGCCATTTGTAATAGGTGTTTGCCGCAACCACAGTTGTATCCGGAAGCGGTGTTACACCGTCGTCAGCCACCCAGATAACTGCACCCGGAACCGAGAAATCTGCGCCTGTTGTCGTAATAGCCGCATCAGCAAGCGTCTTGCCTGCGGTCGTTATTTCCGTGTACTTCGGAGTTCCCGTCGGAACAGCCTTTTTGATTTCGAGCACGGCGCTCTTTGTACCGTAATTGTCATCATCCTCATAGGTTGCCGTTACGGTGTATGTGCCTGCGTTCTGCGGCTTGCCCGAAGCATCGAGCGAGCCTGTGCCGGAGGGTACATAAGCATAAGTCCAGCCGGGGTTAGCGCCTGCCGTAATGCCGGAAATGCTTGCGGTTTCATAAGCCTGCCCTGCGCCGTTATATGTCAGCTTGCCGTCAGCGAAGGTGATGCTTGCGCTGACATTCGTTTTATCAATAACTTCTACTGTTACATCAACATTGGTCTCATTTTCATAATTGCCTGTTGTATCTGTGTAATTTGCCTTAAAGGTCTGCGTTCCGGCAGTGTTCATAACTGTCGTGCCGTCAGCCCAAGCCCAGCCGCCTGTGAGAGGAACGGTTGAAAGCGTCTTGCCCTTCATACCGCTTAACCCTGTGGGAGCAGACGGAGCAGGAACTTTTTTGATCTCAAAGTACACTGCGGTCGTATCAAGGCTCAGTATATAGTTTGATGCTTTGAAGGCTCCGTTGTCTTTAAGAGCCAGTGTGCCGAGGAGAATTTTATAATTGCCGACATTTTCGCCTGCTTCTCTTTCCAGCTTGCCGTCAATTATGTACATCTCACCGTAAATAGTTCCGCTTACAGTGCTGCTCAATGCAGGGTCTGCCTCGCCGTATTTTTTGCTCAAGCCGCTGTCCGGTTTAACCGTAAGAGTTCTTTGATAGATGTTTGCCTTTGCAGGCTCAACGCTGTTAATTCTGTAATTGTCCTTATCTGCGCCTGCAAGCTTCACGCCTGTGAAATTAACGGGAATATCATTACCGACATTCTTTTGTGCAAAGTTTGCCTCTGCGGCGGTGGTGTCAATGGTTACATCATCGCCCGTTATCTTGCCGACGATTTCTGCGGCTGTTTTGTCAAAAGATGTTTTCGTATCGCCGTTATAAGCGCTGTTCGGCACCTTAAAGCCGCGTATGGTAACATCTTTTTGTGCGATTGTGAAGTCCGCAGTTCCGCTGTAAGTTGTATCCGCCGTTTCAAGCGTTACCTTTACGGTGTAAGTCCCTGCTTTTACGGGTTTTGTTGCGGATTCCGCATAGGTTGTGCCGCCTTTGCCCATATAGGTAACTTTTATTGTGGAATCAATCGTGCCGGCGGGCTTTGTGTAGCTCGGTGCAGAAAGCGTTTCACCGTAGGTGCAGCCGCTTTGCGCAAGCCCCGTCAAAGCTGCGGTCGCTTTGGCAGTTACATTGACCGTTACGTCAACATCGGTCGCATTTTCATAATTGCCCGCAGCGTCTGTGTAATTTGCCTTAAAGGTCTGCGTTCCGGCAGTGTTCATAACTGTCGTGTCGTCAACCCAAGTCCAGCCGCCTGTGAGAGGAACGGTTGCAAGCGTTTTACCCTTCATACCGCTTAACCCTGTGGGAGCGGACGGAGTGTCAGCCTTTCCGACAGTGGCGGTTGCAGGGCTGACAATAGTGCCGCTTTCCACGCTGCTTGAAACCGCCACGGTGATGGTCTTGCCGATGTCCTCTGTAACTATCTTATAGGTGCTGCTTTCTGCACCCGGTATATCTGTGCCGTTTCGCTTCCACTGATATAAGAATGTGCCGGTGTTGCCGGTGATTGCGGAGGTATCGGCGGTTAAAATTTCGTTATACTTTGCCGTACCGGTGATTCCGGCAGAGCCGCCCAGCGCTGCAACGCTTGCTTTAATATTGTACTTTGCATTGGCGTTGCCCGTCACATCAAGGTCGCTGCCGCTTGCAAGGCTTGCCGCAGGAATTTTAATAATAAGCGCATCGGAGCTGACCGCCGAGGGATTTCCGCTGACGGTTATCTTTGCGTGGGTATCATCCGTGCGGCTGACGCTCTGGCTCAAGCCGGCAGGGAGATTGGTGATCCAGCTGCCGGAGAGTGTGGATGCAAAGGTGTCGTTTGCCAGTGTGATAATCACTTCCTTGTTGGCGATAGCCGTTCCGGTCGTGCCGTCGATGGTCACATCGTCCACAGCGGCAGAGGGTACCGGAGCGGCGGCGTAGTCCACCGTGAACGGATCGCTCAAATACCTTTTACCGCTCAAAGTTACTGCCATACGGTAATCGCCGGCTTCCAAATTCTTGATGTCCCCCCCGGTGTAATAGCTGGAGGCGCTGACTCTGTACTCATAGGGGGACGCCGTGGAAGCTGTGGTCGGCTGGGGAGCAATGGATCTATACCCGTATGGATCGTTTTCTTTCCCGACCTTAACATACTCGAAGTATTCAGCCCCGCCATCCGGTTTTACCGCCGTTTGGAACGCAATCGTACCTCTTGAGTCGTCCATTCTTTTGAACACCGGCGCTCCGTCAAAGGGCTTGTATGTCGCCGTTACGGTGACAGCGTTAGCGGGAACACTAAACGATGTGTCTGCCGTGGTCGAGCTGGTGAGCGCCACACCCTCAGCAGTCCACTCCTTGAAGGGAATGACCTCACCGCTATTACCTTTCGTTTCATAGGGCGTGATGTTCACCGTGTCGCCCACAAGGAACATACCGCTGCCCTTTTCGTTGGGGACACCGGGACCGGTGAGATCGCCATTCACGACCCTCACCGTATAGGGTGTGCCCTTGCGGTAAGAGGCGTAGCAGTTGGTCGTATCTTCATTGATTGCGTAGTCTGTGTCGCTGAGGCTCGCTCCTTTGTAGACGGCACCGCCGGGGTAACTGGTATGGGTGGCGTGTTTTTTCCACTGGACCTCCATATTGCTGACCTTGGTCAAGGTCGCAGTTCCCATAGGATAAACACCGAAGCTGTATCCATCATCCTTACCGGCGTTTTTCACGTCGATCTTAATCGTGCCTCCGGTGTTGATGATCACATTTTGGGCTGCATACAGACCGTTGCAGTTACTACCGCCTGTCGTATTGTTCGGCGTAGCGCAGGTGATGTCCACCGAAGCGTTTTCGGAAATGGTAATGTTTTCCTTTGCGAAAATGCCGTATGCGTTATCCCAGCCAAGTGTGCCATTGTGTGTCATGTTGATAGTCACTTTAGCATTGCCCGTGATCGTCACATTGCCGGTGGTATAGCTGGCAGATAAACCGGTCTCGATGCCGATTGCGGCATTGCCGCCGCTTAATGTGCGGGTAATTGAGAGCGTGCCGCCGTCGCTGGATGTAACGGTGATATCACCGCCCACAGCATTCTCAAGGCTACCATCATTGATGATATTCGTGCCCTCCAGTACGACGGTAATATCAGTACGACCGACTCCGCCCACCGTGATTCCTTTTCCGTTGTAGTCCTTCAGCGTCAGCGTACCGGTGGCGGGATCATACGCGGCGTTGAAATCTGTTGATGTGCCGGAGAAGCTGGCGTCAGAATCGCCGTTTTTGTAATAAAGTCTGGTTGGATTGTAAAAGTTTTTACCTCCGTCAACATAAACATTGCTTGCATCTGGATATGCCGCCAGCGCCGTGGTGGGGAGCAGCGAGAGCAGCATTGCCAGTGTCAGTAAAACAGAAAAAAATTGTCTTGTCTTTTTCACATTTATATCCTCCTTTTGATGTGATATTTTACATTCCTGCAAAATTTGCCGGAATGTATCGGATTACATAACAGTATAATCCGAACTTCAGATTTCTTTGTCTGCGTTAATATCTTTCGATATAACTTAGCATCTCCTTTCTTTTGGATTTTGCATTTATCCGGTATTGCGGCTTGCGGCTGCGGCTTTTTAATTTTCGCATTTACCGAAAGCCCCTGCACGAAGTTTTGTTACTCATCTGCATTTCGGACAAAAGATTACAGTATGTATTATGCTTTACATCTATAATCATATATAAATTATATATGAAATAATCTGTTTTGTCCCCATACTTTTCGCCAAAAGTATAGGATGAATTTTAATTAAAATCAAAATTTTTTCAAAAAGTAGGGGAAAAAGTATAGGATATTTACAAATTCTGTAAGCCAAACAGTAAAATTACAGTAAGTCGCACGGAAACGATTAAAATCATTAAAAACCTTCGCCGAATATGTGTCAAGGTTTTCCGATATGCAACAAACAAGATTTATTTTTCAATTTTTATTGCTTTGCTTCGTTCCGCACAGGGGGCAATATTCCGCATCGTCCGGGAGAACATTTCCGCATTTTTTGCAGCAGCGGTGTTTGGATTTGTAAATATCAAAAATCGTCCTGTCGGGCAGCTTTGTATGACAAACTTCGCAAAATCTCTTTTTTGAATTTTGTGCATTGCCGCAGCACGGACAGATTTTACAGCTTTTCATTTTTTTCGTGCCGAAGCCGAAATGCTCCAAAATATCTTTTCTTGACGGTCTATATCTTGTCATTTTCATCAGCTCCCCCATATAATACTTTTTTGCCGCATACAGAGCAGATTATATCGCCGTTAATTACTTTTGCGCCGCAGTGCTTGCAGTACCTTGCTTCTTCTTCGAGCGGAGCACAGTTTACACACGTCAGCATATCCGGATTATATACAACCGAATCGACCCATCTGCCGCACAGGTGGCATAAATTAAAATTGTTTTTGCCCTCCGATTCCCACGCCGCCGAAAGCTCCGCCTCCGGATTGTCTGCATAATATGTTCCGGTGGTACAGACAAGCATACCCGACAATTCGCAGAAAAAGCTGTAGCGGTTTCCGACCTGCGACGGGATAATTTTATATGCAGCTGTTTTGTGTCTGTTATTCGTCATATGCTTCGCCTCTTTTCTCAAAAAAACAATAAAACCGTTTTTTTGCGTACAGAAATATTTTATAAGTCAACTGTCGTCAAAGTATTAAAAGAAACAGAAGTATATGATATAGTTACACAGGCGTATATTTGAGCCAACATCTCCTTCAAACAATCTTTAAGACAGCCGATGTTATTCTATGCCATCTTTATTATACAGAAAAAATCTTCTTTTGTCCCCCTACTTTTTTCAAAAAGTAGGGGATAAATTTTAAGTAAATTCAGATTTTCTTAAAAAGTATAGGAAAAAGTATGGGATATTTACAAATTCCATAAGCCGAACGGTAAAATTACCGTAAATCGCAATTACGGATTACATCTTCCGCAAGGATTATATCCGTCTTTTATCGCTTCGTCACGGGTGCAGTTTAAGTAAACCTTATTTTTCTCTTTCATTTGCGACACGGCTCCGCAGTCGGGATAGTGGAATTTCTTTGTATTCGCATTGCCGATATATTCGCAAATTTCTTGATTTGCCGCATTTTCAGTGCTTTGAGCAGAGGTTGATTTTTCATTTTCGGTCGGGTTGGTTTGTGCATTTTCGTTTTTCTTTGTTGTAATTGTAACATTTTTTCCATCGCTTATTGCAATAATATCACCCTGCATATCGGTACGGTACACTTTAACATCTGCGTCACGCAAACGGCTTAATGTATCTTCCGTCGGGTGTCCGTAATTGTTATCTCCGACAGAAATTACCGCATATTTTGGCATAATCTCACGCAAAAACGGATATGTGGTTGAGTTTTTGCTTCCGTGATGTCCGACCTTCAGCACTGTTGCCGACAGGTCATATCCGGCGCTTAATATTTCCTGTTCTTCCTCACGCTCCGCATCGCCCGTAAAAAGAAAAGAAGTATCGCCGTATATAATTTTCATTACGATAGAGCCATTATTGCGGTCGCTTTCACTTTCCGTTATCGGACCGTAAAATTCTATTTTGCTGCTGCCGAAATCAAGGCTTTCTCCCGGCTTGGGGTGAGTTATTGTTAAGCCCTGTTCGGCGGTTTTGTTTTTCAGACTTTCATAAGAGCGTGTATCGGCTTCGGTTTCCGGTGCTAACACATTTCCGACCTTCATTTTGGCAAGCGGAGCTGAAAGTCCGCCGATATGGTCATCATCTGCGTGCGATGCGACAATATAATCGAGATAATCAATGTTTAAGTTTTTGAGATAGGTATAAATAATACTGCTGGCGTGCGGCTTTCCGCCGTCAATAAGCATTGTTTTATCATCGCAGAGTACAAGCGCCGCATCGCCTTGTCCGACATCAATATAATGTACCGCAAAGCTGTGTTCGGAATAATCGGTTGTATCTTTCGGAGCTTTTGTTTCCGTGACATTTTCCGACTGTCCGGGAGAATTAGGTTCTTCGGTTATCGGTACAGCTTCGTTTGTGCAGGAGCAAATACAAAGCAGCATACAAATACACAAAAGTACAGATATAATGCGAGATCTGTTTTTCATTGCATAGCCACCTCCAAAACATTAACCACGCTAACACCTTTTCGGTTGGCATAATCAATAGTATTTTTTGTTCCTGATGGTGCTCCATTCCACACCGCTATAACAAGATTTGAATGGTCTACCATAAATTCATTTCTTTTTTGATAGCAGGCTCTGAAATAATGGTCGCTTATAGTTGTTGTATAGTCGGCACTTTGAATTATGTGCATATATCGTTCTTTTTCATATTCGCTTCGTTTGTTTTCAAAGCCGGGGTGCGGCACGGCACAGATTAGGTGCAGTGCCGCATTATGATTTCTTTTTTGTAGCACAATTTCAGCCGCCCATATATCTATGCCCTGTGCCATACCCGTTATAAATGTTGTAAAACCGTTTCCTATCGCCGTATCAATAGCTTTTTCCAAAAGAGGTCTTGCCTCTGTTTCGGAAATGCTTAATTTTTCGGGGCGATGTCCCGTAAAACAGCAGCGGTGTAATCGTTTTTCAGTTTCCACATAGAAAACTCCTTTCTCCGTCAAATGTTTAATTACTGCGATTTTTGGACAAAATAAAAAATCGTAAAACTGATAGTTAAACGATTTGTACTCCGATTTATTTGGTTTTACAAGCCTTTTATGAAATTCTGACGGCTTATTAAGACGGATTATACATTTTTCCGAGCCGATCCATTTCCTTTGCCTTATGCTCCGGCAGAGAGTGAGCATAGATATTCAGCGTGACGGTCGGAGAAGCGTGTCCGAGTATTTCCGAAAGCGTCTTTATATCCATTCCGATTTCCAACGCCCTTGTAGCGAAAGTATGCCGGGTTGTATGAAATTTAACATCACGGACGCCGATTTCCTTCAATATTGCCTTGTACCTCCGAGCGTAAACAGTCGGCTCAATGAATTTTCCCTTACGGTTAATTAAAAAACCACCTCCGTGTTCAATCGCTTTGAGCTTTGCGGTTAAAAACTTCGGAAGTGGTATATCACGCACAGATGTATCGCTTTTCGGTAGGGCAATCACGATTTCTGTTTTCTTTTTTCCTTTGTCGGACTTTGCTTTGTAAAGCGTTTGCTGTATAGATATAACACCTCTTTTTAAGTCAACATTTTTCCATTCCAATGCACATAATTCTCCGATTCTGATACCTGTGTAAAGGCAAATCAAAATCCCTATATCATTAGGATTATCCGAGCTTTCAATGTACTTTTCTATTGCTTTCTGCTCATTTTTGCTGAACACGATAACCTCTTTATTTTTCTGCTTCGGCAGCTTTATACGCTTGCATACGGTAGGCATTAAGCCGTTATCGGCAGCGGTATCCAAACCGAGCTTTAACACGGTATATATCAGCTTGACTGTTGACGGCTCCCATTTTGAAACAAGACCGTTTATAAAATCCTGCACCGTAAATTTAGTTATATCACATAATCTGATATTGCCGAGTTCCGTATTGATATGCTTGTCAATAAGAGAAGAATAAACCGTATATGACGATTTTTTTATATGTTTCTGCGTTGACAGCCATTTTTCAAACCAATCCTTTACAAGCATTTCCGAGGGAGGTTTGTTATACCGCTCTTTTACCTTTGCTTTGGCAATTAAAAGTTTTTCCTTTGCTTCTTTGTAGGTCTTTCCGTAGACATATCCGATAATGCCTTTACCCTGCAAATCGTAGTTCTTAATATATCGACCCTCATATCTTCCGTCTTTTCTTTTGTAAATATTTTCACCCTTGCGAGCCATAGAAAATCACTCCTTTGACATTAAATTTTTGACGGATAATTCTTATAAATTTTTCTCAAAAACTTGTTTTTTTACGCCAATTATGATATAATTGACTATAATAATTTTATCATTGACTGCAAACTTTATAAATAGCTCAAATCCTTATTTTTCAAGGCATTGGAGCGTTTTTAACAGTCAAGTAATAAAACTATCAGTTACGAAACTTAAAAAGACAGCGAAAGGCATATAGAAATGCTCCCCGCTGTCTTATGTTTTTAATAGCACCTCGGTCTTGCCGCAAAGCCAAAGCCGCTGTTTGTTGTGATAACGACATTATTCCCGCCGCTTGAACAATGGATGACAAGAATGTTTCCTGCAGCGTCCTTTCCTGCAACGATTCCGACGTGAGATAAATCACCGTAAAAAGCTAAATCTCCGGCTTGAGCGCTGCTCCAAGATATTCGGCTGCACTTTGCAATTTGTCCTTTCGTTCCGTGTCCTATGCTTGACGCATTAAACCCGGAATTGATAAAGCTCCAAGTAACAAACCCCGAACAGTCAAGTCCGAAAGGTCTTTTTGTCCCGGTTGTTTTACTGCCATCCGCCGATACTGTTTTCAGCTTGCCCCATTCTGAGTCCCAGCCGATAGCAGACGATTTACCGCCCCAAAAGTAATTCACCTTGCCTACAAGCGAGCAGGCGGCTTTTATAACCTTCTTTCGCTCCGCTGATAAACTGTCGGGTAAATTTTTCAAAATATCCTGTGCGGTTGCGTCCGATACGGCGAGCGACTGCGCTGCGGAAATCAACACCTCGTCTTGCTCCAAAAGCGTATCGAGCGCTTCCTGTTGCTTGCGTGTGAAATTATACTGTGAAATCATATCCTCTTTTGTTTTCGCCGTAATTGTAATATACACAACCTTTTCATTGGTATCACCGCTTGCAACCGTTTCCGTCCGAGATGTTATCTCGTGCATATCCCAAAACACATTTTTGAGCTTTTGTTTTTTATCCTCCGTGATAACGACAACATCTTCGACCGTATCATCTTCCACACCCGCAACCTTTGTCGCAAATACGGCGAGTACCAAGTCCCAATTTGCCTGTTCGCCGATAATTTCGCTGCGGTCGGCGGCTGCGGCATTTTCTATGTTATCGAGTTTGTTTGAAAGCTCCATATTACATTCCGCCACGATAGAGGAAATGGGGATACTGTCATTGTCCGCTGCTTCATCGGAAATAAATATACCGAATGGCGATGCTGCTATTGCCGCAACAACAATTACAATTATGAGTGCGACCAAAAGCACCGCCCAGCCGCCGAGTGCGGCAAGTGCGGAAACAATGGCTTTTGCTGCTGCCGCTATCATTTGAGCGACTTTAACCGCAATTTTAACAGCCGCTTTTGCGGTTGCCTTTGCGGCTTGTGCAGATTTTTGAGCAACCTCTTTCGCTTGCTTGGCAGCTTGCTTTGCCGCTTTTTTCGTGATTTCCTTCTGCGTCTTTGCCGCCCGTTTTGCTGATTTAACAGCTTTTTTCTTCGCAGACTTGCCGACATAGGAATTACCCGTTTTCACGGCTTTGTTTGTGCCTTTCAAAAGACTGTCCTTTGTTTTGACCGCTTTTTTCGCACCTGTCGATACATTTCTGGTAACAGTGTGAGTGTTTTGCTTTGGCATTGTTTTTGCTCTCTCCGGTGTTTTTATAAGGTCGGACGGAGCTTTGCCGTATGAGCGTATGTAGCTTTCCTTTGTTTTCGGCATAGATTTTGAGGGTAAAGAAGTATCAAGCATATTTTCGGAATTGACATTTGGTGCTGACATATCACTTTTGATAAGCTCCGCATTTGTTTTTGGCAAATTCCCGTTATGTATCGGCATATCCGAAGTATGATTTTGCCGTGCTGCCTTTTCAGCTTCAGCTTTTGTTTTCAGTTTCTCCGAAACATATTTTTTCCGTGCGTCTCTTATGGCTTGCTCTTTGGTTTTTGGAGTGGGAGCAGAGGAAAATGCGGTGTTTTCTCTTGTTTTCGGAGCAATTTCGCTCGGTTTTTGCTTGATACCGTTCTTAACTTCGGCGGTTTTGTGCTGTTTTATGTAATTAGCCTTTGTTTTAACCGTATCCGCTGATTTTTCCGGCATATCCGCTTTCTGCGACTTTATATATGCTTCTTTGGTCTTAACCTGTGCGGTAGATTTGCTCTGCACCTTTGGAGCATTTTCGTGTGCAGATGTTTTATGCTCGGCTTGTATGCTCTCTTTTGTTTTCGGAGCATTGTCAAGCTGCTTGGGTGTGTTCTGCACCTCTGAAATATTGTCATTTTGAGGTGTATGCGGTGTATCTGCGTTTTGATTTTGCCGTGTTTTCACTTGCTGACGGTGTTGTTTTAACTTGTTTTCCGCAAAATGTTTACCTTTTTGGTAAACTGTATCAACGGCGGAATAGTAGGTGTTTTCAACCTGTTCGGTTGCCTCAACTTCAGCTCGCTGCGGCTGCTCTGACTGCCGTGTATCAAGCTGCTTATCTACGATATTTTTGATAAACACATCTTTTGACACGGTTTTTATATCCTTGACTGCTTCTTTTGCAAAGCGGTCTGCGGCTTTCGGAGTATTCTGAACAGCCTTGGTGGTTGTTTTCGGCTTTGTCTTTATATCTTTTTCGCTCAAAGTATATCACCTCCGGCGTTATTTTTTACTCTTTTTATCCTTATACATCTTTTCATCGGCACGGCAGATTATATCATCAATACTTTTACTGTATTTTTCGTGAAATCTTGAATAGCCTATCGAAACAGACAGGTTATATAGCTTTTCATTGTTGATAAAATATATCGTGTCCTTGAATTGCGATATATACGGCAGTACATTACTTTCGGATATGCAGACAAATTCATCACCGCCGATACGGTAAATATCCGCTTTTGTTCCGATAGTATCTTTCAGTGCCTTTGCAACAGTTTTTATCGCATCATCACCGCTGAAATGCCCATAACTGTCGTTAATCTCTTTCATACCATTTATGTCGATAACAATAACGGTAATGCGGGATATGTTGCTGCTTGGTTTTCTCAATTTCTTTAATTTTTCCTCATAAGCATTGCGGTTTTGCACCTCCGTCATAGAGTCGGTATAGGCAAGCTCGAATAATTTATCTGTGATTTTGTTTTTCATACTGTCCTCCTAAAAATTTCGGCGGAGCTGATACAACTCCGCCGTGTTTGTTTTACTGCTCATTGATTTTTGTAGACATCAATTTATACAATTCCGTATCGGTCGGAAATTCATTGATAAACGGCACAATAGAGCCGCCCACCTTTATAAGTCCCCGTCCTGCACCGGCGTTTGTGATGTAGCTCATCTGCGTATCGGAAATACTTAATAATTCCGATAAATCCTTTCTGTCCGAAGGTGCTTGATTAAGTAATAGCAGAAATTCGCTGTTTGATAACATACCCCGTGCCGTTTCGTTAAGCAGACAGTCTGAAATATTCTGCGTAATGCCCGTAAGCAGTCCTCCGTATTTTCTAAACCGCTTCCAGCACTTCAAAAGGAAATCCGCACTGTACGGATTTTTGAAATACAAGTGTGCTTCATCGACATATACACGGGTGTATTTGCCACGCCGCCTGTTTGCCATAACTCTGTTAAATATATTATCAAGCATAATAAGTAATCCGATAGACTTCATCTGTTCGCCAAGCTCCAAAATATCATAAGCAACAATACGG
>ERZ857775.3278-NODE-3278-length-13509-cov-12.940389_pt1 | contig 13509 bp, 4 predicted proteins | sample MGYA00519698_ERZ857775 | MGnify/ENA primary metagenome ERZ857775 (study PRJEB31778, sample SAMEA3449363) | human gut metagenome | biome: human gut; feature: human-associated habitat; material: faeces | place: United Kingdom | collected 2010/2012 ...
GCTGTGCTTGCTGACTACTTCGTACCCCCGTATTTCCCCCTCTACCCATACTACAATCTGAACAGGGTGTTTTGGCCAGTTTTCAGGAAATTATCGCAAAAATAGCGTGCGTTCAAAGAAAAGATACAGCTTATTTTCTTCGTTTAATTCAACTCGTTTCCATGCTATACGATTGTCGAAATATAATTGCTCTGTGCGCGTTGAAGACGAATATCACACAGAGCATGGGCAGGCCGCATTGCGCCGCGACTTTAATTTTGATTCTCCTGTGACACAGTAAGAAGTGACAAGACTTTATAAGTAAACACCGAATCGCACAGCGCAGGCATTTTGGCCTGATGCTGTGCGATTTCTTTTTCACCTCACGAAATGCTGGCCTGCACAGTCGTTTGCTATGCAGCGCGTCTCATCCTTTGGGATGATTTACATTTCAGAACAGCCGCGTATAATATAATTTGAGATAGGTGGCAAAAGGCTTATGACAATCTCACTCTGTATCAAAGGGAGGGAAGAAATGATCGAAAATATCATCATAAAGCCCTCCGTTCAGAAACGGTTTGACAGCTTCATAGCGCATGGCAGAGTCCTTTTTTTCAGCGCGCCCTGCGGCTTTGGAAAGACCGTGCTGGCGGACGCGCTGCTGCGCGGGCGGAATGTGCTGCGGCAAAGCGCGGCAGACCCAGACTGCGCGATCCCACCGCCAGCGCAGGATTGGGACATTCTGCTGATTGACGATCTTCAGCTCATGCAGGAGGAAGCCGGGCAGCAGGCTCTTTGCGAATTGATTCGCTCAAGTCCGGAGCGCCGTTTCGTGCTGCTCTCGCGCGGTGTGCCGCCCGGCTGCCTGACGGCGTTTCAGTACACGGGGCTGATGACGGTGCTGGAGGCCGACGACCTGCTCTTTGATGCGGACGATGTGCGGCGGCTGCTCCGGCTTTACGGCGTGGAGGCGGCAGACAGTGAGATCGACGGAATTTTGAAAGAATCCGTGGGCTATCCGCTGGGCGTAGCCATCACCGCCCGGTGTATGTCTCCGGGCAAGCCGTGGACGCCGGAGTTGGTGGCGCGGGTGTTCCGGGAGGTGTTTCTCTACTTTGAAACCGCCATCTACCGGCGCTTTGACCTGCCGGTGCGGCGCTTCCTGTTGGAGCTGGCCCCCTTTGAAAGTTTTGACTTGGAAATGGCACGGATGGTCAGCGGCGATCCCCGTGCCGGCGAACGGCTGGACTGGCTTCTTCGATACACCACTATGCTGCGCTACGACGACTGCCAGTGCTTCCACTTCTGGTCGGGGTTCCGAGCTTTTCTCCGCTGGGAGATGGATCGGGAGTATACCGAGGAAAAGCGCAAAGCGCTCTTCAGCCGGGGCGGGCTGTACTATGAGCTGAAGGAGGACTTCTCCAGCGCGCTGGACTGCTACACCAGCGGCGGCGACCATGCCAAGGTCTCCGAGCTGCTGATCCGCAATGCGGAGCTGCATCCCGGCATGGGGCACTATGCGGAGATGGAGCAGTACTACCGCGCACTGCCGGAGGCGGAAATACTCGCCTCGCCGTCTCTGATGCAGGGCATGAGTATGCTCTGCGCTCTGAGCGCGGACTATGACGGGTCGGAGCACTGGTACGGATGCCTGAAACGGTTCGTGGAGCGCTGCGGCAAGGAGGACGCCGCAGGTCGGCAGGCACGCGGCCGTCTGGCATGGCTGGACATTTCTCTCCCCCAGCGGGGCGTGAAACGCCTGACGGACACGATCCCTGCGGTGTTCCGGCTGCTGACAAATAAGGAGCTGTCGCTGCCGTCCTTCTCCGTCACCAGCGCGCTGCCCAGCATCATGAACGGCGGCAAGGACTTTTCCCCGTGGAGCAAAAAGGATGACCTGCTCTACCACACCATGCGTATCCCGGTGGAGGCGGTGCTGGGGCGGGACGGCGTGGGTCTTGCGGACTGCGCCATCGCCGAGAGCAAGTTTGAAAAGGGGGAGGACGTGGCCGGTCGGATGCTGTCCCTTCTCCCACAGCTGAACGAGGTCCGCAACCGGGGCACGCCGGATATGGAGTTCGCCGTCAGTGGACTGCTGGCCCGCAGCCAACTGGCAAGCGGACAGCCCGCCGACGCGCGGCGCACCATCGAGGTGCTCCGTGAATGCTTTGCCGAGCGCGGTTTGACACGCTTTCTGCCCAATATGGACGCCATGCTCTGCCGTATTGACATGCACACCGGCGACCTTGACGCGGCGGACGCGTGGTATCGGGAAAAAGCCCCGCGGGAGCCGACGCACCTGAACGTCATGCGGCGCTACCAGTATCTCACCCAGGCCATGGTGGAGCTGGAGGACGGCAGGCCGGACACGGTGCAGCTGACGCTTGCCCCGCTGGAGCCGTACGTCCAAAACTGCGCCCGCATCATCGACGGCATTCACCTGAATGTCCTGACTGCCATTGCCCTGTACCGCAAGAAGGACGAGCGGTGGCGCGAGCGATTGACGGCGGCGCTGGACGCGGCAGCGGAGTACCGCTTCATCCGCACCGTCAGCGTATACGGCACGGCGGTGCTGCCGCTGCTGGAAGTGCTGGACTGGGACGGCGACAAGGCATGGCGCAAGCGGCTGATGGCGGCGGTGCGGACGCAGGCGGCGTTCTACCCGCATTTCCTCGAACCCCGCCTTGCCCCCGGTGAGGAGCTGACGCCCACGGAGCTGCAAATTCTGCATCTGCTCTGCGCGGACAAGTCCAACGCCGAGATCGCGCAGATCATGGATGTGAAGCTGCCGACCGTGAAGACCCACGTCAGCCACATCCTCGACAAGCTGGACGTGAAGCGCCGGGCGGAGGCCAAGGCCGCCGCGAAAAAGCTGCGGCTCATTCCGGATGATCTATAAAAGCTGTGCCTGTGCTAAAACGGGCTGAATATAAACCCTATACGCATATCCTAAAGGAGGATCTTATGAAAAAACGAGTATTGAGCTTATTTATGGTGCTCGTGCTTTGCCTGACGCTTCTGCCCACAGCGGCTTTTGCCGAGGGAGAGGACGTGAGCATATCGGGCGGTGTCATCGGCGGCGGTGAGACCGGTGGCGAGGGCGGTGGGATCTATGTAGCCCCCGGAAGCCCGACAGAAGGGGGCGGCGGCACATATATCCCCGGAGAGGACACGCGGACGGAGATCTGGTGCGTAAGCAAGCCCGATTCCATTGGCCGCGGCTATGACGGCACGACGGACGGCGGCACGATTCCAATCGACTTGACGTTTACAGACGGCACAAATGAAATCAAACTCAAAGAAGGAACGGGCTTTACCGCCAAGAAGACGTTCGATTCCGCGGACGCGGGATGGCATACCGTCACTGTGGAAATCACGCTGACTGGCGAAACTGCGAAGAAGTACAAGCTCAAGGCGGGCGAAGAAAAATTTGAGATCGGCGGCAACATCAACAAGGCCTATCCCGATCTGACCGTATCTCTTTCCAAGCCGGCTTGCACGGCGGGCGAAAAGCTCCTGCCGCTGCTGTCTGTCAGCGGTGCGCCGAAAGATGCTGAGGTAACATATTATTATCTGGCTTCCGCGTTAAAAAGCTGGGCGGGCTCTTCTGACGTAGAGGGCAGCGAAGCCATGCCCAAGATTGACGAAAACACCGCAATCAGCGACCCCGGCACATATTATGTCTACGCCAAGACCGCCGAGACCACGAACTACGAAGAGGATCGGTCAGCAACCGTGGAACTCACAGTCAACGAGGCTGTCGTTGAGGCCGCTTCGATAACAAAAGCGGACGGAACGGACGGCGGCACATACAAATCCCTCCCGGCGGCGCTGAATGCGGCACAGAACGGCGACACCGTCAAGCTGCTGGCCAACCATGTGACGGATGCAGACGCCCTCAATGCGCTCGGTGAAGATTTTACGTTCGAACAGTATGCTTCCATCGTACCCGTTGTCACCAAAACCCTGACGCTCGATCTGAACCACAAGACGGTCGACTACCTCGAGGTTGGATTCTCAGAGACTAACGAGGAAACGCAGAAAAAAGAAACTCTCGCGACAGGCAACCTGACTGTTACAGGCGAGGGCGCTTACGGCAGAATTTCAAATCTCATGTTCATGGCCGGCGCACTGGACATCCAGAGCGGCGAGATCGGCGGTTCAGAAGGCGCGGGACTTGTCTGCGACGTGAACAGCGGCACTGCGACCATCAGCAACGGCATGGTGTATGGCCTCACCGTATTGGAGGGTGCAGCCGTCACCGTCAATGGCGGCTCCAAACACGCGGGTGAATGGGTTGTCGCTTCCGGCGCCACGCTGAACATTACGGACGGCACGTTTGGCGAGGTGCAGTTCACGCGCAACGGAACCATCGCCATCAGCGGCGGCACGTTCAAAAGCATTAAGAGCTACATCGCAGAAGAGTTGCAGCCGCTCATGTCCCTGTTGGATACGCAGAAGGTGCACGCTTTCTACAAGGGCGACGACGTGCAGGACGGCAATGCAAAGGAGTTGGCCAACGTAACCGTCAAGGAGCACACCCACACCATGTTGAACAACAAGTGCGCCTGCGGCTTTTCCTGCACCCACACAAACGCCGAGGGCACGAGCACCATCGACAAAGACGGCAAGTGCACGGTCTGCGGGACGCAGTTTGCGGCCGGCATCGGTGAAACCTATTATACCGATGTGCCGTCCGCGCTGAATGCGGCAGCTGACGGTCAGACCGTCAAGCTGCTGGCAAACAAGATGCTGCCTGACGGCATATATGTCAGCAAGACCCTCACGCTGGATTTGGACGGACACAGTCTGGATGGATACAGCTTGAATGTGGGCGGCCTTACGCCCACGAGTCAGGTTCGCACCGGTAAACTGACGGTCATTGACAGCAGCGGCGGCAACGGCGCGGTGGGCGTGACCGTGCGGGACGGCGGTACGCTGGTATTTGATCCGGGGAATGACAATACCACTCTGCTCCAGCTGGAGGTTTGGGGCGGCACGGTCGAGCTGTACGGCGGAAAGATTTTGAGAAGCGGTCTGCAGCTGAATAACGGCATCACATTGGGTGATCTACTTCCCCAGAAAGCGGGGCTTGCTTACTACCGTGGCGACACGCAGCTCACGTTGGTGGAAGCCGCTTCCAAGACCTGCGACCTGGTGGTAAAGTTGTGCAGCCACGGCGGCAAGAACGGCTTTGACAAAAACGCCGCAACCTGCCCCAACTGCAACGCACCCGCGGTGGCTGAAACGGCCTTGAACAATGGCCCGTGGCGGAGATTTGCTGATTTGCAGACGGCCCTTGACGCAGACAGAGACGGCGGCGCAGAACTCACGCTGCTGACCGACGTGACCGGCGATTATACCATCGACGGCACGAAGAACACGAAACTTGATCTGAATGGCCATTCCATCAAGGGCACGGTGACGGTCAAGGCGGCTGTGGGCAGCAACACCACCACCTTGAGCAACAGGAAAAACACGACCACAGCCAGGATTGATAAGGTCGTTGCCCACAGTGGAGCAGAACTCGCCAGGCCGGATAAGCCTGCCGTGATCGGTACATTGACGTTGGCAGAGGGTGCGACATGGAAAACGATTCTAAGTGGTAAAACACTTGGATACAAGGTGCTCAACGCGGACGGCACTCACAAGTGGTATGCCCGGGATGATGTCAACGGCTCGCAGTTGAACAATGTTATCATCAATATCCTGCCCATCACTTTCGAGAAACTGAATCTGGAGGTCGATGGCCAGAACCTGACCGGCAACTCGCTGAAGGTGGAGCGCGGCACGACCGTCCAGCTCTGCGCCAGCTGCAACAAAGACGCGGAGGTGACGTTCTCCATCAAGCAGGACGGCGCAACAACGCCCATCACGCTGTCAGGAAACGATGTGAAATATACAACAGTCGGCACCAGTACCACCCTAGTCTACGTCGCGGAGTATATCTTCAACGATGTCGGCAGCTACACGATTTCTTTCACCGCCGCCAAGGACGGCTATACGGTGACGAGCACCCCCAAAATGCTGACCGTCACCAAGCCGAATCTCAGCAATGCCGAGATCACGTTCCCCAATGGCAATGAAGCGGCATTCAAGTATTGGACCGCGACCGGTGTGCCGACGTTTATCGTGACATACAAAGGCCAAACGCTGGAAAAGGACAAGGATTTCACCATTACCGGCGGCGGCAGCACCTACGATGTAGGCCCCTGTACGCTGACCATCAAGGCAACAGACGACGGCGATTATACCGGAAGCAAGTCTGCCCAATGGAATGTCCGACCGCTCAAAGTAGCGGCTTCGGTCGGCGACATCATTAAGACATACGACGGAACGACAGACCTGCCTGCAAATGCGAAAATCACATTTAAGAGCGCGGACAGCTATTATACTGGTACTACGCTTCGGCTGGCTAAGGGTACAGATTATGAGGTGTCCAACGCCCACTATGATTCCGCCGATGCAAGCGAAACCGAAAAGACCATCTCCTTTACCGTCAAGTTGAAGAATAAGGGCTATGTCTTTGAAGACAGCACGACTCAAAAGGACTTTACGCTGAACGGCGCGGAGCTGGATGATAAGTCTTTCAAAATTAACAAAGCCGCTGCGCCCACGAATATCCCGACCGACACACTGAACGTAATCAACGGCACACAGCAGACGTACACCTACGATTTCAGCAAGCTGCTGCCCGAAGCGCCCAATGGAGATTACGGCACAGTGCGCTACGATTTGGGGAATCGGCAGACTGCTATCAACTTCACCGCTCATGGATATTATCTCGACCCGGAGATAGCGGAATTTGAGGGGAGCAAGCTGACTTTGGTAGGTCTCTATGCGAAAGATGGAACAGCGACCGGCCAGATCGGTACCGTCAAAGTGACGGTCACCACCACCAACTACGAAAACTTTCAACTGACGCTCGTCCTCAACGCGGTGAACCAGATCAAGCCCACGCCGGACGGCACAATCACTGCAAGCGAGATTACCTACGGCCAGACATTGAGCGAGAGCCGGATTTCGGGCACGATGAAGGATCCCGACACCGGCAAATCCGTTAACGGTACGTTCGCGTGGACGGACGGCACGATCACTCCTAACGCAGGCGACTATGAAGCCGAATGGACGTTCACTCCGGCTGCGGGCTACGAGAAATACGCGACCGTGACCGAAACTGTGACCATCAAGGTCAAACCGGCGGAGCTGACCGTTTCCGTGAAAGCATCCAGCATGTATTACACCGGCGAGGAACAGATCGCATCGATCATCGCGTCTGGACAAAGCGTAGACAGCACTCCCGTGACGTTCACCTACAGCGACAAGGAAGACGGCAACTATACTTCGGGCGTACCGACATTCACCGACGCGGGCACATACACCGTTTACTACAAGGCGGAAGCCGCGAACCACGAACCAGCTACCGGTACGTTCACCGTGACCATCGACCCGCTGCCGATCAGCCTTTTCTCTGTTTCGTCAATCTCCAAGACCTACGACGGCAGTGCAGATGTCACGCTCACTGCGGACAAGCTGACGTTCCTCAGCAAAACGGCGAAGATTAAACTTCCCGATACGGCGCTCACCTTCTCTGACGCCCAATTTACCAGTAAGCAGGCGGACGGGAGTTATCTGCCCTCGCCGGAGGTCGGAGGCGGAAAGGCGCTTTCCTTCACCATGACGCTCACAAGCAATAACTATGTGTTTGAAGGTAAGTCGGAAGGTACCACAAAGGTCAGCGACGTTTTCGCGACCGATGATGTGAACCGGTTCACCATCACCAAGGCCGCTGCGCCCACAGTGCAGCCCGTAGAGCTGACCGTTATCAACGGGCTGGCAAAGACTTACTTGGTCAATCTTCCCGCGCTGCCGACGCTGGGCGATAATTGTAAGTACGGCTCCATCAAATATGAGGCCTGCAACTTCGATCTGATTGGAGAGGGCGGCTACGCAAATTCGACGGCAATGATCACATCAAACGATGAGTTCCAGTTGACTGTCCCGGCTGTCGAATCTCAGACCGAAGGTTCCGTCGGAACCGTAGGCGTCAAGATCACCACGGACAACTATCAGGACATGCTCCTGACCGTTGAAGTCATCGCGAAGAACAAGATCGTTCCCGTGCTGGACGGCGAGATCACCGCAACGCCGATTACCTACGGTGACACACTGAGCAAGAGCGAAATTTCGGGCAAGATGAAAGACCCCAATACCGGCGCAAAGGTCGAGGGCACTTTCTCGTGGCAGCAACCGGGCGATACGATTCTGGGTGCGAGCACGTCTGGCCATGATGTCGGATGGACGTTCACGCCGAAGGATGGGAATACCTATACGGAAGCGACCGGCACCGTGAAAGTCCCCGTCGCCCCCAAGTCCATCGAGGGCGCAGTGATTACGCTGGAATCTGCCGACCTCGAATACAACGCGGCGGAGCAATCGCCGAAGATTACCGGTGTGGCACTGGAAAAATGGACTGAAAATATTACCTACCGTATTGTAAGCGGCAACACGGCCACCAATGTCAATGACAGCCTCACCCTGACTATCGAGGGTACCGGCAACTACACCGGTAAGGCCGCGGTCAAGTGGAAGATTACGCCAAGAGAAGTGACACCCGCGATTGAAGTCGCATCCTGCACCTACACCGGCGATGCGCTGGAGCCGACCGTGACCCTCAAGGACGGAAATGAGGTCATTCCGACAGACGAATACACGGTAGAGTATTCCAACAACACCAACGCCGGTACCGGCCGGGTGACCATCAAGGACGTTGCAGGCGGCAACTACGTCATCAAGGAGAAAACCCAGGACTTCACCATCACCAAGGCCGCCGCACCCACAAATATCCAGTCCGGTACGCTGACCATCACCAATGGCCTGCACAAGACCTATTCCTTTGACCTCTCAACGCTGCTGCCGAAGCTGACTGCTCCCTGCGACTACGGCACGATCACCTATGACAGGAAGGTTGATACCAATCTGGGCGTTGGCTCCTTTATTACCCTTGTAGACGGCAAGACCGGCGAGCTGACACTGGACGCAAACAGAAGCGGCACGGACGAAGGACAATTCGGCACGATCACTGTTACCGTCTCCACGAGCAACTATCAGGATATCATCTTGACCATCAACGTCATTGCGAAGAACAGGATCACTCCCACCGGCACACCGACGCTGAGCAAGAACGCCATCACCTACGGCGACGCCCTGAATACCATCGCTCTCTCCGGCAAGCTCCATGATAATGTCAACAACGTGGATGTCGATGGAACCTTTGAATGGGTGGACGGCACGCATATACCCGTGGTTGGGAACGGTACCTATGCAGCCGAGTGGATTTTCGAACCGACTGACACCGAGAAGTATTTAACGGTTTCGGGAAGATCGAATATCACTGTCGAAAAGGCTCAACCGTACGGCAAGGTCAGCATGGCAGGCTATACTTACGGGCAAGCGCCAAGCACACCGACCTTGACAGACCGGACGGGTGACCCGAATGCTCAAGTGACCTACCGTTATTCCGCTGCGGACAGCGGCTCTGTTCAGACGTGGGATATCAGCAATCCGCCCGAGCTGAACGCCGGTACCTACCGTATGTACGCCAGCATTGGTGATACGGATAACTACTACGGATTTGAAGCTGTGTATTGCGAATTTGTGGTAGCGAAGGCAACGCCGACCTACACCGTTCCCACCGGGCTGACGGCAAAATACGGTCAGACGCTGGCGGATGTGACGCTGCCGGACGGCTGGAGTTGGACGGATAGCAGCGAATCTGTGGGCGGCGCTTCGACTGCCGCCAAGACCTTCCAGGCGAAGTTCACCCCGACAGACGCTGTCAACTACAACATGGTGGAGAACATCGGGCTTGAAGTCATGGTGAACAAGGCGGATAGCGGCAATCTCAAAACGGTCGAGCTGGAGCAGAAGTACACGGACGCCTCGGATCACACCTACACGCCGGACTGGGCCGGACTGCCCGCCGGGCAGGACTGGACGTTCAGCAGCGAGGCGAGCATCGTCCTGTCCAAGCAAGACTTCGCAGCGGACGGCAGCTTGCTGACCTATGCCATCTCCGGCGGCAAGGCGGGTGACAAGATCACCATCACCCTCAAGGCGTCCTGTGACAATTACGAGGATTTCACCATCACGCTGAACGTCACTCTGACAGAAAAGGACGATCAGAAGCCGTTGACCATCACCGGTGCGGGTAGTGTGGTCTACGGTCAGACACTGACATTGACCACCACTGGCGGCTCCGGCACGGGCACAGTGACCTACCGCATCGACACAGACGCGAGCACCGGCGAGGCGACCATCGATCCCGAAACCGGCGTTCTGACTCCCGTCAAGGTCGGCTCTGTCAGCGTCATCGCGACTAAGGCGGGCGACAACGACTACAACGACGTCACCAGCGCTCCCTTCGTGCTCATGATCAAACCGGCCACGCCTACCGGCGAGCCGAACTACACCAAGATCACCACCAGCGGCAAGACGCTGAAGGACGCGGCGCTGACCACCAAGGGAAGCACTCTGAATCCCAGTGACGGCAAGCTGGAATGGGTGGATGACAAGGGCGAGCCCCTGCCCGACGATACCACGGTCAAGGCCAACACGACCTACAAATGGCGCTTCACGCCTGATGATGACAACTACACGACCCTGACCGGCGAGGTTGAGCTGTATCACAAGTCCAGCAGTGGCGGCGGTTGGTACGACAGCTACTACACCATCAAGGCAACTGCCGGGGCGGGCGGCTCCATCTCTCCCTCCGGCAATGTCAGCGTCCGCGAGGGCAGAGATCAGACCTTCACCATCACCCCAGATAAGGGCTATGCCGTCTCCAATGTCAAGATCGATGGCAAGAGCATCGGCGCGGTGAAGTCCTACACCTTTGAGAATGTCCGCAGAACCCATACCATCGAGGTCATCTTTATGAAGGCCAACGGCAACCCCCAGACCGGCGTGTTTGTGGATGTAGCCACCGGCAGCTATTATGAGGACGCAGTGGATTGGGCGGTGGAGAACGGCATTACGCAGGGAACCGATGATACCCATTTCGCCCCGGACGGCATCTGCACCCGTGCGCAGGCCGTGGCCTTCCTGTGGCGTGCCGCTGGCAGTCCCAAGCCCGAAACCTGCACCATGCCCTTCGCCGACGTCCCCGCGGGCAGCTATTATTACGACGCTGTGCTGTGGGCGGTGGAGAACGGCATCGCCAAGGGTACCAGCGACACCACGTTCAGCCCCAACATGACCTGCTCCCGCGCCCAAATCGTCACCTTCCTGTGGCGTTCTGAGAAGTCTCCGGCAGCGGGTACAGCCAATCCCTTTGCCGATGTGAAATCCACCGCCTACTATGCCGACGCGGTACTGTGGGCAGTCAAGGAGAACATCGCCAAGGGAACCACCAACACCACATTCAGCCCCGACGCGGATTGCACCAGAGCGCAGATCGTGACCTTCCTCTGGCGCTGCAAGAAGTGAACGGCTGACATACGGCTAAACATCAAAGCCGCTGGCATGACCCCATAAGCGAACATCGGACAGCGCAGTGGACGGGCATCTCGCCCTGAAGCTGCGCTGTTCTCTTTTCGCTGCGAGAAACAAATCAATGACATTTTGAGCTGCGCCGCTATCCCAGCGCGGCAAGGAGACAGCATTATGAAAAGAATCACAAGAATCATTCGTCCGATCATCTGCATGGCCGTCCTTCTCTTTGCTATGACCACGGCAGTCATGGGCTGCTATCAGAAAGAGACGGAGCCTATCGACATTCCCGGCAGAACGCGTTCCGGCACATCTGCACCTCAGCCATCAGCGACTCCCGCAGGCGAAGTTATCCCCTCGGTGGACAGGCAGGCAGAGTTGGCGGAAGCCAGAGCGAAGAATCCCGACACCGCGGCATGGCTGTATATTCCCGGTGCGGAGATTGACGATCCCGTGATGCAGGCGGAGGACAACGGCTATTACCTGAAGCTGGATGAAAACGGTGAGTATGCCATGTGGGGCTGCTATTATGCCCATTGTGAAAATGAAATCGGCGGCAGGGATAAGCTGGACAAAAACGCCACCATTTTCGGTCACTCCGCCAGCAACTGCGACCCGGACGGTATGCGGTTTACCAAGCTCTACCGTTATATGGACGCAGACTTCGCAAAGGAGCATCCGTATATCCATCTCTCTGCGGATGGCGAGGACATGATTTTCCAGATCACCGCTCTATTCGTCACGGATATTGGTTTTGACTATATTGCACCTGATCCCACGGGAGATGACCTGACCAGCTTCTTTGAGACGGTTGCGCGGAAAAACTGGCTGGATATTGACGGTGTGACCTTCTCCGAGGGGGATACCTTCCTGACCCTCTCCACCTGCTGCCGGAAGTATGACAAGGCCAACAGCGGCAATCAGCGGCTTGTGGTCATGGCAAAGCTGCTGCCGGAGGGGGCCACGGAACAGGCGTTCACCGTCAAGCTGGTGAGGAAGCCGGAAATGCCCTGAAAGAAATCAGAATACGACGATAACAGGACACCCATCCTTGCGGTACTGAAAAGCAGCGTATGGTATAGGGAAAACGGCGGCTGCTCTGTACGGGGCAGCCGTCGTTTTTGCTGTCCCAACATTTTTCAGATGAAAGGGACCTATGCGTATGACAGGAGAGCACAGGAGGTGCCGCTAATGCTGCGGCGACGAGCCGCGCCGGGAGCATAACCGGGCGATACCCGGACACCGTAGGATACCTATGCCCTCCGACAGCCGCCGACAATTTCCATACTGAACCGCGCCCAAGCGCCCATACAGGCTTTTATGCCTGTGTGGGCGCTTTTTGTCGTTCACGGCACTTCTCCGCCGTGGGCTGCCGCTCCCTGCCGCCCTTCGTTCAGGCCTTTTTACCCACTCGGATCTGAACGGAGGAACAAAATGTTTAATAGAAAAAGCATCTATGCGCTGAATAAGAAAGACCCCGATGCCATCGTTTATATGGACGCCAATGAAGTCATCGTCCGCCTGACCCGCGAGGACTTTGCCAGCGAGGAAGAATTTCTGAAATGGAAATCTTGGTCGGATGGAAACTACCGCACTGAGGACAATCAGGATGTGGTAGAGGGGAAACACAATACGTCCATTGATGTCCTGTCCGAAGCCGCACTTTCCATTCCTGCCATTGATGTGGTTATGGAGCGCCAGCACGAGAAATCTGAGCGGCGCAGAATGGCTTCCACGATGGTTTCTCAGATCAGGGACAAGCTGACGGAAACACAGTTCCGCAGACTTTGGATGTACTACGTTGGCGGAATGACCGTTGATGAAATTGGGCAGATTGAGGGCATCAGACACCAGAACATTTCCAAAAGCATTGGCTCCGCAATGAAGAAAATCAAAAAATTTTTCCCGTAAGCTCAAAAACAGGGTGCAAAAATGCCCTAAAAAAGATGATAGGTGAAGGGACATTCTCCACGAAGCCTTTCGTTGAACGTTGAAAACTGAATAGACCATGATGCAGGCACAAAACCCGCGTGATAGCGG
>ERZ857775.3282-NODE-3282-length-13501-cov-5.259259_pt1 | contig 13501 bp, 7 predicted proteins | sample MGYA00519698_ERZ857775 | MGnify/ENA primary metagenome ERZ857775 (study PRJEB31778, sample SAMEA3449363) | human gut metagenome | biome: human gut; feature: human-associated habitat; material: faeces | place: United Kingdom | collected 2010/2012 ...
GTGGATAAGACGATGGCCGACGCTGTGCGGGACTGGTGCCGGGCGAACGGTGTGGACGGCATACAAATTCGGCAGGATACCCGCCGCGTCTACCCGCAGGGGGATTTTATGGGCGGCATTTTAGGCTTTACCGACGTGGACAACGCGGGCCTGTGGGGGCTGGAGCTGCGCTACAACGACGAATTGACCGGGCAGAACGGGCGTATCCTGACCGCCAAGAACGCCTGGGGCTACGATATGCCGACGCACTACCAGACGCTGGTGGACGCCGTGCCCGGCAGCACGCTGACGCTGACCATCGACGCGAACATTCAGCACTGGCTCGAAAGCGCACTGTCCGCCGCTGTGACGGAGCATCATGTGGCCGAGCGCGGCGTCGGCATCGTGATGGATGTCCACACCGGGGCCGTGCTGGCGATGTCCTGCCAGCCCGACTACGACCCGAACGCGCCGCGGACCCTTATAAATAAGGAAGTCCGTGACGCTGTGAATGCCCTGACCGGCGAGGAGCGCAGCGCCGCGCTGCAAAAGGCCCAGCAGGCACAGTGGCGCAACAAGGCCATCAGTGACCTGTATGAGCCGGGCAGCGTGTTCAAGCTCATCACGGCGTCGGCGGCGCTGGACTCCGGGGCGTGTAAGGCCACGGACTATTTCACCTGCGCGGGTAAAATAACCGTCGCAGGCACGCGGTTCCGCTGTGCAAACGGGCATATCCACGGCACCGAGACCTTCGCCCGGGGGCTGGCTGTCAGCTGCAACCCCTGCTTTATCCAGATCGGTGCGCGGCTTGGAAAAGAACGCTTCTGCGATTACTTTGCGGCCTTCGGCCTGCGGGAGGCCACGGGCATCGACCTGCCGGGCGAGGTCAGGCGCAGCGAATACTACACGGCGGACCGGATGGGCCCGGTGGAGCTGGCGAGCTGCTCGTTCGGGCAGAGCAGCAAGGTCAGCTACCTGCAGATGCTCACGGCGGTCTGTGCGGTGGTAAACGGCGGCGAGCTGATGCAGCCCTACGTTGTGGCGAAAATCACGGCGCCTGACGGCACTGTTGTGAAGGAAGTGCAGCCGACGGTGAAGCGCCGCGTCATCAGCGCGGAAACCTCCGCCACGATGTGCCGCCTGATGGAGGGTGTCGTTACAGGCGGCACGGGTAAGCAGGCCGCGCTGGCGGGCTACCGCATCGGCGGCAAGAGCGGCACGAGCCAAAAGCTGGACAGCGCCAACGAGGGCGCGCGCATTGCGAGCTTTGTCTCCGTTGCGCCCATCGACGACCCCAAGGTCGCTGTGCTGGTCTGCCTGGATGAGCCCCACAGCTGGACGACGAGCGGCGGCGCGCTCTCCGGGCCGGTGTGCGCCGAGGTACTGGGAAAGGTGCTGCCGTATCTGGGGGTGGAGAGGGAAAGCGGCGAATAAAGACAGCCGGGCACGGGCGGATATGGAATCCGCCCCTACGTTGAATCGGGAAAGCGCAGGGTGACGGGGCTCTGCCCGTTTGCCGTTGCACTATATAAAAAACTCTGCGCCGTCCCTCTTGACATTCCCCGATCCGGTGTTATACTGGTAAAGTACGCAAACGAACAGTTAGACAACGAACAATTCGGAATCTAACTTCTTGGACCCAAAAACCGTAAAGGAGGGAAGAAATGCACGAATCATCGTATGATGACTGCGGCTGCTGCGCGGATGTCCACTTCGGCGCACTGCTGAACCAGACCTCGCGGCTCATCCGCCGTGCGCTGGATGCCCGCATCAACGCCGAGGTCAGCTCGGAGCTGTCGGGCGTGCGCGGCATGGTGCTGGGCGACATCGTCCGTGCCGAGCGCCAGGGCCGCGACGTCTACCAGCGCGACATTGAGCAGTGGTTCAACATTCGCCGCTCCAGCGTCACCGCCATGCTGCAGGGCATGGAGCAGGATGGCTTCATCACCCGCAGCGCCGTGGCGAAAGACGCCCGCTTAAAGCGCCTTATCGCCACAGAGAAGGGCCGCGCCTGTCACAAGCAGATCGAGGCAAGCATTGCGCGGTTTGAGGATGACCTGCAAAGCGGCATTGACCCGCAGCAGGTCGCCGCGGCCCGCGCTGTGCTGGAGCAGACCCTGCGCAACGCACAGCACTTCCTGCAAGAGGAAAATACCAAACAAGAGAGGGGAAATACCAATTGTTAAAAACACTCGGACGTGAAACCAAGGGCTTCCGCCTGGTCTCCGTGCTGACGCCGATCTTTATGATCGCGGAGGTCATCATGGAAATGATCATCCCGAAGCTGATGGCCTCCATCATTGACAACGGCGTCACGCCGGGCAATATGCAGGTCATCTACACCGTCGGCGCACAGATGGTCGTCGCGGCGCTGTTCGGCCTGCTGTTCGGCATTCTGGGCGCGGTGGCCGGCTCCCACGCAGCCACGGGCTTTGCCCGCAACCTGCGCCGCGGCATGTTCCGCAACATCCAGACCTTCAGCTTTGCCAACATTGACAAGTACTCCACCGCGGGCCTGGTCACCCGCATGACCACCGACGTCACCAACATCCAGAACGCCTACCAGATGATGCTGCGCATGTCGGTGCGTGCGCCCGCCAGCATGATCGTGGCGCTGATCATGTCCTACACGATCAACCGTCGGCTGGCAAACATCTATTTGATCGCCGTCATCCTGCTGGGCTGCGCGCTCGCCTTTATTATGAGCCGCGCCACCAAGTACTTCGGCGAGGCATTCCGCAAGTACGACGACCTGAACGAGAGCGTGCAGGAGAATGTCTCCGCCATCCGCGTTGTCAAGGCCTATGTGCGCGAGAAGTTTGAGGGCGAGAAGTTCCGCAAGGCCAGCGAGAATGTGCGCAATCTGCTGATGCGTGCCGAGCTGATCCTGGCCTGGAACGCCCCGCTCATGCAGCTGACCGTCTACAGCTGCATCCTGCTCATCTCCTGGATCGGTGCCCAGCTCATCGTCAGCTCCGGCGCAACGACCTTCACCACCGGCGACCTGATGAGCATGCTGAGCTACTGCATGAACATCCTTATGAGCCTGATGATGCTGTCCACGGTGTTCGTCATGATCACGATGTCTGCAGCCTCCGCCAAGCGCGTGGCCGAGGTGCTGGACGAGCAGTCCGACCTGACGAACGGTGAGGATCCCGTTATGGAGGTCAGAGACGGCTCCGTCAAGTTCGACCACGTCAGCTTTGCCTATAAAAAGGATGGCGAGAAGGCCCTCGAGGACATTGACCTCGACATCAAGTCCGGCGAGACCATCGGCATCATTGGCGGCACCGGTTCGGCTAAGTCCAGCCTTGTGCAGCTGCTGCCGCGTCTGTACGACGTGACTGAGGGCAGCGTGACCATCGGCGGCGTTGATGTGCGCAGATATGACCTCGACACCCTGCGCAACAACGTCGCCATGGTGCTGCAGAAGAACGAGCTGTTCAGCGGCACGATTGCCGAGAACCTGCGCTGGGGCAACCCAGACGCCACCGACGCCGAGATCGAGGACGCCTGCAAGCAGGCCTGCGCCGATGAATTTATCGAGCGCTTCCCCGACAAGTACCAGACCCACATCGAGCAGGGCGGCAACAACGTCTCCGGCGGCCAGAAGCAGCGCCTCTGCATTGCCCGCGCCCTGCTGAAAAAGCCCCGCATCCTGATCCTGGACGACTCCACCTCCGCCGTCGATACCGCGACGGACGCAAAGATCCGCCATTCGTTTGCGGAAAAAATCCCCGGCACGACGGTGTTCATCATCGCCCAGCGCATTTCCTCCGTGGAAAATGCGGACAAGGTCCTCGTGCTCGACAACGGCAGGGTCAGCGGCTTTGACACCCCGGCCAACCTGCTGAAAACAAATGCCATCTACCAGGATGTCTACAACAGCCAGACCAAAGGCTCCGGCGACTTTGATGAGAAGGGAGGGGAGGCATAATGGCACAGCAGCCTAAAGTCGTAAAGGTCGGCCCCGGCGGGCGCAGCAATGGCCCCCGCCCCAAGGTCGAAAACCCCGGCAAGGTGTTCAAGCGCATCCTCGCTTATGTCATGAGCCGCTATAAGGCACAGGTCATTGTGGTGCTCTGCTGCATTCTGCTGGCCGTGTTCGCCCAGCTGCAGGGCGTCATGTTCTCCCAGACGCTGATCGACAGCTACATTCTGCCGCTGCTCAAGGCGGGCAGCACGGACTTCAGCGGCCTGGCCGCGGCTATCCTGCGCGTGGCAGTCATCTACTGCGTCGGCATTGCTGCTGTCTTTGTGCAGAACCGCCTGATGGCAAGGATCACCCAGGGCACGCTGAAGGACCTGCGTGACGAGATGTTCACCCACATGCAGACGCTGCCCATCAAATACTTTGACACCCACGCCCACGGCGACATTATGTCGGTCTACACGAACGACATTGACACGCTGCGCCAGATGATCAGCCAGAGCCTGCCGCAGCTCGTCAACACGGTTGTGACCCTCGTCGGCGTGCTGGCCTCGATGCTCTATCTGAGCGTCCCCCTGACGGTGCTGGCCCTCGCGATGGTCGGCGTCATGCTGCTGGCGACGAAGTACCTGACCGGCAACTCCGGCAAATACTTCATCAAGCAGCAGCAGGAGCTGGGCAAGGTCAACGGCTACATTGAGGAAATGATGAACGGCCAGAAGGTCATCAAGGTCTTTTGCCATGAGGAAATTGCCATTGAGGAGTTCGACAGGCTCAACGATGAGCTGTTCCACAGCGCCGACAAGGCAAACTCCTATTCGCTGGTAGCAATGCCCGTCAACGGCCAGCTTGGCAACCTGTCCTACGTGTTCTGCGCCATCCTCGGCGGTGCGCTGGCTATCAACGGCTTCGGCGGCTTTACGCTGGGCGGTCTCGCCAGCTTCCTTGTGCTGACCCGCCAGTTCAACCAGCCCATCAGCCAGATCTCCATGCAGCTGAACTCCGTCGTTATGGCGCTGGCCGGCGGTGCGCGTATCTTTGCGCTGCTGGATGAAAAGCCCGAGGTCAACGAGGGCGACATCACCCTGGTCCACGCCAAGTACGAAGCGGACGATACTGTCACCGAGACGAACGAGTCCACCGGCATGTGGGCGTGGAAACGCATGGATGCCGACGGCAAGCCCCGGTACACCAAGCTGGAGGGCGACATCGTCTTTAAGGATGTGGACTTCGGCTACGACGAGAAGAAGATCGTCCTGCATGACATCAACCTGTATGGCCGTCCGGGGCAGAAGATCGCCTTTGTCGGCTCCACCGGCGCGGGCAAGACGACGATCACGAACCTGATCAACCGCTTCTACGACATCCAGAAGGGCCGGATCCTGTACGACGGCCACGACATCAAGTCCATTGAGAAGGACGCGCTGCGCTCCTCTCTGGGCATCGTCCTGCAGGATACCCACCTGTTCACCGGCACGGTCATGGAGAACATCCGTTATGGCCGCCTGACCGCCACCGATGAGGAGTGCATGGCCGCCGCGAAGCTCGCAAATGCGGATACCTTCATCAAACATCTGCCAGACGGCTACAACACGATGCTGACCGGCGACGGCACGAACCTGAGCCAGGGCCAGCGCCAGCTGCTGGCGATTGCCCGCGCGGCTGTCGCAGACCCGCCGGTGCTGATCCTGGACGAGGCAACGTCCTCCATCGACACCCGCACCGAGAAGCTTGTGCAGGACGGCATGGACGGCCTGATGTATGGCCGCACGACCTTCGTCATTGCCCACCGTCTGTCCACCGTGCGCAACTCGGACTGCATCATGGTGCTGGAGCAGGGCCGTATCATTGAGCGCGGCACCCACGACGAGCTGATCGCCCAGAAGGGCCGCTATTACCGCCTGTACACCGGCAACTTTGCCGAGAACTCTTAAGCGCAGAGAGGTCGAAAAAAGCCGCAAAACGGCATAAAATCAATCAAAACTGCCGGGATAGCATCTGCCGTCCCGGCGGTTTTTGTGCAAAATGCCGCAACAGCGCCAAAAAGTTGACGAGAAGGTAAAAAGTGGTTATAATAGGATACGTAGACACGCAAAAAGCGGTGTTTGACCACGCGGCATGAGGGAGACTACAAACAAGATTTGCCGCATAATATACATGATATACCTATAGGAGGAACAAATATGGCACCGAAGAAGATTGCACAGACCGTACTTACCGAGGGTAAGTTCTATACCATCAGCGCCGCCAACGGCAAGGTCGTTGAGGTCGCTGACTATAACATTGACAATGGCGCGAAGATCCAGCTGATGGACAACGCCAACTTTGAGTGGCAGCAGTGGAACTTCGTCGCAGCAGGCGACGGCGTTTACCGCATCCAGAACCGCTTCACCGGCAAGATGATGGATCTGGACATGGGCGGCGTCAGCGACGGCACCCGCGTCCACCAGTGGGAGGGTGCCCAGGCATCCAGCCAGCTGTGGGTCGTGGAGCCTACCAACGATGGCCGCGTCAAGATCAAGTCCAACCTGGCCGGCAAGCTGCTGGACCCCGGCATGGCTACCGAGAACGGCACCGTGCTGCAGATCTGGGCTGACGTCAACGGTGACAACCAGTTCTGGACCATCAACGAGGTCACCCGCAAGCCCAAGACCAGCGTGAAGGCCACCACCGTTAAGGCCAAGGCCGCTGCCGAGAAGGCCGCCACCGAGGTCGTCAAGGCTGCTGAGCCTGTCGTCGAGAAGGCCGTCAAGGCTGCCAAGCCTGCCGCTGAGAAGGCTGTCAAGGCTGCGAAGCCCGTCGTCGAGAAGGCCGTCAAGGCTGCCGAGCCCGTCGTTGAGAAAACCGTCGAGGCTGCGAAGCCCGTCGTCGAGAAGGCCGTCAAGGCTGCCGAGCCTGTCGTTGAGAAGGCTGTTGAGGCTGCCAAGCCCGCAGCCGAGAAGGCCGTCGAGGCCGTCAAGACCGCTGCTGCCAAGACCAACACCCGCAAGGGCGGCAAGGGCAAGCGCCGCAAGTAATTTGCTTTGAACTTTTTCCCTGCAATTTTTGTGCTGTAACGAGAAAACCCCGCCCCGTCAGGATGCAGTTCCTGACGGAGCGGGGTTATTTTTTGTTTGTGGCTGAAAAGCCTTCCCCTACGGGGGAAGGTGGCCCGAAGGGCCGGATGAGGGGCAAGTGTGCCAGTATTGCCCGTGAACGAGCTGCGGCGGAAACGCTGCCCTCATCAGTCACCTGCGGTGACAGCTTCCCCCACGGGGGAAGCCTTCAGACTTACCCCAGCGCCGCAATGCTCTCCTTGATCTTGGCGGCCTTGTCCTGAGCGGCAGCCAGCTTGGCGCGGGTCTCCTCGACGAGCTTCGCCGGGGCCTTCTCGACGAACTTCGGGTTGTTCAGCTGGTTCGTGAACATGCCCAGCTCCTTCTCGGCCTTGGTCAGCTCCTTGTTCAGGCGGGCCAGCTCCTTGTCGCGGTCAATCAGCTCCATCATCGGGATAAAGCCCTTCGCGTCGGGGGTCGCCACGTTGACCATGCCGTCGGTGCTGCCCTCGTACTTTGCCGTGACCGTCACGTCGGTGGCAAAGGCAAAGCGGGCCAGATACGCGCCGCCCTTCTCAAACGCGGCGGGGGAGGCAGTCTCAATGACCATGCTCGTCTTTTTAGCGGGGTGGACGTTCATCTCGGCACGCATGGCGCGGACAGCCTTGATGTAGTCCATCAGCTTCTCAAAGTCGGCGCAGTCCTCGGCCCAGACCTTCATGTTCTCGTCGCCGGGCCACTTCTCGTTCATGATGGTCTCGGCGCTGCCGGGCAGAGCCTGATAGATCTCCTCGGTGATGAACGGCATGAAGGGGTGCAGCAGCTTGAGGGCCTTGTCCAGCACGTAGACCAGCACCTTGCGGGCCGCGTCGGCGGCTGCCGCGTCCTCGCCGTTCAGGCGGGTCTTGCAGATCTCGATATACCAGTCGCAGTAGACCTCCCAGATGAAGTTCTCGACCTTCTCAGCGGCCAGACCCAGCTCGTACTTGTCGAGGTTGGCGGTAGCCTCGGCGGCGACCTTGGCAAGCTCGGACAAAATCCACTTGTCGCTCATGTCGAGCAGGCTTTCCTCGGGCAGACCCGGCTCAAAGTCCTCGGGCAGGTTCATCTGCACAAAGCGGGAGGCGTTCCACAGCTTGTTGGCAAAGTTGCGGCAGGCAAGGACTTTTTCATCGCTGTAGCGCATATCGTTGCCTGCGGTGGAGCCGATGATCAGCATCATGCGCAGCGCGTCCGCGCCGTACTGCTCAATGACCTCCAGCGGGTCAATGCCGTTGCCCAGGGATTTGGACATTTTGCGTCCCTGGCTGTCGCGGACAATGCCGTGGATCAGTACCGTGTCAAACGGTGCCTTGCCGGTGTAGGCCAGACCCGAAAAGATCATGCGGGACACCCAGAAGCCGATGATGTCATAGCCGGTGACCAGCGTGTTCGTGGGGTAGAAGTAGTTGTAATCCTCGGCGTTCTCGTTGGGCCAGCCCAGCGTGGAGAACGGCCACAGGGCAGAGCTGAACCAGGTGTCCAGCGTGTCGGGGTCCTGGGTCATGTTGGAGCTGCCGCACTTGGGGCAGGTGCAGGGGGCTTCCTTGGCCACGACGGTCTCGCCGCAGTCGTCGCAGTACCAGGCGGGGATCTGGTGGCCCCACCACAGCTGGCGGCTGATGCACCAGTCACGGCCGCCCTTCATCCAGTTGATATAGTTCTTGGTGAAGCGCTCGGGCACGAACTTGATCTCGCCCTTCTCGACGCTCTCGATGGCGGGCTTGGCCAGCGGCTCCATCTTGACGAACCACTGCTTGGAGACCATCGGCTCAATGACCGAGTGGCAGCGGTAGCAGGTGCCCACGTCGTGGGTCAGCGGCTCGGTCTCCTTCAGCGCACCGCAGGCCTCCAAATCGGCCAGAATGGCCTTGCGGGCCTCCAGCGCGGTCATGCCGGCATACTTGCCGCAGTCCAGCACGTCCGGCTCGTCGGCGGCAGCGCGGCCCGCCGCCTTCTCGGCATCGACGGCGGCCTTGTCGGCAGCGCCGGTCATGTGGCCGTCGTAGGTCAGCACACGGATCATCGGCAGGTCGTGGCGCTTGCCGACCTCAAAGTCGTTGGGGTCGTGGGCGGGGGTGATCTTCACAACGCCGGTGCCCTTCTCCATGTCGGCGTGCTCGTCGCAGACGATGGGAATTTCGCGGCCCAGCAGCGGCAGCACGACATGGCAGCCGTGCAGGTGCTTGTAGCGCGGGTCCTCGGCGTTGATGGCAACAGCGGTATCACCCAGCATCGTCTCGGGGCGGGTCGTGGCCAGCTCCAGCATTTCGCCGGTCTCCTTGACCGGGTACAGCAGATGCCAGAAGCTGCCCTCCTTGGCCTCATACTCGACCTCGGCGTCGGAAATCGAGGTGTTGCAGTGGGGGCACCAGTTGACCATGCGGTTGCCGCGGTAGATCAGCCCCTCGTTGTACAGACGGACAAAGACCTCCTTGACGGCGTCGGAGCAGCCCTCGTCCATCGTGAAGCGCTCACGCTGCCAGTCGCAGGAGCAGCCCAGCTTCTTCAGCTGGCTGACGATGCGGTTGCCATAGGTGTTCTTCCAGTCCCAGGCACGCTCCAGAAAGCCGTCGCGGCCCACCATCTCCTTGGTCAGGCCCTCCTCGCGCATCTTGGCGACGACCTTGGCCTCGGTGGCAATGGACGCATGGTCGGTGCCGGGCACCCACAGCGCGGCATAGCCCTGCATCCGCTTGTAGCGGGTCAGGATGTCCTGCCAGGTCTCATCCATGGCGTGGCCCATGTGCAGCTGGCCGGTGACGTTCGGCGGCGGCATGACGATGGTAAACGGCTTTTTGCTGCGGTCGATCTGGGTATGGAAATACCCCTTGTCGCACCAGTTCTGATAGATGCGATCCTCGGTGCCCTGCGGGGCATACTGTTTGGCGAGTTCCTTCGGCATAGTGTAAACCTCCTCGTGAATGTGCGGGGCGTGATTTTTACATTTGGACAAAATAAAAAAGGCCGCCCCATGAGTTTATCATGGGACGGCCTGAAAAGCTCAAGTCGCGGTACCACCCAAGTTGCCCGATCGGGCCGCTTTGCGGCAGGCCAACAAGCCCGCCTGCCCTGATAACGGCGGCAACCCCGTGCGCGGCTGGCAGGGGAGAAGCCCCTCTCACCGCGCCTGCTTGAAAGTGACAGCACCCGCCGCGCTTTGCCGGGCTTGCATCAACCCCCGGCTTGCTGCAAAAGTACGATGCGGGTACACTCTTTCGCACTGCATTTGTACCTTATAATGTACCGCAATGCGGCGGATTTGTCAAGGGCGGGTGCGCAAATCTGTCGGGCCCCTAGGCTCCTGCAGAGGGAGGTGAGCTGTCTGTCTTACTCCCACTTCTCCCACACCTCGGGGCAGTAGCCTACGGTGGCCTGTCTGCCGTTGCGCACAATGGGCTGGCGGAAGAGCTGCTGGTTCTCGAACAGCTTGTCGGCCTGCTGGCTCTCGTCGAGCCATTTCAAAAGCGCCAGCGTGTCCTTGTCCTTTGCGTTCTCGTCGACGAGCTTTGCCCAGCCGCCCACGGCGCGGCAGACGTTGTCAAACTCGCCGCGGCTCATGCCTTTTTCCTTCATGTCGATCATCTGGAATCTGATGCCGCGCTCCTTGAACCACCGCTGTGCCTTTTTGGTGTCAAAGCTCTTGTTCGTGCCGAAAATCTGGATGTTCATGGCCATTCCCCCACAAAATACATTCTTTTCATTAGAATACCACAAAAACCGTACCTTGACAACTTACAAGGCCGGGCCTATAGTATGAGGAAAACTGCGGCAGGGCGCTTGCTCTTATGCGGGCTGCGTGCTATAATACAGGTTTATAGAGGAGTATCTATAAAGGAGTATTATGGAAAAAGAAAGAACCAGTCCGTGGCTGATCTTGTTCCGCGTGGTATTTACGGCGGCGCTGATCGCCTGCATTATGTTTATCTTTCGCAACTCACTGGAAAACGGTGCCCAGTCGTCCGCACGCAGCCAAGCCGTCATGCAGCTGGTCAACAGTGCGCTGGCCAAGGTGCATCTCGGCCCAGTGTCGGAGCATCTGATCCGTAAGCTCGCGCACTTTTCGGAGTTTGCGCTGGAGGGCTTTCTGCTGATGCTCTGCATCCGCGTGTACACAAAGCATTTTGTGCGCCACATGAGCTGGCCGCTGCTGGGCGGCATGACAACGGCGCTGATGGATGAGACCATCCAGCTGCACAGCCTCAACCGCACCTCGTCGGTGGTGGATGTCTGGATCGATATGTCCGGCGTTGTGGCGGGACTGCTGTTTGCACTCATCATCCTGCTGATCGTGCGCGGCGTTACCGCATTCATCCGCGTCAAGCAGGAGAACCGCGCTCTACGCGCCGAGAGCGAGGAGCTGCGCCGCCGCGAGCATGAGCGGCTGGCACGCCGCGCCGCCCACCGTGCCCACGAGGCACAGCTGAACCGCCCCGAACCCGACGAGGATAACTATGAGGAGGACGAAGAATGACGACCCAACAGGCAATTGAAGCCCTGCACGCCCTGCCGCGCATGGGGCAGGGTGCACCCGGTCTGGCCCGGATGCAGAACCTGTGCGACCATCTGGGAAACCCCGAAAAGGAGCTGCAGTGCATCCACATTGCGGGCACGAACGGCAAGGGCAGCCTTGCGGCCATGACGTCCTCCATCCTGACGGCAGCGGGCTACAAGACCGGTCTGACCATCAGCCCGTATGTGGTGGACTTCCGTGAGCGGTTTCAGATCGACGGCGAGATGATCCCGCCCCGCACGCTGGCAAACCTGACGGAGAAGGTGCTCGACGCGATTGACGCCATCGAGGCCGAGGGCGGCGAGAAGCCTGTGGAGTTTGAGGCCGTCACTGCGCTGGCGTTCCTCTGGTTTGCCCGCGAAAAGTGTGACCTGGTCGTGCTGGAGACCGGCCTTGGCGGGCGCTGCGACGCAACGAACGTCGTGCCCCACAAGCTCGTGGCAGCCATCACAAAGATCGGCTATGATCACATGGAAGTTTTGGGAGATACCCTTGATAAAATTGCCGCCGAGAAGGCCGGTATTATAAAAGAAGGAACCGTCGTCGTCAACTATCCCGACCAGCCTGCGGAGGCTATGGGGCCGATCCTGACCGCCGCTGCCGAGGCGCACACGAGCATCATCACGCCCGATAAGGACGATTTGACGCTGCTGCGCGGCAAGCGGCTGGAAAACCGCATCGACTACGGCGGCTATCGCGCCGCACTGGGCCTGCCCGGCACGCACCAGGCTAACCACGCCGCTATGGCTGTCGAGATCGCGCTGGCTCTCTGGCGCGAGTTCGGCTATGATATTTCGGACGACGCCATTCTGCAGGGCCTTGCCGATGCCCGGATGCCCGCCCGCATCGAGGTGCTGCGCCGCCATCCGCTGCTGCTGCTCGACGGTTGCCACAACCCGGACGGCGCTAAAATGCTGGCCGCGACCCTGACCCGCGCCGACTTTGAGGAAAACCTCGTCGGTGTGCTGGGCGTGCTGGCCGACAAGGACTATAAGGATATGCTGTCCGATCTGGCCCCCTGCTTTGCCAAAATCTACACCGTCACGCCCAACTGCCCCCGCGCATTGAGCGCCGAGGAACTGCAGAAGGAGGCACGCTTCCACACCGACGCCGAGGCCGCCGACAGTGTGGCCGATGCCATCCGCAAGGCCGTGGACTACGCCGACGAGAACAACCTCGCGGGCGTTGTTGTCTGCGGTTCGCTCTACCTTGCCGCCGAGGCCCGCCCGCTGCTTCTCAAAGAAGCAGAAAAATAACCGGCCATCGCCATTTCAACAAAATACGCACCCGTAAGCCTGTATCATAACGATACGGGCTTTTTATTTTGTCTCATCCCCCTCCTAAAAATTACCCGTTGATTTTTAACTCTCCCCGTAGGGGCCGGGCATGCCCGGCCCGCAACCTCCCCGCCGCCTGCCGTCAATCTTCCACCGCCCACCCATTCCCCCAAACCACCTAACCCCGCAACCCGCTTGCCACCCACCACCCCCATAATTTGTGCCCGCCAACCGCCGTCACCCCAATATACACCTTGCCCAAACTTCACCCTCAAACTTTGTCGAAAAAATCAAAAAAACTTGCAAAAACCTGTTGACAAAGGTCATACTACTTGCTATAATAATCAAGCTGTCTCGCGAGCCCAGCCCGCGGCGGCAGCCGCTGGAGCCTTTACCTACAGCTTGTACGCCGTTTTTTGAAGAAAACTTCTTCAAAAAACTTTCAGAAAACCTCTTGACAAACGAGAGAATCTGATATATAATATACAAGCTGTCACGGAAACGCGACAGCGCAGCAGGACCTTGAAAATTGAACAAAACTGAAACTTGTGGAACCTTGATCGTGGGTTTGGAAACCCACGTTAATCAATTCCAAATTTACAAGTAATTCATACAGGACGCAAGCGATTGTGTCTGAGTGATTACAGAGATTTAACGCTTTTAAATGGCGATTAAATACCATTTATAAAGAGTTTGATCCTGGCTCAGGACGAACGCTGGCGGCGCG
>ERZ857775.3283-NODE-3283-length-13487-cov-4.557847_pt1 | contig 13487 bp, 8 predicted proteins | sample MGYA00519698_ERZ857775 | MGnify/ENA primary metagenome ERZ857775 (study PRJEB31778, sample SAMEA3449363) | human gut metagenome | biome: human gut; feature: human-associated habitat; material: faeces | place: United Kingdom | collected 2010/2012 ...
AATTTTAAAAAATAATACCTGTTGTCTTATTTCATCTTTTTGTTTTTGCATTTGTCGATCGGGATACTTTCCGGAGCCCCGGGGCGGGATTGCAATCGGAAGAGGGATCAGGAGCTGTACTCGAGAACCGGGATCAGGGACTGCGATCCAAGGGTTAAGTGCGGCAACCGGAACCATAACCATACCCCCGGAGGTTATCCGGACGGTAACCGGAAACTTGCCCGGTGCGGTTATTTACACAGCGCGGCCGCCCCGGCGATGATCGCGGTGGTCGTGTCGGCCATCGCCACCACCGGGATCTGCACGCCCTTCTGTTCGAAAGCGGCGCGCAGCTGCGGGAAGAAAAACTCCTCGGCGCGCACCATGCCGCCGCCCACCACCAGCGTGTCGGCGCCGAAGCGCTGCACGAACGGCAGCATGATCTCGGCGAACGTGCGGGCGAATTCGTCGAAGATGGCGCGCACCTCGGCGGTGTACTTGTCCGCGTGGTAGTAGTCGATCATCGGTTTGACGCCGGTGATGGCCACGCCGGTGATCTGGCGGAACTTCTCTTCGAACCAGCGCGTCGAGACGAAATCCTCGGCGATCCGGCCCCGGAACGGGTAGTCCCACAGCTCGCCGCCGATGGGTACGCCGGGGCCGTAGGTGGCGTAGCAGCCGTCGACGATGAAGCAGGCGCCGAATCCGGTGCCCAGCGTCACGCCGATCAGGTGGCGCGCGTTGCCGCCGCCGAGGCTCCAGGCCCCCATGCCGAAGCCCGCCGCGTCGTTGGTGAACAGGATACGCGACGGGTCGATGCCGGTGAGGCGGTGCAGTTCGGCGCGGACGTTCATGCCTTTGATCGATGCGAATTTGTGTTCGGCCATCGCGATTCCCTTGATGAAGTCGAACGGCGAGGGCATCGCTACGCCGAGGCCCGTGATGGCGCGCGCGCCGGCTTTCTGCATGCAGGCTCCCAGCGCGCTGTCCCACGCGGCGAGAATCTTCTGCGCCGACTCGTTTTCAGCGATTTTGACTTCGGTGTAGGTCTCCCCGACGGGGCTGCTGCTGCCGAGCTCGACCACCTGGCAGGCGATGTGCGACCCGCCGATATCGACGCCGAGGGCGTATTTTTCGTTCATGGCTGTTGGTTTATCTTGGTTTGTATTCGGTATTCGCCTTTGTTTCGCTTTGTCGGGCAGGCGGCACGCCCGTGCGGATTCCCGGGCTGGATCGCTTCGCCCGCTCGCCCCCATGTCGTTGAACGCCGGACGTTTTCTTTCCGGTCCCGCGCGGTCTCTCCCTGCGCCCTGCGGAATATCGCATCCAAAGATACAAAAATAACCGGAACCGCCGCTATCCCTCCGTTCGCGCAGGTAGTTCAGTGACAAAAATGCAATATTTTTTAACAGCTGTTTCCGGTAGTATTTGTACGCTTTCCGGGGAATTTTTTCATCTGTCGCAGCCGGGAAATATGTTATTTATCTTGTTTGTTGTCAGGATTGTCTGTAACTTTGAATCGTGAATAAAAATAGACCTATAATGTACAGATCAATTCTGGCTGTCGCATGTGCGGTGCTTGCCGTATCGTGCGTGAAAAATCCCGGATCGGAGACTCCCGATCCCGGCACGGACACTCCGGACGTGAGCCATTTCCAGACAGCGGAGCAGTACGCGGTGCCGACCAAAGCGGGGCAGATTACCACGGTGAAGATGAACGGCGTGACGCTGGCCGAAGCGTCGAGTCCGATGAAAATCTGGATTCCGCGCTACGCCCGGACAAAGGCGGCAGCCGCCCCCGAGGTGATTTACACGCCCGCGGACGAGTATCCGAACGGGTTTGCCGGGAACAAAGCGCAGCTGTTTCAGGTGGTCTGTTTCGAGGATTCCCGCTCGGGCGACTACGACTACAACGACCTGGTGATCCATGTCAAGTACCAGTGGAACGGCACGCGTTTCGGGTTCGGCGTGCACCCGATCGCGCTCGGCTCGACCAAGGAGGTCCGTCTCGGAGCCGTGGTGTATAAAGGATCCACGCGCATCTTCAAAGGGCTGCTCGCACCCGGGAATGCGGATGCCCGGACCCAGTATTTCCAGTCGCAGGCCGGCTTTATCAATACCGGCGCCGACCGGCAGATCAACCAGCGGATCGACGGGCGGGTGACCGGCTGGAACCAGTACCTCGGCTCGACCTGCCGTTGCTGGGATCTCTCGAAGATCGCGGACGACGGTGCGGTACGCGTCGAGTGGTACATCCAGGTGGACGGAGACGTCGAGCTGTATGCCCTCTCGACCGCCTACCTCAACCAGTCGTTCGATAAACAGGGCCGTCCTTATGGACTTGTGATCACGCAGACAGGCTCCTCGTATACCGAGGACGGTAAAGGCGTGGTCGGGCTCGACTGGTTTAACTATCCGTGCGAAAATACGCCGATTTCGGAAGTCTATCCCGAGTTGTGGAACTGGCTGACGGGCTCCGCCTCGTATGATTTTTCGGAAATTTACGACCGGAACGCCGTCCCGGCAAACGCCTTCCCGGCAGCCGACCTGGGGCTTTTCAGGACCAAGAGCGACGTGAACGTGACCGACGGCAAGTATTTGCAGAACTGACCCGGCACTCCTGGCGCCCCGGCTTTCGAGGTTCCCGCAGTCCCCGTGGCTCCCGTGGAAGGGTTCCGGCGCCTGGGGCGGAGTCGTGACGTTCCGTTCGGGCCGCTTTGTGCGGCTCTCCCGTTTTCCGGTTTTCCGGTGTCTGTCCGCCGATTGCGGAATGTTCGGAATCCGGCCGTCCGGTACCGGGTTGGCCGATCCTCCGGATGATCGGTTCACTTTCGGACCCTTGAGGGGGGATGTGAAGCGAAATAGGGACTGTGAAAGCAAAAAGAGAACGCCCTGCTCGATGAGCGGGGCGTTCCTGTTGATGGGAGTTGTGCCGGTTGAATGGTCGGATCGGTTTGTCCGGTTGCCCGCGTCCGGCGGGGCGTATCGGGAACCGGGGCCGGCCCCGGACGGTGGCGGCTATTCGGCCATCACGAGCTTCAGCACGTCGTCGTTGGTCTTCACGTAGTGGAACGTGAGCCCTTCGAGGTATTCCGGCTTGATCTCGCTGATGTCCTTGCGGTTCTCTTCCGAGAGGACGATCTCCCTGATCCCCGCGCGTTTCGCGGCGAGGATCTTCTCCTTGATGCCGCCTACGGGCAGCACCCGTCCGCGCAGCGTCGTCTCGCCCGTCATCGCGATGTAGTCCTTTACGCGGCGGCCCGAGAGGGTCGAAACCAGCGAAGTCATCATCGTGATGCCGGCGCTCGGGCCGTCCTTGGGGATCGCCCCTTCCGGCACGTGGATGTGGACGTCGTTCTTTTCGAACTTTTCGCGGGCGATGCCCAGTTCGTCGGCGTGCGCCTTGACCCACTGCAGCGCGATGGTGGCCGACTCCTTCATCACGTCGCCCAGGTTGCCGGTCATCGTGAGGGCGCCCTTGCCCGGGGTGAGGATCGACTCGATGTAGAGGATGTCGCCGCCCACTTCGGTCCAGGCGAGGCCCGTGACGATGCCCACCATGCCCTGGATGTCGTAGATGTCGTTGGTGAAGCGCGGCACGCCGAGGATCTTCTCGATGTCGGCGGGCGACACCTCCGGCTTGAACTCCTCGCCGAAGCCGATATTTTTCGCCCGCGTGCGGACGATCTTCGCGATCTGCTTGTCGAGCGACCGGACGCCCGATTCGCGCGTGTAGTCGGCGATCACCTTCTCGATCACCTTCGGGGCGATCTTCAGGTCCTTGGCCGGTACGCCGTGCGCCTTGAGCTGCTTGGGCACGAGGTGTTTGCGTGCGATCTGCACCTTGTCCTCGAGGATGTAGCCCGGGATGTTGATCATCTCCATGCGGTCCCTCAGCGCCGGGTTGATGTTGGCGATGTTGTTGGCCGTCGCGATGAACAGCACCTTCGAGAGGTCGTACTCGGTGTCGAGGTAGTTGTCGTGGAACGTGGTGTTCTGTTCCGGGTCGAGCACCTCGAGCAGCGCCGACGACGGATCGCCGTGGTTGGAGACGGTCACCTTGTCGATCTCGTCGAGGATGATCACCGGATTCGACGATCCGGCCCGCTTGATGGTCTGGATGATCCGGCCCGGCATCGCACCGATGTAGGTGCGGCGGTGTCCGCGGATCTCGGCTTCGTCGTGCAGCCCGCCCAGCGAAATGCGGCCGAACTTGCGCTTGAGCGCGGCGGCCACCGATTTGCCCAGCGAGGTCTTGCCCACGCCCGGGGGGCCGTACAGGCAGAGGATCGGCGATTTCAGATCGCCTTTGAGCTTGATCACGGCCAGGTGTTCGAGGATGCGGTCCTTCACCTCCTCGAGGCCGAAATGGTCGCTGTCGAGCCGCTTCTTCGCGCGGTTCAGGTCGAGGTTGTCGGTGGTGCAGTGCTCCCAGGGCAGTTCGGCCATCAGCTGCAGGTAGTTCAGCTGCACGGAGTATTCGGCTACGGCCGGATTCATTCGTTCCAGCTTGCCCAGCTCCTTGAAGAAGAGCTCTTTGGTCTCATCCTTCCACTGCTTCTTTTCGGCTTTCTTGCGCAGTTCGTCGATGTCCTTGTCGGCCGGGTCTCCGCCCAGCTCGTCCTGGATCGTGCGCATCTGCTGCTGCAGGAAGTAGTCGCGCTGCTGCTGGTCGATATCCTGCTTTACCTTGGTCTGGATCTCGTTCTTGAGTTCGACCAGTTGCTGCTCGCGGATCAGGATTTCGAGCAGGCGGCGTGCGCGCGCCAGCAGGCCCGGGGCCTCCAGCAACCGCTGGCGGTCGGCGTCGGGCAGGTCGATGTTCGAGCAGATGAAATTGATGATGCCGCGCTTGCTGTCGATGTTCTTGATCGCGAAGGCGGCCTCCTTGGGCATGTTCGGCGAGATGTTGATGATCCCGAGGGCCACGTCCTTGATCGAATCCACCAGCGCGTCGAACTCGATGTTGCTGCGTTCGGGCACGCTGTCTTTCAGCGGGGCGACGCTCGCTTTGAAATAGGGTTCCGCGGTGAGGTACTCCTTGATCTCGACCTTCTCGAGGCCGTGTAGGATCACCGTCAGGTTGCCGTTGGGCATCTCGAGGATCTTGAGGATACGCGCGGCGGTGCCGACACGGTACAGGTCGTCCGGGCCGGGCTGCTCCACTTCGGGCTCCTTCTGTAATACGGCGCCCATCAGGCCGCCGGCGGCTTCCACGTCGCGGATCAGCTTCATCGAGCGCTGGCGCCCCACGGTGATCGGCGTGATCGAGCCAGGGAACAGCACCGAGCTGCGAAGGGTCAGGATCGGCAGCGTGTCGGGGACTTCCGTGTTTTCGGCCTCCTCCTCGTCCTCGTTCGAGACGATCGGAATCACGTGGTGCTTACCTTCGAGCATGTCCGAAATGCCGGAAAAATCCTCTTCGTTATACTGTTTCTTACTCATTGTTTTCCTCCTTGATAATCTGCAAATATAGTTTTTTTTGTCCAAACCCCTGCATCGGGGCGGTGTTGCTGCCGTTCTGTCCGCTTCCCGACGCGAAGGCAGGTCGGAGCCTGCCATCCTGTCAGGTTTGCGGCGCGGAACCGGGGGTGTCCCGGGGGCTCTCCGCCGGCTGCGGAAACGGCCTGCGATGGCCGCCGCGTTGCCTTTTCGTCCCGGAATGCTTTTCGTTCCGGATGTTGTTTGCTGAGAACTAATGCCTTGCAGCGCTCCGGCCTCCTGCGTCCGGGGCGTTGGCCTGCCTGCTAAAAATTAAACGTTCGGGGCATTTTATTATTGTAAAACACTATCTTTGCAAATTGGATGCAAATCCTGCGCCGCAGCTGCATTTGGCGGAAAATAGCGGGGGGGGACCGCCCCGCCGGCCGGAACATGACAAAGAAAAAAGATCAAAACATAACAGAAAGAGAGACGACTATGGAAATCGCAGCGAAATACGCTCCGCAGCAGATCGAACAGAAGTGGTACGACTACTGGATGGAGCACGGCTTCTTCCACTCGGTTCCCGACGCGCGGGAGCCCTATACGATCGTAATTCCGCCCCCCAACGTGACAGGCGTGCTGCACATGGGCCACATGCTCAACGAGACGATCCAGGACGTGCTGGTGCGCCGCGCGCGGATGCAGGGTAAGAACGCCTGCTGGGTGCCGGGCACCGACCACGCGTCGATCGCCACCGAGGCGAAAGTCGTGGCCAAGCTCAAAGCCGAGGGGATCGACAAGGGTTCGCTCACGCGCGAGGAGTTTTTGAAGCATGCGTGGGAGTGGAAGGAGAAGCACGGCGGCATCATCCTGAGCCAGTTGCGCCGCCTCGGCGCGTCGTGCGACTGGGAGCGGACGAAGTTCACGATGGATCCGGCGCTGAGCCGGAGCGTCATCAAGGTTTTCGTAGACCTCTATAACAAAGGGAAGATTTACCGCGGCGTGCGGATGGTCAACTGGGACCCCGCCGCGCTGACGGCCCTCTCGGACGAAGAGGTGATCCACCGCGAGTCGCAGGGCAAGCTCTACTACCTGCGCTATATGATCGAGGGGACGGCGGACTACCTGGTCGTGGCCACGACGCGGCCCGAGACGATCCTCGGGGACACGGCGCTGTGCGTGAACCCGAACGACCCGCGCTACCGGCACCTGCCCGCGGACGCCCGTGTGATCGTGCCGCTGGTGAACCGTTCCGTGCCGGTGATCCGCGACGAGTACGTCGATATCGAGTTCGGTACCGGTGCGCTGAAGGTGACCCCGGCGCACGACGTGAACGACTACATGCTCGGTGAGAAATACGGCCTCGAGACGATCGACATCTTCAACGACGACGGCACGCTCAACGCTCATGGCGCGCAGTATGCGGGCATGGACCGCTTCGATGTGCGCAGGCAGATCGAGATCGACCTTGCGGAGGCCGGGCTGCTCGAAAAGGTGGAGCCCTACACGAACCAGGTGGGCTATTCCGAACGCACCAACGTGCCCATCGAACCGAAGCTCTCGATGCAGTGGTTCCTGAAGATGGAGGAGCTCGCCCGGCCCGCGCTGAAGGCGGTGATGGAGGATACGGTACGGCTCGTTCCGGCCAAGTTCAAGAATACCTACCGCTACTGGATGGAAAACGTCAAGGACTGGTGCATTTCGCGCCAGTTGTGGTGGGGGCAGCAGATTCCGGCCTACTACCTGCCCGAGGGCGGTTACGTGGTGGCCGAGACGCCCGAAGAGGCGCTGGAGGCGGCCCGCGAAAAGACCGGCAACCCGTCGCTCTCGCCCGCGGACCTGCGGCAGGATCCCGATGTGCTCGACACGTGGTTCTCGTCGTGGCTCTGGCCGATTTCGGTCTTCGACGGCATCAACAACCCCGAAAACGACGAGATCAAATACTATTATCCGACCAACGACCTGGTGACCGGGCCCGACATCCTCTTCTTCTGGGTGGCGCGCATGATTATCGCCGGGTACGAATACCGCGGCGAGAAACCGTTCGGCAGCGTCTACCTGACCGGAATCGTGCGCGACAAACTGCGCCGCAAGATGAGCAAGTCGCTCGGCAACTCGCCCGACCCGATCGAACTGATCGACCGCTACGGCGCCGACGGCGTGCGCGTGGCGATGCTGCTCTGCTCGGCCGCCGGCAGCGACCTGCTGTTCGACGAATCGCTCTGCGAACAGGGACGCAATTTCGGGAATAAGATCTGGAACGCCTACCGCCTCGTACAGGGCTGGCAGGTGGATGAACGGCTGGTTCAGTGCGAAGGCAACCGCCTGGCGGTGGAGTGGTTCGACGCGATACTGGACCGCACGCTCGCATCGGTCGAGGCCGATTTTGCCGCGTACCGCATCTCCGAGGCGCTGATGCAGCTGTATAAGCTCTTCTGGGACGAATTTTCGGGCTGGTACCTCGAAATGGTGAAGCCCGCCTACCAGCAGCCGACCGACCGCGCGACGCTCGATGCGACGCTCGGTTTCTTCGACAAGCTGTTGCGCGTGCTGCACCCGTTCATGCCCTTCTTGACCGAGGAGCTGTGGCAGAACATCGCCCCGCGGAAAGATGGCGAGAGCCTGATGATGAGCCGCCTGCCGGAGGTGAAATGCGAGTGCGGCGAGGGTTCCGGTTCCCGGGATGCCGGGGCGGAAGGATTGCTCGCCGGGGCGGAACTGCTCAAAGAGGCGGTTTCGGGCGTGCGCAATATCCGCAAGGAACACAACCTGCCGAACAAGGAGGCTCTGGAGCTGTGCGTGATCGCCGACGAGAACTACCCGGCGGCTTTCGCCCCGCTGCTGGAGAAGATGGCGAACCTCTCCGCCGTGCGCACGGTGGGGGAGAAGCTGCCCGATGCGGCGGCGTTCGTGGTCAAGACGACGCAGTATTTCGTGCCGCTGCCGGGGAAGATCGACGCGGCCGAAGAGCTGCCGAAGCTCGAAGCCGAGCTGGAATACCTCGAAGGGTTCCTCGCTTCGGTAAACAAAAAGCTCTCGAACGAACGTTTCGTGCAGAGCGCCCCGGAGAAAGTGGTCGCCAACGAGTGGGCCAAGCAGGCCGATGCCGAGGCGAAGATCGCGGCGCTGCGCGAACGGATCGCGGCGCTGAAATAGCCGCAGGACGGGTGCGTCCGGCAGGGTGCGGTTCAGGTACTGTCGATACGGGGCGCGTTGCCGGGACGGGATGTAATTGCGCTATGCCGCTGCTTTACGGAAAAAGAGCGCAGGAGATGAAAGCGAGCCACGGGCATCTGCCCGTGGCTCGCTTTGTTCAGGTGCGGCTCCGATGGATGCGGACGCGAATGATGCTGCTTTTCCCGGTGCGGCGGTAGCGGTCGGGCCGATTCCTCGAAATGTGTGGCGAATGTACCCGGTCTTATCTCTCAGGCGAACGGAAACCCACCGCGCGGATCGTGCGGCGCGAACGGTCGAGTTCGGTCTCGACCACCCCGGTCAGCGCGTCCGGAGCGTCGTGGCGGCGGTTGGCCCGGTAGAGGCGGCGGTAACCGAGCAGGTCGCGCGCGAGTTCCGGCCAGCGTGCCTCCCAGCCCCGCGGCCAGCGCGCGAGGCGCTGCACCGTGGCCGAATTGGAGAGGATGCGCGCCTCCTTGTTGCGCGACTGGTGCGTCCACGCGATGCGCACCTCCGGCACCAGGCGCCCCACCGCCCGCGCGAAGCCGCGCCCGCCGTTGTTGCTTTCGAAAAGCGCTTCGCGTACGTCTGCGCGGCGCAGCATCGCGGCCGCCTGCGGTTCGGTCGCCTCCATCGGCTCCGGCGTGTAGAGCGCGTCGGTCAGGTAGATCATGCCGTCGCCGCCCACCGCGTAGCAGAGCGAGCAGAGGTAGTCGTCGCCCGTATCGGCGGTGTCGGTGTAGTTGCCGCGTTTGACCACCGTCGCGGGCAGTTCGTCGTAGGTGGCGAACCCTTCGCCGTAAAGCAATCCCTCTTTTGAGGCCGGGCGCCCCTGGTAGAGCGCTTCGAACAGGTGCGGGTCGAGTCTGCGCCGCGCGTCGAGCAGCGCGCGCGAATGGCGTGCGGGCCACAGCGCCTCGCCCTTGTCGCGCGGATCGGCCGGAGTGGGCGGCGACTCTTTGATCGCTTCGAAATTCAGCATCAGCCAGCAGTCGGGCGGCAGCGTGCCGAGCTGAGAAAAGTCGGTCAGCCCGACGACCCGTTCGTGCGCGGCGATGCGTCCGGGCAGGTCCTCTTCGTGCCAGCGGGTACCGACGATCAGCTCCTGCGAGCCGTTGTGCAGGCGCGTGCGCGCTACCGCGTTGTACCACTCCCACGCGTTGTCGCGCACCAGCGGAGAATTGGCCTCCAGCGCGTCCTTGAACAGGTCGTCGAGGATCAGCAGGTCCACCGTGTTGCCGGTGAGCGATCCTTCGCGCCCGACCGCGAGCAGGCCGCCGCTTTGCCCGGCGAGGTCGAACTCCTCGGCGGTGCGGACCAGATTTCCGGCCCCGGCGGCGGAAGGGGCGGCAGCCTCTTTTTTGTTTCCGGTACCTCCGTGCAGCGGTTTGAGCCGGGTGTCCGGGAAAAGTTCTGCGTAGGGAGCGCTGTCGATCAGCTGCTGGATGCGGCGGTTAAAGCGCGACGCGAGCCGCAGGTTGTACGACGCGAGCGCGATGCGCAGGCCGGGGCGGATGCCCAGCGCATAGGCGGGCAACAACACCGAAGAGCCGAGCGACTTGCCGTGCTGCGGCGGTACCGAGACGATCAGCCGCCTGACGAGCCCTTTGGCAAAGGCGTCCAAGGTACGGTAATAGGCGGTGTGGAAAGGTGTCGGGCAGAAGCCGGGAACGCACCGTCGCGCGAAGTCCGGCAGGCTGCGCCGCGCCAGTTCGCTCTGGACTGCCCGGCGCGTGATTGTCAGCCGGGGCCGGGGATCGGGAACGGAATGCAAGTTTATAGCGGCGGCCGGACTGGTGCTCGGGGTCGGAGTTCGGCCCGGGGCGGTATCCGGGAAGGTCTCGCCGGAGCCGGGCGGCTGCGGGGTGTTTGCGGGAAAGGTTTCGTTCATCGTGCGGGTCGGGGCTGGAGTTGAGGCCGGCTTCGGCTTGAGGTTTGGTTTCGGCTGCGGGCATCGCGGCGCGCCATTCGGGCAGTGCGGAGAGTTCGGCCAGCGCGGCATCGGAGAGCGTCGAGAGGTCGACCGGCGTATCGTCGCCGGGCGCGCCGTCGTCCGGCGGTGCGCCCGGGGTGCGGGGAGTGTTCGTGCCGTTGCGTTCCGGGCTGGTTTTGCCTGCTGCGTTTTTCACGGCTGGGCCCGGAGCGGGCTTCGCCTGCCACCGGTCCGGGTTCAGGTTCGTCAGTGCGAAGAGGATCGCGTCGAGGTCGGGTGCGACCGTGCGGCGCGTCACCACCTCGCTTTTGAGCCGCCGTCCGCCCTCCGGATCGGGTTCGTACGTGCGTTTGACCTCCTGCATCGTATAGCCCCTGACACAGCGGGCCAGTCCTTGCAGCGCCTTCTTTTCGAGCGCACAGCGCTGCGCCTCGCCGGGCGGGTACCCCGTTTCGGTTTTGACGGTTGCTGCTTCCGGTACGGCTGTTTTCGGAACTTTTGCATTCGGGTTTCCCGAACCGGGAAACCCTTCGCACGGGAGCGCCTGTCCCGGAGCGCCGGTTCCGGCGGAGGGAGGGCCGGGCGATTCCGCTCTGTCGGCAAGGACCCTGTTTTCGGTCAGCTGCCACCCTTCGGGCAGCTCCAGGTTCCAGAGGCCTGCCACGCAGGGATTTACAAGATTTGATTGCATTTCGATCGGGTTGTTTGGACGGAGCGGCAGGAGTCCAACCTGCCGGACGGAAGATCGTCCGCGGTTCCGGCCCTGACGGGCGTCCCCGTGCCGAAGGGGGCCGGAAGGTCGAGAGGCGGGGCGTCCCCCGGTGGGCGGGTGCCTCTCGCGGCGTCGCCTGACGCATGCGCTCCGTGATGCGGATACCCGAAGAAATTTCCGGGTCCGGGCTTGGATTTTCCGTGGAAAATCCGTTTATTGAAGATGTTTTCTGAACGTTCTTTGCTTGTGCTCCGGCTGTTTCCTGCTATGCGGGCGGGCTGCCCGGCATTGCCGGGCAGCGTATTCTGCCGGCGGAGCAAGCAGGAAGGCGCGGGGTGAAGAAGTAGTCGGTCGTGCGCTAGGCTTCGAGAAAACGGCTCAGCTCGCTCCAGCTGAAATCGGTGAGCACTTCGCCGTCGCGTTGGTGCAGGTGGTATTCCCACCACACGGGCGTGGCCGATGCGAGGCGTCCCGTGTCGGGGTCGTTGCGCAGGATCAGCGTGCAGGTGAGCGTGGAGTAGAACTCTTCGGTGTCGTATTCGAGCTGGCCGTTGAAGAACTCCTTCCCGGTGAGTTCGTCGCGCAGCTGTGTGGCAATGGCCTGGTAAGTTTGGTCGTCGATGGAAATCATGGTCGTGTCGTTTTTTACAAAAGTAGCCTGCCGGGAGATTGGCTGATTATACAATTCTTGAATTTCCGGACGTAAAACAAAAGAATTGACTGCCACTGTATTTGGTTAATAAAATAAAACCTCTTAACTTTGTCTTACAAATATAAGTTCAAATTTTGGATTTTATACTCTTTTTGCAAGAAATAATTGCAAAAAAATCTTTTCGATATGAGGGAGCGATTGAGGTTGATACGCAAAGAGTTGGGGTTGACGCAAGAGGCGCTTGCCCAAAAATTGGGCATCGGGAAGAGTGCGCTGTCGATGATCGAGACCGGCCGCGCATCGCTTTCGGAGCGAAATAAAAATATTATTGTTCAGGAATTGAACGTTAATCCCGAGTGGCTCGAAACCGGACAGGGGCAGATGTTTTTCGAACAGCGGCCCGAGGCGGTCTTCACGAACCGCACCGACCGCAAACTGCCCACGCAGAGCGTACCCCTCTATAATATAGAGGGAACCGCCGGGCTGGTGCCGCTTTTCCTGGACCGGGAGTCGGTGCGCCCGGTCGACTACATCCACATTCCGAACCTGCCCCGCTGCGACGGTGCGATCTACGTGGTGGGCGACAGCATGTATCCGCTGCTCAAGAGCGGCGACATCGTGCTGTACAAGCAGCTGCGCGACATAAACGACATCTTCTGGGGCGACATGTACCTGCTGTCGATCGACATCGACGGCGAGGAGTACGTGACGGTGAAGTACATTCAGAAATCAGACCGCGCAGGCTACGTGAAGCTCGTGAGCCAGAACCAGCACCACGCCGACAAGGACGTGGAGATCTCGCGCATCCGCGCCATCGCGCTCGTGAAGGCGAGCATCAGGATGAACTCGATCCGTTAGCAGGAACAGCGGAGGCAGACCGAAGGGGCGAAAAAACGCAATCGGACAAAGCTGCGCAAATAAAATCCGGTTTTGGGTAACCAATTCCGGATTTTTTATTATCTTTGCAAAGGTCGAATTGGTTTGCCAATTTCACCCGTGTCAAACTCCGGGCTGCGGCCCGCCGTTCCGGAAGACAACGAATGCAACAATTATAACTATGAAAACCAATTACGAAATCCGCTATGCGGCGCATCCCGAGGATGCGAAAAGCTACGACACGGCGCGTCTGCGCCGCGATTTCCTGATCGAAAAGGTATTCACGGCCGATGAGGTCAACATGGTCTACTCGATGTACGACCGCATGGTCGTCGGAGGCGCCATGCCTGTCGCCGAGACGCTCCGCCTCGAAGCCATCGACCCGCTGAAGGCTCCGTTCTTCCTCACGCGCCGCGAAATGGGCATCTACAACGTCGGAGGCCCCGGCGTGGTGAAGGCCGGCGACGCCGTGTTCGAACTCGGCTACAAGGAGGCCCTCTACCTCGGTTCGGGCGACCGCGAGGGGACCTTCGCGAGCAAGGACGCCGGGAATCCCGCCAAATTCTATTTCAACTCACTGACCGCACACCGCAACTATCCCGACCGTAAAGTGACGAAAGCGGATGCCGTAGTGGCTGAAATGGGCTCGTTGGAAGGTTCCAACCACCGTAACATCAATAAGATGCTGGTGAATCAGGTATTGCCTACCTGTCAGCTGCAGATGGGTATGACGGAAC
>ERZ857775.3286-NODE-3286-length-13480-cov-8.246704_pt1 | contig 13480 bp, 5 predicted proteins | sample MGYA00519698_ERZ857775 | MGnify/ENA primary metagenome ERZ857775 (study PRJEB31778, sample SAMEA3449363) | human gut metagenome | biome: human gut; feature: human-associated habitat; material: faeces | place: United Kingdom | collected 2010/2012 ...
ACAGCTTAGGTATGTATTCAAACCGTGAATCCCTTATGCTTTTGTGCGTAATAACACCCAAAGAACTGCCTGTTTACATATCAATGATAAAAGAGATTGACAAGAACGCATTTGTTATCATAAACAATGTTCATGAGGTTCTCGGCGAGGGATTTAAACCGATTGAGGGAGGTATGAATTTTATATCTTTAGATAAATAAATTGTAAGGCAGACTGCAGAATTTTTGTTATTGGGGGCGGTGAAATTCTTAAAATTAGCTTATTCAAAAGTAATTTTACTCATGATAGGCACTGTCGGCATAATGAAATTTTATAGTATATTACACAGGCGGGTATCAAAATTCCGCCTGTGTAATACATTCCTTATTCCTACCACTATTTTTAATAGGGCGTAATCGATTCAGCTTTAAAATATCATAGGCTACACTTTTTCGCTTATTCTCTTTGATGTTTTATGGACATATTATTTCACATTTTTTGTAGTTTTGGGATATGCCTGCACATCAGCTGCTTAATTTAACGAAAGCAATGTTAATTTAATCAAACTTTAGCATCTTGATAAACAATCCGCCTTGAACGCTTCTGTTCTGGAACATCAGTTGAACAGCGTTATCTGCATGATACCAGTCTGAAAACGGGGCTCTGATTGGTGCGTCCGAAAGCATTTTTACCATCGCGGATATAATCCCGTCCGAATATTCCTTATCATCACAAAATTCGGTTGACCAGAGCTGCCAGTCGCTTTTTGTATAAGTGCTTCTGCAATCCAGCGGTAGTCCGTATTTATCAATTTTGGTTTTGTAATATTCAACCTCTGTTTCAAAGACTTTTTCGTCAAACACATTCAAACCAAGTAATCTGTCCCATACAAGGTTATACTTTATGCTCCAGCTGTTTTCCGTATCAAAGGCAAGACGATAATGGTCATTCTCAAAAGTGTCAATTTCCCACTTTCCAGCATATTCTTTTGCTGTTGTTTTATAAAACAACGCCTCTTTTTCTTCACCTAACAAGTCGAGCATCATCCCCCATGCCGCTATTGCGACTATGGCTTTAACCGATAAGTTACAATTATGCGCCAAGTGTCCCGCAAAATCGTCTGTGCAAAATTGATTTTTGGGGTTATACCCATACTTCACCAAATAATCAGTCCATTGCTTTAAAACCTTATAATGAGCCTTTACATATGTTAAATCATTTTTTGCACGGCAGACAGCGGCAACACACAAAATAACATTACCGCATTCCTCAATCGGCATTTGATAACTTTGTTGAAGCTCACCCGCAATAAATCCGTAAAACTGTCCGTTTAAAAGCGGATATTGACCCACGTCGTGAGGAGCAAACTCAAAATTCCACTTGCCAAGAGATAACATTTTAAAAATCGGATTCAACATATATTCAACCAAATCAGGTTTGAATATCAGAAACAGCGGAATTGACGGATATGTTATATCAACTGTTGCCGCACAACCGTTGGAAGAACATTCTTTGGATACAAATATAGGCTCATTGCCGTCCCACACAAGTTTATGCGCTGCAATTGCCTGACGATATGATATTGCGATTAGTTTAGCATAATCCTCAGATATTTCTCGCGCTCTGTTCAAGAGATATGAATCAAACTCATTCACCCTTTTTGTAACACTGTCAAATTCATCAATTGCACATTTTATAATCGAGCCGAAAGTCTCTCCGTCTTTCTTGTAATAAGCACAGATTTTCTTTCCGAAATACTCAAGTGAACATATATCGTCATAACCTATACACACAAAGTCTGAACATTCTGTTTTATAAACTAAATGTTCGTTTGTATAATAAAGCACAGGGTATGAATTATTAAGAACTGTTTTTCTTCCAAGGATAACATCCGCATCCGAATTCATTCTTTTTAAGGAATGTTCTTTCTTTTCGTCATTGGTAAATCCCAACCTACCGTTTGGGGCGGCAAGATGCAGATAGCCCCAATTTATTCTGTGGTCATCACCGCTTGTTGTCAGCATATCGTTGTTTCCTCTGCCGCAAAATACCGAATAATCCGTTTTACCCAGCATAATATCTTCATCAGGTTTATTAACAGCCAGCAATGCCGAAAAATCAAAATACACAGAACATTTATGCTCTTTTCCGTCAACAGAACGAATTTTGTAATTTATGTACGAAACAGGACGGCTCAAAAGTTTTAAGTCATCGAGCAACAAAGGTGTTATAAAACTTAGTGTAAGTTCGATTTTATCATCGCAAAAAATATAATTTGTTTTAAGCGGCGTGACCTCAACAGAGGTTTGTTTTATTGCATACGGGTTCAAAAAACTCTTTGACGGGTTATGGAGCAATTTACCCATAAATATCTTAGTTTCTCCGTCGACAGTGATTATACCGGTTATCGGATGAGCTGTTCCCGTCCAGTGTCTTGTATAATCGTCCGTTAGGTTATCATTCATCGACCAGACACTGAAAAACGGGTCAACCGTAATCAGTGGGTACGCAGGGTATCTTATGTTTGATAAAGTCATAATTTATCTCCTTTTAAATTTTCTATTGACATATATATTGTATCACTGTATAATATAAATACAATATAATATATTTGCAAAAAGGTGAGGTATATTGATATGTATGAGGATATAATTGCATTCTCGAATGACGAAAAAAACATACCGTATTATGTTTCTATGTGTGGAATATCATACTGTGACGGAACATACTTAATTAATCGTCCGAATTCAAAAGTGAGCGTAATCGAATATATACTTTCCGGCACGGGAACGGTTAAAGAGGATGAAAATACTTTTTATCCGAGCGAAGGTGATATATACTTTCTAAAGAGCGGACACAATCATTTTTATTATTCTGATGATAAAAATCCATGGATAAAAGTATGGGTGAACTTCGAGGGTCACCTTGCCGATGATATAGCTAAAAATTATAACTTGATAAAAAAATCACATTTTTATGCACCCGAATTAAAAAAATATTTTATACAAATGTATGATATTTCCAGAAGCGGCGAAACTTCGAGAACCGTATCCGACAAAATAATACTTATATTTACAAAGATAATACAAAAATTCGCAAGCAAATTTTTTGAACCAAACAACGTTTCTCAGATTGCAAAAGACGCTAAAGAAAAATTAGACTATATTTCGGATTATCGAATCACACTTGACGAGGTGATAAAACCTCTTGCTTATTCAAAGTGCCATATTATCCGCGAATTTAAAAAAGCATATGGAATAACACCATATGAATATTTGCTAAAAAAAAGATTTGACAACGCAAAAGCAATGCTCGAAAACACAAATATGTCTGTTACATACATTGCCGAAAAGCTCGGATTTTGTGATGCTCACTATTTTTCCGGGTGCTTTTCCAAACGTTTTGGTGTATCGCCTTCAGCATACAGAAAGCAAATAATTGAAAAATTATGAAGTGAACTTTTGTATCAGATGTGATGTTATATAATGGTACTTTGCGATTAAATAGGTTTTATGAATAGTATTTGCTCCATAAAATATAAAAGCTAACTTTTATCTGACAGATGCTTGTAGTAACCGGTGGAATGACCGGTTGTTTTTTTGAATAGACGAGTGAAGTACGAAACGCTTTCAAAACCACACGAAAAACAACATTCGGTTGAAGTTTTCCCTTGCTTCAACATATTGATTGCGAGTTGTATTCTAAGTTGATTTACATATTCGATATAGGTTATACCTGCATTCTGTTTGAAAAATTTGCAAAAATGTGATTTGCTAAAATTAGCAACAGACGCAACCTCGTTAATATTTATCTTTCTGCAATAATTAGCACTCGTCCAGTCAATTAAATTTTTAAGGACATTGTTCGTTCCTAATTCACTATCAATACTAATGTTTGTTTTGATGGCTTTGTTCAGTACATTAAAAAACTCCAGAACATAGAAAATATTTTCGATTAGCGTGTTTGAAGTGTTCGCCATTTTTAATATATGCGGCACGGCTTGAGTGAAAACATGCAGTTTATGCGGTTGATTATCAAATACATCATGCCGCCAAGAGAAAATATGTTTCAGATTAACATACTTTTCCAATTCGGACGGGGAAAACTTAAAAACATAAACGCGGTCAGATCCTTTTGGTATTCTTGTTGCGTGAACCATTCCGGGTGGAATTATAAAAACGCTGTGCGGGTCAATTTTATGTGTTCTGCCTGCAATAAAAACAGAACCTGTTATTTTTTCGAACAAAAGGATTTCACAAGTATCGGAATAATGCATTGTGCCGGGGTCTCCATCCTTTCTATCATCAAGTGATATTGTGATTGGTATATTTTCAGGGTTCTGTAGGTGTTCGTTAAATGTGTCTGGAGTTTCATAAGAAGAAGGGCCCTCGGTAATGATTTGAATTAATTTTTTTGATGACATTGTGTATATCCTCCGATAATGATTTATCATAATCTATAATACTATGTTTGACAATAAAAGTCAATAGCTCTTTTTTGTAAAGTTTTAAATATTTATGTAAATTTATAAAATATTGTTATTTTAAGGGTAAAATTACATAAATTGCTTATATAAAATTGTGCAAAAAATTTAATTGTATAAAATGCTTTTTAAAACACAATAAGAATATAGGGCAAGAAAATAAGAATATAAAGCAAGAAATTTTAAATAATAATTGCTATAATAAAAGTGATGTTGATAAAGTTCTGTTGGGTTTAGCGATGTCAATAACTTAAATAAGATATGTTTAGAGCAAAAGGTAAACAAATATTATGTAAAACGTCGAATGTGTAGCGTGAAACAATATTATAAAAGAGAGGCAAACATTATGAAAATATTTCACAGGATTGTAAGTGTACTTCTTTTAACAGCGATTATGGTGGCGAATAACGTATTTGCGGACAGTGCTGCGGTATCATATGTGGAAACGAGTAATATCACCTTTAACCGTGCGGGACATATATATCCGATAAGCGAAAAAATAGTGTTTTCACTTACAGAGAAAAATGTATCGGATTCGGCGGTTAATGTCATATATACATATGGATATACAACAGAAGCAGCTGAAAACAGCAGCTTTTATGAAAAGAAAATATCATTTGCCGCAAACGAGGAAAAAAAGATTGTATTTGAGCTTGAAAATCCAAATATATACGGCATATATAAGCTCAAAGTATCAAAAAACGAGGAATCTAACGGTATAACCACTGAGGGGCAAGCTGTAGAGGATGAGTTTTCGGTATGTATATATGTTCAAATGGGTGACGAAAATCCTGATTATGGAATATGTCAGCATGTCATAGAACATAATGAAGGTTCAATGGATGTGAATAATTCACTTGTACCGAGCGCAGGTATTAAAATCATTAGAGATGGCTACAGATGGGAATTTGTCGAAAAGGAAAAAGGTGTTTTAAAATTTGAACCGGAGATAAAGGAAAAATTCAGAGCGATACATAGTGAAGGAATAAAAATACTTTATACATTGGGACTCGGAAATCCATTTTATGATAATGGAGCTGCTCCGAAATCACCTGAGGCCGTTGAAGGTTACGCAAGGTATTGTGCTTTTGTTGCAGAAGAACTTAAAGGTGTAGTAGATTGTTTTGAAATATGGAACGAATATAATTATAACGGCTCTTTTAATCCGACAGAAGAACCGCCGGAAACATATGCAAATATGTTAAAGGCGGCGTATACTGCAATAAAAGATGTAAATCCCGAAGCAACAGTGGTGGGACTCTCGATGGGAGGAGTACAGCCTTCGTGGGCAAAAAGAGTTTTTGATGCCGGCGGGTATGATTATCTTGATGCAGTAAGCTTGCACCCATATGAATACACAAATGTATTTGATGAAGAAAAACTTATAAATAGCATAAACAGCATTAAGGACTTAATGAAAGAACATTCGGGAGAAAATTCGATTAAGCCCATTTGGATAACAGAGATAGGGTTTTCTACTTATAATGGAAATACCGGTTTCAGCGAGAACGCTCAAGCTAAGAATACGGTTTTAAGCTATGCTGTTACAAAGGCATATGATTTGGCGGATAAATATATTCAGTATCAGTTATGTGACAGAGATGATTTGACAAATAAAGAGTCGTGTTGGGGAATATTGCGCAAGACGAAAAGCCAAAAATATGTATCATCCGGAGCGAAACCGTGTTACCTTGCGGTGGCTGCACTGAACAGCTTTATCGGAGGTAATACGGAGTATAAAGGCATTGTGACGAGTGGCAGATATTACGCATTTAATTTTTATAACAGCAAAAGAAATAAAAATGTAATGCTTATTCAGTCTTATCAAGGTGAGAAGAACGTCAAATATAACCTTGGGTGTAATACTGTTGATGTATATGATATGTACGGAAACAAGACGAAAAGACTATATTCCGATAACGGTATATATGAATTTTGCGTAGATGAGATACCGCAATATGTAATAGGGGAATTTAGCAGTTTTGCGGAAACATCATCAGCAAGCAATGCTATACAAATTCCGTATTCGAAAGCGAATACAAACCAAAACGGTAATGGAAATGTGGGAAACTATAACATCACGATTACAGACAATAATTCAACTCCCATTGAAAACGCAGAACTAAAACTCTATTGCGGAAGATTGTATGTAACATTACCGAATAGTGTTCCCGCGGAAAGCATAAACGGTATAAATGTTAAGGCGGAAACTGAGGAGTTTAAACCTGCGGATAACACGAACATCGTGATTTATGATGCAAATAACGGTAAAAATAGGGCATACGCAACAGGTGTAACGGCTGAAGAAGGAAAAGCATATATATCTTTTGACCGTACGACTCAGATATGTAACGAAAGCCTTGATAGATATAAATCCGTGGATGAGATGTATCAGAACGGATGGCAGACGGGCGAATGGGGCATTGCGGCGACTCTTGAGAGCGAGAACGGCAAAAACTACGCTGAGTTGAGTAATGAAAAAACGGGAAACGAGATATCGCTTAAATACAAATTGCCGCAGAATGAAGACAGTGGCATCATACGAATAACAAGCAGAGTACGATTCAGTTCTGATGCAAGCGGAGCAATAGAAGCGGTGTCGGACACGCTGACCGCAAACAGTAACGGTGTTCAAGAGCCACTCGGCGTAAATATACTCACTTTTACAAACGGCCGATTCCAGACATTACTGACAGGCAACAGAAAATTTTTAAGTTTTGACCTATCAGAGTGGTATGACATAACAGCCAATTTGAAGCTTAATTCAAAAACCTTTGATATACAGATTGAAAACGGCGAAAATGTCATAGGGGCGTACCATGATATTCCGCTTGAAATTCAGGACAATACAAACATTCTCGGTATGGCTGACAGTTTGAGCTGTGTGAGATTCAGATGCCGGAACGGAAAAACCGATGTTGCGGCATTGAAAATAGAACGAGTTTTAAGTAATGTGAAAAGTATGGTTATGACCTACGAAAACTTTGACGATATTACATATGAAAATGCGAAAAATCATGGGGTGATAAATCCTTTTGGGACACTTGATGAGAAAATCGCTTTATTTGTTAAGCCGGATGACCGTTCGTCAAGAGCTGTGTGTCTCAATGGTGACAAACATATTCGAAAGGAGTTTACTGAAGTTTCGAAAGGCAGGTATAGACTTTCTTATACAGTGTTGTCGGGAAATGGCAGATTTTTTGTTGAGGTTAATGATGACGGCAACTGTTCAAGTGACGGAGGATTGATACTTCCGTATGCGGAAAAAGGAAAGCTTTACTATACCGATAGCAGCACAAATACTGTAAAGGTTTTGGGAAGTGCCGAAACAGGTGTATATGTGACATTTGAATGTATATTGGATTTTGATAATAAGAAAACAGTTTTCTCAGCATGGGAGACCGATACGGGGAGGAGACTCGGCGGAGAGGTAACGGTAGACGGACTTAACGAGGATAAAGGGAAAGAACTTTCCGCTCTGAAATATCTGCATATCTTGAAATGGTATGACAGCTATCCCGGATATTTTGATGACCTCAAATTGGAATACATAGGCGGTGAAAGCACCGTGCCGGATTACAACGTGACATTCATTGACTATAAGGGAAACGAAGTTGATAACACGGAAAATATAAATTCCGCACTCCGGAAAATAATAATAGATACTGATAACTGCGTTGACGCGGACGGAGATATAGACTCAATAGGTTTGTTGAAAACCAATAGTTCAGAACCGGTAGATACGGAGTGTTCAATCGATGAGCTGAACAGAATTGTCGTTATGCCGAAAGCAATGCTTGAAACCGATACCGAATATATATTGGTCATACCGAATCATACGACAGACGAAAATAGCGGGTCGAATGGGAATTTTGAATTCAGATTCAAAACCGGTGCAGTACTTCAAAATGTGGTAAATGAGAATTTGAATAAATACTCTAAGATAGATGAAATGTACCAAAACGGCTGGAAAACGGGAGAATGGGGAGGCAAGGCGATTCTAAATACAGAAAGTGGTAAATGTTATGCCGAACTCAAAGGAACAACAGATAATCCCATTTCCCTTAAATATTCATTGGCACAGCCGGAGGATAGCGGTTGTGTGAGAATAGAAAGCAGGGTTCGTTTCAGCTCGGACGCAAGTGGTTTTATTGAACTTGTTCCCGATACGCTGACGGCAGATGCTAATGGCGTACAGAGTCCGCTCGGTGTGACGTTGCTCACGTATAGTCGTGAAACCATGCAGTCTCAATTAATGGATGGATGTAAATTCCTTAACTATATCCCTGATGAATGGTACCATGTAACAGCAACGCTGAACTTTGATACAAAGAGCTATGACATACAAATAACAAATAACGGAAATGTCATTGGAGCGTATAGGAAGGTTCCGTTTGAAATTCGGGATTATACAAAGGTTCTCGGTGCGGCGGAAAATTTAGCAGTTATACGGTACAGATGTTGTGATGGCGAGATGGATGTAGGTGATTTGAAAATTGAGAGAGTATTAAAAGGGTCATCGAACATAACAGTTTCATCTGAAAATTTTAATGACATTACTTTTAACACTGCGAGAAATCACGGAATATCCGCTTCGTTTGGCGACACACTTGAAAGCCTTATTTCGTTTGATAAACCAAATGATTATTCATCGGCTGTATTGAACTTTAATGCATATGATAAACACATTGTAAAGGAATTTGCACCTATTTCAAATGAAAGCTATCGCATCTCTTATAAAGAGAAAATAACCGGTCAAAGAATGTTTGCCGAGCTGAGAAAAAACAGCATGAACGACAATTCAAAGAGGGATAACGGCAATATTATCCTTCCTTATTCCGGCGTAAACGGAAACCTTTACTACTACGACAACGATTTAAAGGAAGGAAAAAAGTTCGGAGCGGCAGCAATGAATTCGTGGGTTGAATTCGTCTGCGATATAGATTTTCGAACGGGTACGATTACGTATTCGGCAAAGGATGCGTCAAGCGGCGCGGCAATCGGCGGAACAGTTACAAAGCCGCTTTCGGATACAAATGGTGATACGCTTGATATGGCAAGGTATTTTCATTTGTCAAGCTGGGGCAGCGCAACATTATATCTTGATGATTTTAGGGTTGAGTATGTTTCTGAACATCCGCTTGTAACTCCTGCAAAATGGGTTGTGGAACTTGAAGGTGCAACGGTAAATGACGGCAAGACTGTGAAAAGCATAGCTGATTTAAAGGAATGTGAAAATATAACGGTAAACACCGAAATACTGAACACAGAGGATAGCGGTAAAGAACTTTTGTGGTTTGTTGCATATTACAAAAACGGTGTTTGTAAAACAGTGGACAGCCGAAAAGAGTCGGTATCGGCGGGAGTTGGGACAATGCTGGTGCGAGATTTTAATCTTCCGAATGATATAGGATATATAGATACCGTTAAAATTATGCTATGGAATAATACGGATAAAATGGTGTGCTATTGTGAGCCGATTACAGTTAATTAAAATGCAAATAATAAAATTTTAAAATATAAAACATAAGGAGGAACAAGGATGGTTAGAACGAAAAGGATTTTATGTATCGTGATTGCGGTTATACTTCAAACTGCTTGCATAGGTTCTTTTGCAACACAGAGTGCAGATGTAGAGTATGCATACGTCGATTTGGAAAACAAAAGCGGTGCAGAAAAAATGTCTGTAAAAACAACGTTGCCGTTGGTGGATGTTGATGGAGTAAAGGGTTTAAAAACAGATCTTGCTGCATGGAATCTCTATGTAAATTGTGATGTCTCGGATGATTTTTTGTATGACTTACCACTATACACACCCATAGATGTTACAATTGAATATCTTGACAACGGAACAGGACATTTTATGATGTCGTATGACAGTCACAGACCGCAAAGTCAGTTCGATTTGTACGAAACACCCGGCATATGGAGGTCGACCGATCCGGTAAAACTGACAAACACGAGGGAGTGGAAAACTCATACGTTCCATATTGAGGATGCAAAGTTTAAAAATCGGTGTACGAACAATACTGATTTCAGAATAGGCGTATGGGATCCTAATGTATGGCAATCAAACATAGATGTTGTGTTTAAATCAATTAAGGTTGAAAAATCAAAATATACATCGCTTACGGAAAACCAAGGTATTGAGTTCAGCCGTTTGGGAAACATTTTTCCTATTGACGAAAATATTTCATTTTTGCTGAAAGAACAGAACAAAACCGACAGAACCGTAACGGCAAAATACAAGTTGGAGTATTACTCGGATGTTTCAGACAAGGTCTATACAAGCGAAAAGGAGGAGTCCTTTGAACCGAATGAGGCTAAGGATGTTGCTTTTGAACTTGAAAATCCGGGTGAATATGCGATTTATAAGATGAAAATCACAAAAATAACCTATTATGCCGATAACTCCGATGAAAAATACGAGGATGCAATGAATACCGAGTTTTCGGTAAGCATACTAAATGCCTCTGATGAGGGAAACCCCGACTATGGTATGTGCTCACACGCTATTGAGCATCAGGAGGGTGTGTTGGATGAAACGTGCATTCTTGTAAAGAATGCCGGGGGAAAGTATATAAGAGATGGTTACAGATGGAGTCTGGTTGAAAAAGAAAAAGGGGTTTTGAAATTAGATCCCGCAATAAAAGAAATGTTTAAAAAAATGCACGACGAAGGCATTGAAATTTTATACGTATGTGGATTTGGAAACAAGCTTTATATGTCTGAGGATACAGATGCTCCTTCAACAGATGAACAGATTGCCGCATATGCGAGATACTGTGCGTTTATGGCAAAAGAACTCAAGGGTATAGTTAACAGTTTTGAAATTTGGAATGAGTATAATTACGGGGTGTTCAATACAACAAATGAACCGCCCGAGACTTATGCGAAAATGGCAATGGCAGCGTATACTGCAATAAAAGAGGTTAATCCTCAGGCAACCGTTGTCGGAGTATGCTGCGGCGGCGTATATCCGGAATGGGTGGACAGAATATTTGCGGCGGGTGCATATGACTATATGGATGCCGTAAGCCTTCATCCGTATGAATACACAAATAAATTCAGAGAGTTCAAATATTTGGACGATTTAAATAACATCAAGTCAATCATGGAAAAGTATTCAAACGGAAAACCCGTTAAACCTATTTGGGTAACGGAAATGGGCATTCATACGGCGAAGAACAGCTCAGGTTTCAGCGAATCCGATCAGGCAAAAAAGTTGCTGTTTAATTATGCTCTGACAAAGGCAACCGGTGTTGCGGATAAGTATATTTTGTATCAAGTTTATGATAGAGATAATGCTGCAAGCACGGAGGCTTGTTGGGGCATAGTAAGATCCGGTACAAGTAAGGTTTATCCGCGGGCATCGGCGAAACCGAGTTATCTGAGTATTGCAGCCATGAACAGATTCCTTGGTGCAGATGCCGAAATTAAGGGCATGGTGACAGATGAGAGATTTTATGCAATGAACTTCTACAACCGAAAAATGGATAAGAATATACTTTTGTTGCAATCGGGTGAGGGTGAAAAGTCAAAAACTTTTAACTTGGGATGCAAATCTATAGATACATATGATATGTACGGTAATAAGACAGCGACTCTTAATTCGGAGAACGGTGTGTATTGTTTGCCTATAACCGAAACGCCGCGATACTTGATTGGGAATATTTCGGATTTTGGCGAAACGAACGATAAGGCCCCTGTTTCAACAGAAGCAACAATAGTTGAGTCAACAGCAGATGACGAGGTTGAGTTCTTGTTTGAAAAGAATACGGACATTGAACTGAAGATTAACGTAAGTGAAAACCAAAATGTAAAAGTCAAAGAAAATAACGGTTTTATCAATGGCAAGGCGAGAGTTGTTTTGGTCGTTAAAAAGACTGAAATTGAGGATGAAAACATTGATATAACAATTAATGACGAAAGCGGAAACAAATATTATATTCAAAAGCATAAAATAATTATTAATCCGCCGACAGAGACGGTTGTAACCTCTGAACAGGCGTTTGAGAATGACAACAACATATGGCGTGCGAGAGTAAGCGTCACAAACAAGTCAAACACGAAACCGCAGAGCGGAAAGGTAACGTTGTTCGAACCTGTGGAGCTTGCGGAAACAGCTTCGATAAAACGCTTTGACGACCTTCAGCCCGGAGAGACGGCGGAGTTTCTGTTCAATCTCCCCAAACGTATTGTAAAGCAGACGCTTAACCTGGGTATAAAAACGGAACTTGAAAACGGTTATACAAATGAAAATAAGTCACTGCTTGACTTTGGAGTTTGTACATATGCGGAAAAAAAGCCGGTAATTGACGGAGTTATATCTAAGGATGAATGGGTCGGAAGCTGGATAGGGGCCGACACCGCAGCGGATGTAAAGGAAATAAAGGACTGGCGCGGGCCATCAGATTTATCGTTCTCTTGCGTTACAATGTGGGATGAGGAAAACTTTTACTTTATGGGCATAGTAACCGATGATATTATGTCGGTTATATATTCGCCGCAAACCTCGGAATATATGTGGAAGGGTGACGGAATCCAGTTCGGACTTGATGACAGGGATTATTCATATTCCATGACAATAGATTCGTTTACCGAAATAGGACTCGGACAGGTTCCGGGTACAGGCGATGTTGTCTATAGATTTAAGTCGCTGTATTCGATACCTGCAAATCAAGAAGTGGAAAATGCACAACTTAAAATTTCGCGTCAAGACACATATACGATTTATGAATGTGCTATTCCATGGTCAGAAATATTTGACACAGATTTTGAACCAAAGACAGACCAAAAGTTAAGATTTTCGGTGCTTGTCAATGATAACGATGGCGCCGGACGCCGCGGTTGGATTGAGTATACATCGGGAATCGGTGCAAAGAAACAGGCAGATTTGTTCGGTTCACTTAAACTTGTAAAAAATAAAATATATTAAAATTATAAAATTTTTTAGAGAGGTGCAAAACGGATTTGCCACATCCGTAAAACAGCATGAACTCTACACTTTTAGAGTTT
>ERZ857775.3304-NODE-3304-length-13426-cov-3.481041_pt1 | contig 13426 bp, 11 predicted proteins | sample MGYA00519698_ERZ857775 | MGnify/ENA primary metagenome ERZ857775 (study PRJEB31778, sample SAMEA3449363) | human gut metagenome | biome: human gut; feature: human-associated habitat; material: faeces | place: United Kingdom | collected 2010/2012 ...
CGGTGCTGACACTGGTGCTGAACCTGATCCTCACGGGCGGCTTCGTGGTGTGGGTCAAGAAACTGGCCCTGCGCACCTACGCGCCCGAAGCGCAGCAGTAACCCGGCTAAACAACCCCATATTCACAATCAAACGACGGAAACCGTGATCGAAATTACAGACAAGGCCCTGCAAACGGCAGCCGCCAAAGGGATGGACGAATTCCTCCGGGTCTTTACGGACAAATACAAGGAGACGGTCGGCGGAGACCCGACGGCCGAAACGATGCCGCTGCTCAGCGGCGAACAGCACTCGCTGCTCGCCTACCGGATTTTCCGGGACGAGGTGACCGAAGGCGGTTTCTGCCAGCTTATCCAGAACGGCTACGGGGCCTATATCTTCGGCAATCCGTTTGCCAGAGTCATGCGCCTGTGGGGTGCGGAGAGTTTCTCGAAGCTGGTCTACCGCGCCAAGAAGATCTACGACGCCAACCGGGAGGATTTGGAACGGGAGCGCACCGACGAGGAGTTCATGGCGATGTACGAGCAGTACGAAGCCTTCGACGAGCTGGAGGAGGAGTACGGCGAAATGGAAGCCGAGGTCACGGAGACGCTCGCCCGCTACGTGGACGGGCATCTGGATCTGTTCGCCGCGGTCGTCGGATAACCGGCCCGGAATCCTGCGGAAACAGCCTCTCCGCATCGCCGTTCCCGGCATATACGAAGCGTCCGCGGAGGAATATCCGGAGACATTCCGCTAAAAAAATCGGAAAAAAGGCGGTCGGCCGTAAGGGTCGGCCGCCTTTTTCGTGTCTTCGGATAAAACCCGAATACCGTCATGGACAAACATTACCGGGACCTCCTGATCCGTGCGCTGAAGGGCACGCTGGACACCGCATCGCGCCGCGAATTCGACCTATGGGTCGCGGATGCGGACAACCGCCGCATCTACGAAAACGCCCTCCGCATATGGGACGACGTACAGCGCCGCACCTCGGCCTACAATCCCGACCGCGACCGGCTCTGGGAGCAGTTGCAGTCCCGCATCGAAGTCTGCGGAACGCCGCAGCGGGCGGAACGGCCCGCGCCGAAACGCCGTTGGGTGCCGATACTTCGCACGGCGGCTGCCGTCGCCGCGGGCGTCGTCGTCACGCTCTTCGCAGTCCGTCCTGACGCCGCCCTCACACCGAGTCCGGCCCGACAGGAGTTCTGCGCCTTCGGCGGTAAATCGCTGGCACACCTGGCCGACGGTTCGACCGTATGGCTCCAAAGCGGCTCGACGCTTGCCTGCGACGGCTCCTTCGGCGCCGAAAGCCGCAACGTAAAGCTTCGCGGAGAGGGATTTTTCGACATTGCCAAAGATCCCGAACGCCCCTTCACGGTCGAAGTGGAAGGGTTGCGCATACGGGTTCACGGCACGAAATTCAACGTGAACACCTCGCACGAAGACCGGACCGTCGCCGTATCGCTCGTTGAGGGTTCGGTGGCCCTCGATTCCGGCAACGGGGAGACGCGCCGGCTGCACCCCGGAGAAATAGCCTGCTACGACCCCGCCACCCAAGAGCTGAATATCCGCAGGGGCAACGTCGAGCTGGAATCCTGCTGGGCCGCGGGCAAACTGGTCTTCGAGCGGCAGTCGTTGGGCGAAATCTGCCGCTACCTCTCACGCTGGTACGACATCCGGATCGACATCTCCCCGGCACTCGCCCACAATTACGCCTACACGTTCACCCTCACCGACGAACCGCTCGAAGCGATTCTGCGCATCATGAGCCGCATCAATCCGATCGTCTACACCTTCTCGGACAACCGCTCGGTATCCATCTCCGAGATAATAGAATAAAACCGTAAACCTACCAAACACCAACCAAACTCCGAATGCCTATGACCGAACAGACCTGAACCGCACGCTATCCTTCCCGCGGCAGCCGCCGCAAACACACGCTAACTTAAAACTTCAACCATGAAACATTTTAGACTATTCGCAATTCTTTTGCTGCTCGTCTGCGGATGGACAACGGTTGCACACGGCCAGACGCAGGAGCCGGCGATCAACCTTGAGTTCACCGACATACCGCTCTCGGAAGCCATTTCGCGCATTGAGAAGAGCAGCAAATACACATTCTTCTACGACGCCAAGCAGACCGACCTGACCCGGCGCGTCAGCCTCCGCGCCAAACAGCTGCCGATCTCCGCCGCCCTGCGCCAGATGCTCGCCCCGACGGGTCTCGACTTCACGATATCCGAACGCCAGATCGCCCTGATTCCCGCGGCACGCAAGGCTCCGGCCGGATCGCGCACGATCACCGGTACGGTCAACGACTCCCACGAACTGCCGTTGGCCGGCGTCGCCGTCACGCTGGAGGGCGACAATACGCGCGGCACCGTGTCCGAGAACAACGGCAGTTTCACCATCACCGTTCCCAATGCCGATGCGGTGCTCAGCTTCACCTATTTGGGCTACATCTCCAAGAAAGTCTCCGTCCCCGCCTCGCAGAACAACCTCAAGGTATTCCTCGCCGAGGACGCCGTGAAGATGGAGGACGTCGTAGTCGTAGGTTACGGCACCCAGAAGAAGGTCAACCTGACGGGAGCCATCGCCACGGTGGACGACACGCAGCTCGCAAGCCGCTCGGCGCCCTCCGTAGCCCACATGCTTCAGGGTGCGGTTCCGGGTCTGACGATCTCGACCACATCGGGCCGTCCGGGCAACTCGGCCGACCTGAACATCCGCGGCATCACCTCGATCAACGGCGGTTCGCCGCTCGTGCTGATCGACGGCGCCGAGGGCGACCTGATGAAGCTCAACCCCAACGACGTGGCCTCGATTTCGGTGATCAAGGATGCCTCGGCAGCCGCCATCTACGGCGCACGCGCGGCCTACGGCGTCGTGCTGGTGACCACCAAGGAGGGCGACGATTCGGGAAAAACCCGCGTGTCGTACAGCGGCCGCTGGGGCTGGAACGCCCCCACCACCTCGACCGACTACGAGACCCGCGGCTACTACTCGGTCTACGTCAACGACCTGTTCTGGCATGCCGATGCAGGTACCAACTACACCAACTATACCGAGCAGGACATGATGGAGTTGTGGGCCCGCCGCAACGACAAGGTCGAAAACCCCGAACGTCCGTGGGTGAAGATCGACCAGCGCGACGGCCGCGACACATATGTTTACTACGCCAACTTCGACTGGTACCACTACCTGTTCAAGGACGAACACCCCAACACGAGCCACAGCGTCTCGCTGTCGGGCGGCAACTCGAAGGTCAAGTACATGCTTTCGGGCAACTATTACAGCGAAGAGGGACTCTTCCGTCAGGACCCCGACCGCTTGCAGCGGATCAACTTCCGTTCGAAAATCTCGTTCGACATCAACAAGTGGCTCAAGATCAGCAACAACACCAGCTACTACAACTACCAGTACTACTACCCCGGCCCCAGCGGAGTCAATACAGCCTTCTCGCTCGGCACGGTACACGCACTGGCCTCGATGATGCCCTATAACCCCGACGGCACGAGCGTCTACTACACCTCGCTGTCGAAATACTCGATCATGGACGGCCTGCCCACGATCATGAACAAGGGCGGCCACTACAACAAGGACAAGACCGACAACATGTCGACCACCACGGAGCTGACGTGGACCCCGGTCAAAGGGCTGGAGATCAAGGGTAACTTCACCTACATGTTCAACACCCAGCACAACCTCAACCGTCAGGTCAATACCGAATACTCGCAGTATCCGGGCGAAGTGCAAACCCTCTCGACGGGCAGCCGCTTCCAAGACAAGCTCTACGAAAAGACCATGATGCACAACTACTATCAGGCCAACGTCTACGCCACCTACGCACACACGTGGAACGAGAAGCACAACTTCAAGGCGATGGTCGGATTCAACTGGGAGACCAAGTATCTCAAGGACGTATCGGCCACGGGCTACAACCTGCTCTCCGAAACGCTGATGGACCTCAATCTGGTGGGACAGGGCGCCGACGGCAACGAGCGCATGGAGGTCGGCGGCGGCCAGAACGAATACGCCCTGATGGGTTTCTTCGGCCGTCTGAACTACGACTACAAAGGCAAATACCTCGTGGAGGTGAGCGGCCGCTACGACGGCACGTCGCGCTTCAAGCGCGGTCACCGCTGGGGTTTCTTCCCCTCGTTCTCGCTCGGATGGCGCATCTCGGAAGAGCCTTTCTTCGAGGGCATCCGCGAAAACTTCAACAACCTCAAAATCAGGTATTCGTACGGACAGCTGGGTAACCAGAACGTAGGCTACTACGACTATATCCGCAAAATCTCGATCGGCAACCAGAACTATCTGTTCGGCGGCGACAAACCCACGACGGCCACCATTTCGGCCCCCGTGGCCTCGAACCTCTCGTGGGAAACCTCGATCCACAACAATCTGGGCGTAGACATGAGCTTCCTGAACAACCGGCTGGCTTTCAGCGCCGACTTCTACATCCGCGATACGAAGGACATGCTGACCGCCGGCGTCGCACTGCCGAGCGTCTACGGCGCCGATTCGCCCAAGATGAACAGCGCCGACCTGCGCACCAAGGGTTACGAGCTCTCGCTCAGCTGGCGCGACGAGTTCCAGCTCCTGCGCCGGCCGTTCACCTACAGCGTGACGGTCACCTTCAACGACTACGTGACCAACATCACCAAATACGCCAACCCCGACCGCACGTTCGCCAAGTCCTACTACGAAGGCATGCGCTGGGGTGAGATCTGGGGCTACCGCATCGGCGGACTCTTCGCCACGGACGCCGAGGCTGCCGGCTACGCCGTCGATCAGACGGCCGTCAACAACCGGATCAACGCCGCGGCCGGCTCGGAACGCGGCCTGCACGCCGGCGACCTGAAGTTCCTCGATCTGGACGGTGACAACATCATCTCCATCGGCAAGAACACCGTAGACGATCCGGGCGACCGGGAGATCATCGGCAACAGCCAGCCGCGGTTCCACTACGGCACTACGCTGAGCATGTCGTGGGCGGGCATCGACTTTTCGATCTTCTTTCAGGGCATCGGACGCCGCCACTGGTATCCCAAAGCCAATACGATCGCCTTCTGGGGTCCCTACGCCCGTCCGTATGCGAGCTGGATTCCCAAAGACTTCCACAAGATGTACTGGAGCGAAGAGAATCCCGACGCCTACTTCCCCCGTCCGCGCGGCTATGTAGCCCTTTCAGGCACCAACCGCGAGCTGACGGCCGTCAACGATCGCTATATGCAGAACATCCGCTACTGCCGTCTGAAGAACCTCACGATAGGCTACACGCTGCCCAAGAAATGGACCCGCAAAGTGCTGATCGACAACCTTCGCGTCTACTTCACGGGAGAGAACCTCGCCACATGGTCGCCCATCCGCTCGGACTATATCGACCCCGAAATGGCCGCCATGAACGACGAGATGCGCACCTACCCGTGGCAGAAGACCTACATGTTCGGCGTAGATGTCACATTCTAATCAAACAAGCAGAACCATGAAAAAAATATTATTGATACTGGCCGCAGGCTGCACCATGGCGCTCGTCTCCTGCGAAGAGTGGCTCGACAAATACCCGCTGGCCCAAATGTCGCCCGAAACCTTCTTCTCGAACGAAAACGAGTTGCAGGCTTTCAGCAACAAATTCTACACGGCCTTCCCGTCCGACGGGCTCTACAACGAGTACTGGGACAACATCATTCACAACGACCTGCCTCAGGAGATGCGCGGCGGCCGCACGATCCCCGCGTCGGGCGGCGGCTGGACATGGACCAGCCTGCGCGACATCAACACGCTGCTCGAATACTCGGTCAACTGCAAGGACCTCGACGTCCGTAACCGCTACGACGCGCTGGCCCGTTTCTTCCGCGCCTATTTCTACTTCGAAAAGATCAAGCGGTTCGGCGACGTGCCATGGTACTCGAAACCGATCGGCTCGGCCGATCCTGAGCTCAAGCGTCCGCGCGATTCGCGTGAATACGTCATGCAGCGCATGATCGAGGACATCGATTTCGCCATCCGCTACCTGCCTACCAAACACGACCTCTACCGTATCACGAAATGGACGGCACTGGCCCTGAAATCGCGTTTCTGTCTCTTCGAAGGCACGTTCCGCAAATACCACGGCATCGACCTTCCGGAGAACGACTGGAAATACTACCTCGACCTGTCGGCGAAGGCATCCGAAGAGTTCATCACCAACAGCGGCTACGGACTCTACACATCGGGCGGCACGCAGACCGCCTACCGCGACCTGTTCGTGTCGGAAGACGCCCAGCAGATCGAGGTCGTCCTCGCCCGCGATTACAACAAGGGGCTAAGCGTATTCCACAACAGCACCTTCTACTCGCTGAACACCTCCTACGGGCGTCCGGGCCTGACGCGCAAGATCGTCGCCAGCTATCTGATGGCCGACGGCACGCGCTTCACGGACAAGGCGGGCTGGGAAACGATGGAGTTCCGGGACGAGTGCCAGAACCGCGATCCGCGTCTGGCGCAGTCGATCCGCACGCCGGGTTACACGCGCATCAACTCCACCAAGGTCGAAGTGCCGAGCCTTTCGACCTGCATGACGGGCTACCAGCCCATCAAGTTCGTCGCGCCCGCCGATTTCGGTTCCGACGGTTACAACCTCTCGTACACCGACCTGCCGATCATCCGCACGGCCGAGATCTATCTCAACTACGCCGAAGCCAAAGCCGAGCTGGGCACGCTGACGCAGGACGACATCGACCTGACGATCAAGAAGCTGCGCGACCGAGCTGGCATGCCCAATCTGGACATGGCCCAAGCCAACGCCAACCCCGACCCGTACCTTTCGGCCCCTGAGACAGGCTACCCCAACGTGACAGGGCCGAACAAAGGCGTACTGCTCGAAATCCGCCGCGAGCGCACCATTGAACTGCTTCAGGAGGGCCACCGTTACTACGACCTCATCCGCTGGAAAGAAGGCAAGGCCTTCACGCAGCCGCTGCTGGGCCTCTACATCCCCTCCAAGGGCGAATACGACCTCGACGGCGACGGCACGCCCGACATCTATCTCAAGACCAAGGGAGAGACGCCCTCGACCAAAGCCCCGCTCATCATGGAGATCGATCAGGACATCTTCCTCTCGGAAGGCGACCACGGCTACATCTCGCCCCACAAGAAGAATCCGGGCGAGTGGAACGAGGCCCGCGACTACTACTACCCGATTCCGACCGACGACCGCTCGCTGACCGGCGGTGCCCTGACGCAAAACCCCGGCTGGAACGACGGCCTCGACTTTTAATTCTTAATGCTAACTTCAAAAACGAACGAAACGATGAACATTCTGAAAAAATATCTTACCATCATGCTGCTGCTCGGCCTGACCTGCCCGGCAACGGCCTGCAACAGCAGCTCCTCCTCCGAAGACGAAGTTCCGCCCCATCTGAAACCCGAAACCCCGGAGGAACCGGGTCGGGACTACTACCCCAAGGCCGACGGCGCGACGCGTCTAGTGACCTACAACGTCGGCGTCTTCACCAAGTACGTCAGCGACGGCAGCTACCAGATGATCGCCGACATGATGACCGAGGGCAAGGCCGATCTGGTGGGCATCAGCGAACTGGACAGCTGCACGGTCCGCACCGGCCGGGTCTTCCAGCTCAAGAAATTCGCCGGACTGATGGGCAAGGAGTGGAGTTACGAATATTCGCGGGCGATGGCCTATCAGGGCGGAGCCTACGGCGACGGAATCGCCAGCCGTGAGAAACCCGTTCGTGCCTTTGCCGCTCCGCTGCCGAAGGGCGACGGCGCCGAACCCCGCGTGATGGTCGTCATGGAGTTCGAGAAATACGTCTTCGCCACCACCCACCTCGACCATGTATCCACGCTGGCTCAGGCGGGACAGGTAGACGAGATCAACAAGGTCATCGAACGCGAATTCGGCGGCTCGAAGAAACCCGTCTTCCTCGGCGGCGACTTCAACGCCCGTCCCGATTCGCCCACCATCTCCAAACTGAAGACGGGCTGGACGGTCCTCACGCCCCACGGCGCAAGCGACTTCACCCACTCCTCGCAGGCGCCGAACAAATGTATCGACTACATCCTGCTTTGGAACGGCAACGGCGCGAAGTGCGACGTGGTCGGCACCAAGATCATGCTCGACTTCAACAAAGGCGACATCAAGCGGGCCTCGGACCATATTCCCGTGCTGGTCGATGTCAAATTCTAATGCTGAGACGAACTCTTAAACGCAAACGATTATGAAACGATATGCAAACATACGTCTTCTGGCCGCCGTCGCCCTGCTCGTCGCAACGGCGGGCTGCAAGGACGACGAAGGTCCGGCGCTCAAGCAGCCTGCCCTGCTGAGCATTCAGGACGCCGCGGCCGACGCCGAAGTGATTACGGTGGAAAGCCCCAAGAAGCAGACCCTCAACATCCGCGTGGAGGCCGAGCAGATCAGCGGCAACTACATAACCGTCGTATTCAAGACCGACCCCGAACTGGTCGAGACCTATAACGCGGCGCACGGCACCTCGTACAAGCTCTGCCCCTCGGAGGCCTACGCATTCTCGACCACCGAAGTCATGCTGCCCCGCTACAACACGGTCTCCTCGACAATGAAAGTCGAGCTGTTCAGCGAGCGCATGCCCGACGAGGAGCCGTACCTGCTCCCGATCGCCATCGATTCGATCAAGGGCGACCCGCGGGCGACGGTCTCGCCGACGGGCAGTGTCCGTTACATCCTCTTCAACAAGCTCGTCAAGCCGGGACCGCCCGCACCCGTGCTGCTCGAACGCAGCGGATGGAAGGTGCTCGCCGCCCCCAAAGCCAAGCCCAACTACGAAGTGGAGAAGATGTTCGACGAAGACATCAACACCTTCGGCTACTGCAACGCCGACGAAGAGAAAGCCGATCCGCCTTACGACTTCGTCATCGATCTGGGCAAAGAGGTGACCGTACGCGGCTTCCAGTTCAATCAGCGCTACATGACTACCGGCAAACCGGAGGACGGCGCACGCTACGGCATCGCCCACTTGGAGGTTTGGACCGCGAAGGAGATCGCCGGCGACGGCCTCGGCGCAGCGAACGACGCCAACTGGACCTACACCCAGACATACCGCGACTACCGGACCGATCCCGACTCGCCGCTGGACCCGATGGGTGTGGTCATCAGTCCGATGCTCGACGACTACCAGCATGCGCGTTACGTCCGCCTGCGCATTCACGCCAGCTATACGAACAAAACCTATAACCCGACTTTCCGGGGATGGTGTATCGCAGAACTGAATGTCTGGGGTAACAACGAACTGCTCGAATAATGCGTCTGGACTTGCAAAGGGACCTGCTGGAGTGTTTCAGCAGGCCCCTTTTTTTAACGCAGTCCCGATTTCGGGCGTCCCGCATTCCGCAGGATAACAGGAACTAAAGGATTTCGAAACGAAAAATTCATACGTTCCGCATCCGTTTTATCCCCGAAAATGCCTATCTTTATTAGTCTGAATTTCCTTTAGCGATACGATGAGGCCGGAAAACGAACACGACATGGTTTTGTGGAAACACATCAGCCGAGGGAGGGGGGGGGAACCGCCGCTTTCAGGGAGTTGTTCGACCGTTATTACGCCCCGCTTTGCAGGTTCGCGGCCTGTTGGTTCCACGACCGCACCTCTGCCGAGGAGATTGTATTGGACACCTTTACGCATATCTGGCAGCATGCCGGGGAACTCCGCATCTCGACTTCCGTCCGGGCCTATCTGTTCCGCGCCGTGCGCAACCGCGCGCTCAACCGGCTTCGCGACCAACGCACCGACGGCATCCCCATCGAGGGACCTGAGCCGCTCTTCACGAACCCGGAAGCATTGCAGCTCGAAGCCGACGAAATGATGATGCTGGTCGCCGAAGCCGTCTCGCAACTGCCCGACCGCTGCCGCGAAGTATTCCGCAAAAGCCGTGAAGAGGGGCTTTCCAACGCAGCGATCGCCAATCAGATGCGGATTTCGGTCAAGACCGTCGAAGCGCAGATCACCAAAGCCCTGCGACGCATCCGCGAAACGCTGCTGCGCACGTGATCTTCAACCCAGACTTTCCGGACACCCCGCCCAATGACCGTCTGATGACCGCCGAAGACCGGCCGGAAACCCGCATCGGTTGACCACTTCGATGCGGATGCCTTGCACCAGCGCGTTGGTCGTGGCGAACGAGTGGCGGCCCATGTGGTAGGTGACCGCCTTGTCGATTCCGACCTCGACGGCGATTCTTTTCAGGATGCGGTTACAGTAGGCGATGTCGGGCACAGGCAGTACGAGGTTCGTTCCCGCGACCTCGCGTCTGTATTTGTCGATGATGCGTTTGGTAATGCCGCACAGTTTGATTTTGAACGGCATGTTGGTCTTCTGCCGTTTCTTGACGATTCATAAATCCCCGTCGAAACGTCGGTCCCTCGACGTCCTCCGCACTGCGGTTTGGCATCGGCACTCTTTCCGGCTGCTTCGTTCGCCGCGGAATCCCAAAGTGGGAACGGAACGGTCAGGCACGACGATACGAAGGTGCTCCTGCCGTTTCGGCTTTTACAGGGCTGTGCCTTTTTGCGGAGCGAACAGCCCCGTCATATCCGCTTTTTCGAGGGCGAGGAGCCGTACCTTCCGCTCGATGCCGCCCGCATAGCCCGTCAGGCTGCCGTTTGCGCCTATCACGCGATGACAGGGCACAATGATGGAAATCGGGTTGTGTCCAACCGCGCCGCCGACAGCCTGCGCGCTCATGCCGCCGCCCAGCAGCGCGCCGTATGTCGTCGTCTGCCCATACGGAATTTCGAGCAGGCGCTTCCAGACGCGCCGTCTGAAATCCGAACCGATCAAATGCAGCGGCGGCGTGAAATCCGGCTGTCCGCCTGCAAAATAGATATCCAGCCAGCGCGCCGTTTCATCCAGAATCGGCGTGCGCTTTTCTTCGCGCGCTTCAGGCAGATTGGCCGCAAAATATTTCGCGCCGTTAAACCAGAGTCCCGTCAATCCCGCATTGTCCGCGGCGAGCAGCACGCCGCCCAGAGGGGAATCGTAATGCCAGATAAAAGTCACAGCCATACCTCCAACTCATTCCAGCGCTTTCGGCAGATTCCACTTAAACACCGTTGCCAGCATGCGCACCGCCGTGGTGATCAACATGCCCAGCCCATAGGCCGCGACTTCGCCCAGACCGACGCGCAGCAGCAGCGCATAGCCCAGCGCGCCGAGAATCGCCGCGACGGCATAGACGCGCTTTTTGAGCACGAACGGCATCTCACGCAGCAGCACGTCGCGAATCATGCCGCCGCCGATGGCCGTGGTCGTGCCGAGGAACGTGGTCAGAAACATGTTGTCGGCAAAACCCGCCTCCATGCCGATGCGCGCGCCGGAGACGGCGAACACGCCCAGCCCGACGGCGTCAAAGACGTTGTTGATCTGCTCGATCATTCTTTCGCGGGCGACATAGCGCTCCTTAAACGTCCTTGCGATGGCAAACACGATGATCGCGCACAGACAGGCGAGCAGCACATAATGGAAATTGGTAAACATGCGCGGCGGGAAATAGCCGATGAGCATATCGCGCAGCGTGCCGCCGCCCAGCGCGGTGAACACGGCCATCAACAGCACGCCGAAAATATCCGTCCCCTTATCCACAGCGACCATTGCGCCGGACACGGCAAAGGCTGCCGTTCCGACAGCCTCGCAGACACTGAAAATTCCGTTGATATCGGTCATATTGCTCCTTCAGGGAACGCTTGGGGCTCCATCCCAAACCCTGCCGGGAACCTGAGGTTTCCGGCCTTCCCACCCTATATCGCCTTTATTCAAATTTTCTCTGCTTCAAAACCGCTTTTACGGCTTCCTGAGCATCTTCGCCCAGCAGCGCGCGCCGCCGGGCTTCGCCCAGTGCTTTAGCCAGTTCCGGCCCCGGTTTCATGCCGCCCGCAAGCAGCATACCGCCGCTCGGCATCCCTCCGGCGATCGTCTCCTGATAGATTTTGACGCGTCCCATCAGAAACGCTTCTTCTTTGGGCGCGTCTCCGCCCGCGCTCCCCTTGCCCATCGTATCGCAGGCGGCCAGCAGCGCAAGATCATGCGGGCAGACGGATTCATCAAACAGCAGATTGGTTCTGCCCGCTTCCACCTGCACGTAATAGCAGACATGCGCGCGCATATGCAGGCGGCACATGTTTTCGCAATAGGCGATGATCTCTTTGCCCACGCCGAGCCGCCCCAGCATGACGCGCGCCAGCGGCACGCCGGTGTTCTCATGCCCATTCGCATGCCATTCGCCGTCTTCGCCCCGCGTGGTGGAGATCGCTTTGCCCAGGTCATGGGTCAGCGCCGCATAAACAAAGGCTTCCGGCTTTTCCGCCTGCGCCTTTTTCTGCGCGGCCGCATGCAGCACCAGCATGCTGTGGATATAGGCGTCGCCCTCCGGATGATAACACGGTGGCTGCGGCACATCGATGAGCGCCGCCAGCTCGCCGAACCACGGTTCGAGCGCGCCCGCCTGACGAAGCACGTCAAAAAACACGTCCGGCGCATCGCCTGCCATCGCCTTTTTCATCTCGCCCAGCACGCGCGCGGGCGACAGATCGTCCGTTTTCATCGTCCGCATCCTGGCAAGCGTTTCTTCATCCGGCGACAGATGAAACCTTGAAGCGAACTGCGCGCCCCGCAGCACGCGGAGCGGATCGTCGCAAAAGCCTTCGCCCGGCGTCGCGCGCAGAATGCCCCGCCGCAAATCCACCTCTCCGCCGAACGGATCGACGATTTCCCCCGTCAGCGCATCCTGCAAAATGGCGTTGACGGTGAAATCCCGCCTTGCGGCCGCCTGTTCAAAAGAGAGCATCGGATTCGCCGTCACGTCAAAATCGCCGTGCTTCGGGCCGATCCGCCGCTCCAATCTCGGCACGGCCAAATCAATCCCCGCATCTTTGAGGGTAAAAATGCCGTATCGCGCGCCGCTTTCGTCCACCTCGCCGAATTCCGCGGCCAGACTGCGCAGCGCCTGCGGCGCAAGGCCGTATACCTCACAGTCGATATCCGCGCTCTGGCGCCCCGTCAGCGCGTCGCGCACACAGCCGCCGACCGCCCAGGTCTCAAACCCGGCCTGTTCCAGACGCTCGACCGCGCGCGCCGCATACCCCGGCAGATGCATCATTTGTCACCCTTGTCCCGACGGAGCCTGTAGGAGGTGCCATCCGGATTGATGACTACCGTGCTGTCGAGCTGGCTCTTGAGGCTTTTGCGGAAATCCGCGATATATTCCGCGCGAAGCGCCTGCTGCTCCTGCTTTTCCGCCTCGGTAAGGCCTTCCGTCTTTGATTTCTTTGCAAGCGCGTTGATACGCGCGATCTTTTCGTCTGTCATAAAAAAATCCTCCCATGTGTTTATCTTATTATAAAATAGCTCACCCTTTTCAGCAAGTGTCAATTCGGAGTTTTTGCCGGCCCCTTTTTTACCGTCAGCAG
>ERZ857775.3317-NODE-3317-length-13369-cov-2.272120_pt1 | contig 13369 bp, 5 predicted proteins | sample MGYA00519698_ERZ857775 | MGnify/ENA primary metagenome ERZ857775 (study PRJEB31778, sample SAMEA3449363) | human gut metagenome | biome: human gut; feature: human-associated habitat; material: faeces | place: United Kingdom | collected 2010/2012 ...
GACGGCACAAAACCCGGAATCGGAATAGAAAGAAAAAATAAACCTACGTTTATAACGTGTTAATATGTATATAACTGCCTAAATATTTAGGGACATTTACTGAATATCCTCAGTTAACGGAAAAATGAGAAGGGTTGGGGATGGGGAATGGCGGTTGACGAACCGGGAGGCGCTGGATATGCCCCTTTGGGGGTGGGAGAAATATATCTCGGATACGGGTGGATATTTCTCCTGGGCGGACTCGGTGAGTCAGATGAACTTTTCCCGGTTTTGTGTCTTGTAAAGTCCTACCAATAAGAATATGAAGGAAGAGAGTAAGATAATCAATCGGTTGTCGAACAGGGTGTTATAAAAAATTTGCGGATTTTTATCCAAGGGGACGTCAAAGGGATTCAAAAATACATTCCATTTGCTGACGTCCAGAATTTTACTCGATGCGAACAGTAATAAACCGATAATGATAATCATTACTGCCGTACCGTTGCCATTCCGGATGAGTGTACTGAGCATAAAACACAGTAAACCGATGAAAAGCGCAGGTACCATACTTTGCAAAGCGAGTTGCAGGGGAGGTACCTCTACAACCAGCCAGTCGGTGACGGCAGCTAAAAGCAAAGTGATGATAAAACAAATCATATAGGCGATCAAAAGCCGGAATAACCAGATTTTATACCGATAGTTCGGAATACCGAAAATGATTTCTATGATTTTGGCATCCTGGTCGTTCTGTATACCGAAACAGGTCGGATAGAAGATCAATAGGATAGAAGGCACTAATAACATACTGTATCCGGTAGCCATCGTAATCTCCGAATCCGAAATAAGATTTAACCCCACCGTCAGGATATAAAAACCGACGGCACTGAGAATAAAATACATAAACTTATTGCCGAAGATAATCTTTATATTATACCGGGCGAGTTTTGCTATAGGAGTGATGTAATATTTCATGGCTTTACAAGTCTATTGAGTGATGATATTTTCATGATTAGCTAATTTTACATTCCTCAACAACCACAGATACGAGTCTTCCAGTAGAGGAGAAGTATGTACGGCATTGGGAACCGGTTGGGTCTCCGACAGACACCTGACTTTGATATTCTCTCCGTTCCGGATATGATGTACCAATAACAGGTCGGAAGGCAATTTTACAAATTCCCGGGCCGGAATTTCGAAAGTCCATGTCACATCTTTAGCAATTTCCACCATTTCGGAAGGAGTTCCGTGATATTTCAACGACCCTTTGTTGATAACACCCACCTGGTTACAGGAACTGGCGATATCCTCGATAATGTGGGTAGAGAAAATAACGATCCGGTTGCGCGACAATTCTACCAAAAGATTTCTGAAACGGATTCTTTCCCGGGGGTCCAATCCGGCAGTCGGTTCATCGACAACCAGAATGCGGGGCAGGTTCAGCAAAGTCTGTGCAATTCCGATCCGTTGTTTCATACCTCCTGAGAAACCTCCGATCTTTTTATCTTTGTTTTCATACATATGAACCGCTTCGAGCACTTCTGTGATCCGTTTGCTCCGGGTTTTGGGATTATAAATTCCTTTCAGGAGAGCCTGATATTCCAAAAACTCCCAGGAGGTCAGGTTTTCGTAAGTACCGAATTCCTGAGGCAGATAACCGATCAATCCCTGCAATTCTTCCCGTTTTTTCTGGGTATCGATGCCATTGATGAATATTTTTCCATAGCTCTGCTCGAATATGCCGCAGATGATACGCATAAGGGTGGTTTTACCTGCACCGTTAGGTCCTAACAAACCGAACATACCGGTATGGATCTCCATAGAGACGGCGTTCAAGGCTTTGAACGGTTTTTTCTTGTATCCGATCATCGGAATTTTTGTGGCGATCTTATATACTCCTTTTTTCAATTCCCTGAACCGACCGTCGATCATATCGATGTTGATATTGTATTTATGGATCCGCTCCGATAAATAGCGGGCAACTATAGCGACATACCAAAGGAGACCGAGTAAAATAGCCATGCCGGAATCCGAGAATTTTATAGAAGCCCATATGAGCGTAAACAAGGGCGAAAAGTAATAAATGAAGATTCCGCATACCCGTATACACCAGCTCAAGCTTTTGATTTCATGAGCTTTAAAATATTCACCTCCGATGGCAATCAATTTTGTCAGCAACATCCAGGTGCAGACGGCAAAAATGATGGCCCAGAAGGTCAATGTTTGATAGAAATAGGTGAAATAAATCAGGAAGCCGGTGATAGGTAACATCCATACCAAAGGTTTTAAATCCGACCATTGCCGGTATTCTTCCTTTAATCCCAGCCGTTCCCGTACACGTTGGCCGGATTGCCATTCCCGTTGAAATTCATTGGGACGGCCGTAGATCTTCACCAGATTACGGATTGAAATATGGATTTCCTGATCCGGAGGGATAATCCGGCTGTTGGCCTGACGCAGACTAGTCTCCATAAACCAGGTGGCTGCCGGTATCAGTATAATGGCTCCGACAAAGTAACCCAATTGCCATATCAGCGAGTCGGTTATCATCACTATGCCGATGACTGCCAGGATCAAAAGGGTGAGTTGAATAATCTTCAGGGTTAAACTCTGGGTACGCAGCCGATGAAGTGCTTCTTCCAAACCGGAATATAGGGTGGGGATAATCACCAGGGTCAATAATGTACTCATGGTCAATCCTCCGATCACCGTGATGGCGAAAGGAGCTCCGAGTCCTGATACAAATTCTCCTTGTCCCATGGCTAACGGGAACATGGCCACGATGGTGGTGATGGCTGTGATCAGGATAGGACGTACCCTCGAGATTCCGGCGATGATGAGGGCTCGCGGTTTACGGTTACCCTGTCGCCGCAATTGCGAAGTGTAGTCGATCAGGATGATACTGTTGTTGACGACGATACCGATCAGGATAATGACACCGATCAATACATTGGCATTCATCAACGAATTGCTGGTAAACAATAAGGCCAGTAAGGAACCGATGGCAGCCAGGGGAATAGCGAACATCAATACGATCGGGGCTGTAAGTGATTCGAAAACAGACGCCAGGATCATGTAAATGATCACAAAAGCAGCCAGAATCAGAAAAGTGAATTCGCTGGTTTCGTCCTCTTCATGTACCACCTCGACAGCGATGCCGGTAGGAATATCGGTATTCTGCACCAGTTCGTCTATCTCTGTCCTTGCGGCTTCCAGAATATTCTTCGATTCGTTTACATCGGAATTGAACCGGTAGTTCACCGTGATTTCTTTATCCTGGTTGACCCGGTTTATGTTTCCTTGTCCCCGGGTAAGGTTGATATTACTGAAGCTACGTAATTCGGTAAGGGAATTATTCGTGTTGGTGACTTGCATATTGCGCAAGTCTTCCAGCGTACGTACCGGATCCTGGTTTTCTTCTTCTTTTTTCTCGGCTAGCCGTTTGTCTTTGATGATGATATCGTACTCCTGATCTCCCGCTTTGTATTTGATCGAAGTCGTATTTTGGGGGGCGAAATTATTGAGCTCGGTGACGACATTATTCGGAGTTACATCATTGATTCCCATCAGATATTGGTCGAACATGATCCTGGCTTCGGGTTTTCCCCGGGATGAACTGACCGATGAATAGCTGATATTGTCCAATTCTTCCAATTGGAATTTGAGCAACTCGGCCAGGTTAGCCATTTTTTCGAAATCCTGGCCCTTGATGACAATTTTTTCCGTTTGGGTACCCATACCCATTTTTTTCATCAGTTGGTCGGCACCTCCCATGAGTGAACTGCCACCACCCCGGAAGTTTTCGCTGCTCTCGATAGCTTCGAGGCTGATATCGCTGACTCTTAACCCATCGGAGAGGGATAGAATCGTACTCTTGAGTTCGTTCAGTGTTTTTTTGTTGATCTTTTCGAAGTCCTCTTTTAGTTTGATGGTGACACTGGCATCCGTGGAATAGATCTTTGTACTGTATTGTTCGATTTCCTGGATATCGTTCAAGCGTTCTTCATAAGCTTTTATCGTTTCGTCTGTCCGGTTGAGGGTATTCCCATTGGGGAAAGTCATATAGACATTGAACGTATCGGCTTCGATTTCTTTTAACGTATTCATGGTCAGTGTCAAAGATAAAGCTACCGTGACGATCAATACCAATATCGCAGTAAATACGACTGCTGCCGGTTTGCGCAGGCACATTTTCAGTAAAGCGATATAAATCTGTACCGGCCGGCTATGAATCGATAATGTACTGAAATTTACCCGGTCGCCCTGGCCTTTCATGAATTGATTGACGGCCATAGGGATCAGTAGCAAAGCCACGACCAACGACAGGATAAGAGTCGTGATGATCGACACGCCGATATGTTCACCGATCAGCTTCAGGATAAAATCGTCTGAAAACAGGAAAGGAAGAAATACAGTGATCGTAGTCAGAGTGGCGGCGATAACCGCTTTGGCCACCTCCTGAGTGCCCCTTACCGCTGCTTCCTGACTATTGACTCCGATCGCACGCAACCGGAAGATATTCTCCATGACGACGACCGAATTATCCAACAACATGCCCACAGCGAGGGCTATACCAGTTAAAGTCAGTGTATTGATACTGATACCGAAAAAGTAAAAGAAATAAAAAGCAGAGAATACCGAAATGGGGATTGCCACGGCAATGAAAGTGACGATCTTGAAGTTTCGCAAAAACAGGTAGAGAATGAAAATAGCCAGAATCGCTCCGGTCAAACCCAGATTGATGATGGTGTTGATGTTTTCACTCATCGTTTCGGCTGTGTCCGTATCGACTTTGATAGAAACTCCTTTGGTAGCCAGTTCTTCATTCAACTGGGCGATTTCTTCCCGTACCCGCTGTGAAAGATCGATGATATTGACCAGCGGAGATTTGGAAATAACACAGGTGATAACTTCTTTCCCATTCACCCGCGAATAGGATTCTTCTTCTTTAATGCCGAAATTGATGTCGGCGATGTCTTTCAACAATACCGGACCTTCGGATACAACGATGTTTCCCAGGTCTTCTGTCGCGAGATATTCTGCCGTAACGTTGACAAAAAAACGTTTGTTATCCTGAAATACCGAACCGGCGAAGGTCTTTTCAGACATATTCTTGCCGATCAGTGAGCTGACTTGTGATGCGGTGATATTGAGCGCTTTGCATTTTTCATCGTCGAGAAGGATTTCGATGCTCTTCTGACGTCCGCCCATGACCGTGACCGAGGCTATTCCATCCGTACTTTCAAGGATGGGAGCAATGTCGATATCGGTGATATTCCGGACATAATCGACATCGTCGTCTCCCAGAATCTGTAGAGTCATAAACTGATCACTGGCCATTCCGCTACCGGCTTTATTGACCTGGATGGTGAAGTCTTCCGGAATACTTTTGGTGATCGCTTTGATTTTTTCTTCCAGCTTCAGGTAAGCATATTTGACATTTGTATTTTTGGTAAAGGAAACAGTGATACGGGCGTTCCTATTGGAAATCAATGTCGTTATATCCTCGACGCCTTCCAAGCCGCTGATTACGCCTTCTACCGGAATAGCTGCCTGACTCTCGATGTACTTCGGATCCAGCTCGGTCTTGGTGGAAATAGTTACATTCAGGGAGGGGAACTCCGCATCCGGATATAATTCCATCAGTAAGTACCTGTACGAAAACAACCCCATCATGGTCAAACCGATGAAGATCATCGAAATCAGTACTTTACGATTTATTAGTTTGTTCATTTTTTCTTATTTAGAATCAAAAATGTCAAAAGCTCGAAAATGCCTTTCAAATCTTCTCTACGTTTTTGACTTTTTTGTCAAAAATGTAGTAAACACACGGGATCACTACTAATGTCATCAGGGTAGAAGTGAACAGACCGCCGATCACCGCCAAAGCCATAGGGGATCGCAGTGAAGCACCCTCTCCGAATCCGAAACACATCGGCAATAAAGCCAGAATAGTAGTCAGACTGGTCATGATGATCGGGCGGATACGCTGTTGGGCGGCTCCTTTTATGGCCTCTGTCAGAGCGAATCCTTCTGCCTTGAGCCTGTTGGCTGCATCTACCAGTAAGATGGAGTTGTTGACAGCTATACCTGCCAGCATGATGATACCGATAAAAGCCATCATATTCAAAGAGGCTCCGGCTAGCAAAAATGCGTAAATACAGCCTACTCCGGCCAACGGGATCGTCAGCAAGATGGTAAACGGATGACGCAAGGATTCGAATTGAGAAGCCATCACCATATATACCAATACGATAGATAGTATCAGAGCAAAGGACAAACCTTGAAACGATTCGGCCCGTTTCTCTTCTTCTCCGGTAATTTGTGCTGAATATTTAGCAGGGAATTGGATATCTTTCAACTGTGCTTTGATTTCCGGAGTGACACTGCCTAATGTATAGCCCTTTTCGAGCATTGCGGTGACTTTACCGATCCGGTTTTGGTTGCTGCGGTTGATTTCTTTCGGAGCTGTCGTAATCGAAACCTCTGCAATCTCACCCAGACGATATTTCTTTTCTCCTTGTACGATTTCAACATTTTGCAATTCATCGAGCGATACTTCCGGTACTTTGATTTCGATATCGATCGGTTCACCTTCGGATTCGAAATTGCTGGCCGTCTTCCCGTTCAGCTTTTCTTTTATCTGACTGGCCACCGAAGCGATATCTACCCCGTAAATCCCGCTTTTCAACCGGTCGATAGAGATGTTGACTTCCGGAGCTCCTTGTTCCATAGAAGTTTTGATATCGTAGAGTCCGGGGATAGAGGCTATTTTCTCCTTTACCTCCGTGCTGAGTTCGTCGATCATTTCCAGTTCCTCCCCTTTAATCTCGATAATTACAGGAGCTCCTTCCGTTCCGAGGATGCTTTGTAAGGCAGATTGTTCCTTTTCGAACGATATCTCCACGCCCTCGGGAATCGTGTAATTATGACTCAGATTACTGATAATATAATCTGCATCGGCTTTGGCTTTGTTTTTCAATTTGACTTTTACCTCTGCCTGATTTTCGCCTTCGAGTTTCCCGCTAGTCGTTTGGCTTTCGGTTGTTGTCGAAGGTCCAACCTGAGTAAAAATCCATTCCAGATCGTCTCCTGCCAACTCTATAATCATATTTTCGATGGTAGCGGCCGCATTATCCGTGCTTTGCAGACGGGTTCCCGGTTCCAGAGTGATGTAAGTCGAAAATTCCCGGGAATCTGCTTTAGGCATAAATTCTTTATCGATCAACGGGAGCAGCAGGTAACTTCCGATCATGACCACTAACGCGGCCAGGACGACAGCGTACCGGTGTTTCAAAAGTTTACCGACAAACTGACCGTATCCTTTGATTTTTAAAGAAGCCTGATTTTTGGCAGGTGCTTTCACATATTGTGAAGCTAACATCGGGATTAACAATACCGCAACAAAAAGAGAAGACAATAGAGAGAACGAAACGGTCCAGGCCTGTTCTTTAAAAAGTTCTCCGGCAGCTCCCTGGATGTAAACGATAGGTAAGAATACCACTATGGTCGTGAGGGTTGAAGACGTGATAGCCCCTGAAACTTCCGAAGCTCCTTTGATAGCCGCTTCCTTGGGGGAAAGGCCGTTTTCCAGATTCCGGAAAATATTCTCCATGACAACAATGGCATTATCGATCAACATACCGGCTCCCAGGGCTAATCCCCCCAGTGTCATGATATTGATCGTCAATCCGTTGAAGTACATCAAATTGAACGTAGCGATGATGGACACCGGAATAGAAACACTGACGATCAAGGTTGTATTGATGCGGCGCAGGAAAACGTACAATACCAGCATGGCCAATAAAATACCCATAACGGCAGAATCCTTGACCTCCCCGATCGAAGCTCCGATAAAATCTCCCTGGTTACTGATGACGTGAAATTCATAACCGGGCATACTTTTCTGCAATTCTTCCAGTTTGGCAGTGATATTTTCAACTGCCTTCACTGTATTGTATTTATTCTCTTTGTAGACACTGATACTCAGACTACGTTCGGCATCGTAGCGCACCAGATTTTCAGGATCTTTATTTTTTAGTTCGATTTTGGCAACATCTTTCAGGTATACCGGAGCTTTCACGGTAGAGCTGTTCCCCGACTCGGTGTCGGTACTACCGGGGGTTTTGAAAGCAACGATAATATTCCCGATGTCTTCCAGGTCTTTTAATAAATTCACCCCTTTTACCGTATATTGGATGTCGTCGTTTACAATGGTACCTCCCGAAACATTCCGGTTCATACTTTCTATTTTCGACGCGATCGTTTCGGCAGTCAGGTTGAAAGCTTCCAGCATATAAGAGTCGGTTTTGACCTCCACAAAAGCATTTTCCTGGCCGTTGAGTTGGATATCGGCCACACCTTCCAGTCTGACCAGTTCGCTCCGCATATAGTTTTCTGCTATTTTCCGGAGTTCGTTCATATCCTTGATTTCTTTATGGCTCATGGAAATGATCATGACCGGCGTGGCATTGGCATCGTAGCGGGAAACATTCAGGGAAGTGATTTCTTCGTCCTGAGCGATTTGAGACATGCTGCGTTGCAAATCCAAAAAGGCGGCATCCATATCCTGATCCCAGTCGTATTCCACCGTAATCGTGGCTCCTCCTACCTTACTGCTGCTACTGACGTCTTTCACACCTTCCTGGCGTGCTGCCATAGCTTCTATTTTTTCTACAAACTGTTTTTCGATCTCTTCAGGTGGACGCTCACCGGCTTGCAAATCGATATATAAAGCCGGATTTTTTAAATCGGGAAATAAATCTGTTCCCAATTTATTGTATGATATGATTCCTAGCAGACATACCCCCAGTGTGATCATTAATACACTGACCGGGTATTTTACTGCAAATTTTGTAATTCCCATAATTTAATCGTTTACCAATTTGGACGTTTACCGACAAAGAATTTTTCAGACTGTCGTGAATACAGTTACTTCATCACTTTTACTTTGCTCCGGTTACGTAACCATTCGTAACCTTTCACGACGATCTTGTCCCCGGCTTCGAGTCCTTTTTCTACTTCGATGTATTTATCGTCACTGATACCGGTATGGATGACTTTTTCTTCGGCACTGTTTCTGTCGACCGTATATACTAATTTACCTCCCCGGCGGTTTTTAATGATATCTTTGGGAATAGAGATGACAGAGTCTTTCCGTACTGTGACGATATCTGCTTTGGCGAACATACCCGGACGAAGTTTTAAATCCGGGTTATCGATTTCGATATACCCCGAGAAGGTACGGGTTTCTTCGTTGATGGCCGGAGATAACTGAGTCAGTATGCCTCTTAAAGTATCCGATTTGATATTGTAATTGGTGATATGTACTTGCTGTCCGATTCTCAGTTTGGTCAATGTGTTTTCAGGGAATTGGGTTTCTACATACATTTTACTATAATCCATCAGGCCGACCATCACACTACCGGAAGCGACTTCTACCCCCGGAGTATAGTAGGGAAGATTGACGATAACTCCTTTGAACGGAGCTTTGATACTCAGTTTTTCTAAAGTGATATAACCGTTTTCCAAGGCTAACTTCGCATTGATATAAGAGTTTTCAGCGTTGTTTACGTCTTTCTCGGTTGCTCCGCCTTTCTCGAGCAGGATTTTCTGACCTTCCCATTCCTTCTCGGTGATCTGGATTTGTAATTTCTTACTTTCCAACTGCACGTTGTTTTCATATTCCTTATTTTCCAGACGGATGATGACGGCTCCGGCTTCGACGATGTCACCCAGCTGATAAGGCCGACCGGTCTTCGGATTTTTCTGTAAGTAGTAAGCTCCGTTGGTTTCCGATTTTATTTCTATCGTTTTAGCTGCTTTTGCTGTTCCGGTCGTTGTAATATATTCCTCAATGTTTCTGAGTTGTACGTCCTCGACCCATACTGGGGTAGTGGCTTCAGAAGAGTTATTTCCCTGATTGTTATTACAGGAAAACGACATGAATCCTAACATAACAGCTCCCAAGATTTTAAAATTCTTATTCATGATTATCGTGATTTTACTTGTTAACGGACTTATAGGGTTATTTTTATTTCAATAGATCTACAGGTAAATAACTTTTATGGGTTTCAAAATCCCAAAGGGTTTGGATTTTCAGGTTCAAGAGCTCGATTTTGTAGCTGATAATAGCGCTCGTATAATCTTGTTTGGCAGTAGTCAACTGGTTTTGGAACTGTTGTAAGTCCATACCGGTCAGATTACCGTTGCGATATTTTTCCAGATTGATTTCATAGGTACGTTCTGCATTTTCAATGCTTTTCTTTTTGATTTCGATTTGACGGATCAGCGTCGGCAGGTTACGGCAAATCTGGCGGACATCGATGACAATCTCTTTTTTCTGTTCTTCGAGGCTGATTTCGTCCGATTCCATAGCCAGTTGGCTGGATTTTACTTTTGCCTTTTTAGCCCCCCAATCGAAGATCGGAATGGTGAGGGTTACGCCAACCTCTTCGTTGTCGGTGGGCTTGTCGTACATATTTTTTACTTTTCCGGCCAGGGCATCCATACCTACCCGGACACTTAAATCACCTTTGAATTCGCTTTCTGCTTTTGTCCGGATAATCGAAAATACATCCTGTTCCACCAAAAACAGATCATCCTGTTCCAGGGTAATCTGTTTTTGGCGGATTTCCATGCGTTGATCCAGGGCGTATTTAACTGCATCGTTAATATTGACATCGACTGTCGGAATATTATTGTCGAACAGTATCGCGATATCTTCATCCAGCGACATTCCCAGTAAAAGCTTGAAATTGTCTTTCGCATTTTCAAAACTGATCTCTTTCGAATATACAGTGGATTCACTGTTCGCCAGATTGACTTCCGCCTGATAAAGTTCTTCTTTGGCTAACAGCCCGGCTTCGACCTTATTTTTGATGATATCGTAGTTTTGTTTCTGGTTGTTGTATTCATCCCGGGAGATGTTCAGATCCTTTTGTTTTTGATATACATCGTAAAATTGGCTGGTGACGTTTTTTTCGATACTTAATTGTTGGAGGGCATAACTGATTTTGGCATTTTCGAGTGCATATTCCAGTTCTTTGAGCTGCATCTTTGTCCTGTTATAAGTGAACAAAGGCTGCGAAATACGTAAAGACAGATTATGGTTGAAGGAGGTATTGTTGCCACCGGAAGTCCTGTTGGAAGCGTCCTGCCAGGAAAAGTCATTATATAGAGAGATGGTTCCGTCTGTCCATTTTATGGGTTGCGTGATACCGAATGAAGCCGATGACATTTTGGTCTCGTTGGCATACCATTTACTGTTGAAATTATCGTATTGGTTGTTACGGGTATACCTGAAAGGAGTGACATCCAATGAAAATTGTGATTTCAGGGAAGCATCCTGAGCTTTTAGATTCAATTGACGTTGCTCGAGGCTGAGTTTGCTTTGAATCAGTGAAGGACTGTGTTCGAAAGCCGTGTTCAATGCTTTTTCGAGTGTAAGTACTTCCTGTGCATGCGCACTATATAACCCGCTGAGGGTTAAAAGACCGAGGACCAAAGTTTGTTTAAGCATATTGTCTGCGTTTATCGGGTTATTCGTTTGTTATTCTTCTGTGGCTGTAAATTTAACGGCGTCTGCAATGACGTAATCTCCGGAAACTTTATCTGTCAAAGTGATGATGACTTCTCCTTGAGGTAGATAGAAATTCCCGATCGAAACCCATCCTTCGGTTTCTTCATCCAGGTCCAGTGTCACCGATTCTTTCTCTTTATCGTATTGGATGGTATAAGTCTGATTACGTTCCTCTTTGTGACGACCGCGGCGTCTGTCCATAAAAAACATTCTGCCCGACATTTTTGCATTCCAGATGGACACCTCGTAGTAACCGTCTTTAGGGATTTCCGTTTTCCATTCTACGGCATTGGCCCCACTGCCTTTATTTTTATAAACCGCAGAGTTTATCGTTTCACCGTAGCAATAGTCGGCGGCTATGGCCGTCCATTGGGAAGGCATCCACCAGGGCATAAAATTCTTATACTTTTCGTCATCTTTTTTCTTGAAAAGATCCTTCAGTTTATGCCGGTTATTCGAGGCGATCGTCCTGAATCCCGGATCCTCATTGTCGATAATGATTTCATTTGGATTCGGCTTGAAGACATCCGGGTTTATCGGATAAATTCCCGAAGTAGTATCGCTGATCGTATTGTCGATTTTAGAAAAATTGAAATTATGCGATGTCGGTAGATTGTGTGAAATATTGGTATTTATCGAAATATTGGCCGGGCGCTCGTCACTGATAATCTTGATTTCCCGGGCTTCTCCGGCCGGAATAATGTAATTTTTTTTCTCCGTTTCAAAACTCATACCGCCTCCCCGCCGCATACCGCCTCCTCCGCCTTGCATGACTTCCGTACTGATGATAGCATCTATGTCGGAGGGATTATTGACCTTGAATTTAATTTGGTATTTGGTAAACTCATCCAACACAATTTGATTGGCATCCACATCCTTGATATAGATGGTCGGGGTATGGGAGGCCGTATACCAGGTGTCGATAAAATCGGACAACCGAATCCCGAACCTCTTCTCTATTTCGTATCGGAGTGTATCGAACGGTATATTCTGGAACTGACGGCTAGTAAAAAATGCCTTTAGGAATTTATTGAAATCTTCCTGTGTGATCTGGGAAGTGATATAGTTATTCAATGCACTTTTCAATTTCAGCAATTCATAGAAAATTTCCGGCTTCAGTTCGGTATCTCCGATCGCTGTCTCGAAACTATGTGATTCCAGATAGAGGTTGGCTCGCTGTTTGTCGTTGATGATACCTCCCCAGAAACGGAAGCCCTGATCGGAAGAAGTATTCATCATGTTGTTGACTGCGATGTCGATTACCGGATATTCGGGAGAGCTGATGTAGTTCGTATGTCCGAACAACATCGGAGTGATATTGGATTTATTGATCAGTTTATTGTCCGGATTCCAGCCATTTTGGCTGTTTTCGGAGGTTAAAGAGCTCACGAAACGATTGAAGAGGGAAATATTTTGTTCCGTTTCGTCCATAGGGCCCCCATGCCGTCCCCATTCATTCATCCGTCTTCTTTCTGCCTCAAAATCCTGGCCTAGAGAAATTCCTCGTTCCGGGACGAAGAGGATTTCAGGCATGACATATTCGGTATAACCTTTCCAGTTACGGGCATAAGTGGCAAATTGTACCGGGGTTTCGGCTAAGACAAATTTTCCGAAAGGATAATCCCGGTCTTTCTCTATTTCCAGGCTGTTTTTTACTTCCCGAATGACTCCGGGCAAGGTATCGGATAAGGGTTCGAAGTATTTTGAAAAATAATCGTGGCCTTTAAAGTAATAGATCTCGTAATCCGTGGAATCTACCCGTAAAGCCTTTTTATCATAATCGGCGATGGTTAGACTGATTCCGGGCAAAGC
>ERZ857775.3321-NODE-3321-length-13343-cov-5.347682_pt1 | contig 13343 bp, 9 predicted proteins | sample MGYA00519698_ERZ857775 | MGnify/ENA primary metagenome ERZ857775 (study PRJEB31778, sample SAMEA3449363) | human gut metagenome | biome: human gut; feature: human-associated habitat; material: faeces | place: United Kingdom | collected 2010/2012 ...
GATGTTCCACGAGATCCTCTTTGCCGGGGGCCACGTCCACTGGGAGCTGTTCGGCGGCCAGCCCATCACGGCCAGCTTTCTGTCTGAAATGCTGAACAGCGGCGTATCCGCCGATGTGCTGCAGCCTTATGTGGACTCCCTGTGGACCGCCGCCCAGAGCATGTTTGGCGCGGATGCACTGAGTCAGGTGGCCGCTCAGGTGGCCGCCGCCACCGGCGACGCTGTGAATTCCATCGCCGTACAGATCCAGACCCTGGCCAGCGCAGAGCAGTTCGCTGCCGCCAGCGGTCTGACCATGAGCAATGTCACCGTTTCCGTGGGCCTGGTGGATGTGCTGTACCTGGGCATCAAGCTGGGCATCTATCCCTGCCTGATCTTCATGGGCGTGGGCGCTATGACGGACTTCGGTCCCCTCATCGCCAACCCCAAGTCCCTGCTGCTGGGCGCGGCCGCCCAACTGGGCATCTTCATCACCTTCGTGGGCTGCCGTTTCATGGGCTTCACCGGCCCGGAATCCAGCGCCATCGGCATCATCGGCGGCGCGGACGGCCCCACGGCCATCTTCGTCACCGCCATGCTGGCCCCGGCGCTGCTGGGTCCCATCGCCGTGTCGGCCTACTCCTACATGGCCCTGGTGCCCGTCATCCAGCCGCCCATCATGAAGGCCCTGACCACCCAGAAGGAGCGGCAGATCGTTATGAAGCCCCTGCGGGAGGTCAGCAAGCGGGAGAAAATCCTGTTCCCCGTTGTGGTCACGGTGTTTGTGGCCCTGCTGGTGCCCTCTGCCGCGCCGCTGATCGCCTGCCTGATGTTCGGCAACCTGGCCAAGGAGTGCGGCGTGCTGGACCGCCTCAGCAAGACCATGCAGAACGAGCTGATGAACATCGTCACCATTTTCCTGGGCATCAGCGTAGGCGCCACCGCTACCGGCGCTACCTTCCTCAGCCCCAAGACTCTCGCCATCATGGGCATGGGCGTGGTGGCCTTCGGCTTCGGCACCGCCGGCGGCGTCCTGCTGGCCAAGTTCATGAACCTGTTCCTCAAGGAGAAGATCAATCCCCTCATCGGCTCTGCCGGTGTGTCCGCCGTACCTATGGCCGCTCGTGTCAGCCAGAAGGTCGGCCAGGCGGAAAACCCCGGCAACTTCCTGCTGATGCACGCCATGGGCCCCAACGTGGCCGGCGTTATCGGCTCCGCCGTTGCTGCTGGTATCCTGATCAACATCTTCGGCTAAGCGTGATCCTCCAATAAAAAAATCTTAAACCGCCTGTCTGCTGGCAACTGCCGCGGATGGGCGGTTTTTTATGCTGGAAACCCTGTGCAATGAGCCGCAAATGTGATATACTATACCTTAGTGATTCATGCGAAAATAGCAAAAAGAACAGGTGAAACAATGGCAACAGATCTCAAGCAGGAATTTTGTGCCCTGCGCGATACCTACATTGAAAAACAGTTTGGCCGCCTAAACGAGATGCAGCGCAAGGCGGTGTTTACGACCAACGGCCCGCTGCTGATCTTGGCCGGTGCCGGAAGCGGAAAGACCACGGTTCTGGTCAACCGCATCGCGAACCTCATCCGGTTCGGTTCGGCCCACGGCTCGGGCTGGACCCCCCGCGAGGTGACCGAAGAGGACGTCAAGGCCCTGCGGATGGCCATTATGACCGGCACCGATGCCCCGGCTTGGCTGGACGGGATGCTCCGCAAGGACGCCGTCCGGAGCTGGAACGTGATGGCCATCACCTTCACAAACAAGGCGGCCGGGGAGCTGAAGGAGCGTCTGCGGAATATGCTGGGCGGCGAAGAGGGGGACGAGGTGTTCGCCTCCACCTTCCACTCGGCGTGCGTGCGGATCCTGCGCCGCTGGGCTGAACAGATCGGCTACCCCCGCAGCTTCACCATCTACGACACTGACGACGCCCAGCGTGTGATGAAAACGGTCTATAAAGAGCTGAGCATCGACGATAAATTCTTCCCGGTGAAGAGCGCCATCAACCAGATGAGCCGCTGGAAGGATCAGCTCGTCAGCCCCGAAGAGGCCCTGCGCACCCCGGCACGGGATACGAAAGGTGCCATCGCGGCCAAGGTTTACGCTGCCTACGAGAAAAAGCTGAAGGATGCCGGAGCCTTTGACTTCGACGACCTCATTTACCACACCGTGCAGCTGCTGGCCGAGCACGACGAGGTGCGGGAGTTCTACCAGAATAAGTACCGCTACCTCCTTGTGGACGAGTATCAGGACACCAGCGTGGCCCAGTTCCGGCTGGTCAGTCTGCTCACCGGGCCGGAAAAGAATATTTGTGTGGTCGGCGACGATGATCAGAGCATCTACCGGTTCCGCGGCGCGACCATCGAGAACATCCTCAACTTTGAGCGGATCTATCCGGGCACCAAGACCATCCGGCTGGAACAGAATTATCGCTCCACTTCCAACATCCTGAACGCCGCCAACTGTGTCATCCAGCACAACACCGAGCGCAAGGGCAAGACCCTCTGGACGAAGAACGGCGAGGGTGACAAGGTGCAGGTCTACACCGCCGAGAACGAGCAGGACGAGGCCATGCACATCGCGGACGTCATCGGCCAGCACCTGAAAGCAGGCGGACATCTGGCTGACCACGCCGTGCTCTACCGGATGAACGCCCAGTCGGCCCCCATCGAAAGCTATTTCACCCGCGCGGGCATTCCCCACAAGATCGTGGGCGGTCAGCGCTTCAATGACCGCAAAGAGGTCAAGGATATCCACTCCTACATGTCCATCGTGGCGAACCCTCGCGACGATGTACGGCTGCGCCGGATCATCAACGAGCCCGCCCGGAAGATCGGCAATACGACCATCGAGGTCATCGCCGACTTGGCCGCGCAGGAGAACACCAGCATGCTGGAGATCATCAGCCACGCCGACCAATACGCGCGGCTGTCCCGCTCCATGATGCCGCTGCTAAAATTCTGGCAGATCTACGAGAGATTACAGGAATCGCTGGAGACAAGGACGCTGGACGAGTTCGCGTCCGACGTCATTGAGCTGACCGGCTACAAAGCGATGCTGGAGCAGGAGGCGGCCAAGGGCCACGAGGACGCCGCCGACCGGATGCAGAACCTCGGCCAGTTGGTCAACAACGTGAAAAACTACTGCGACCAGCACGGCGAGGACGCCACGCTGGAAGGCTATCTGGAAGATATCGCTCTCATCAGCGACATCGACAGCTACAACGAGAGCGCCGATCAGGTGGTGCTGATGACCATCCACTCCGCCAAAGGCTTGGAGTTCCCTTACGTTTTCCTCATCGGCATGGAGGAGGGTGTCTTCCCCAGTGAGATGAGCAAGTATTCCGAGGCCGACCTTGAAGAGGAGCGCCGCCTTGCCTACGTCGGCATCACCCGCGCCAAGCAGGAGCTTTACATCTCCGACAGCGTGACCCGGATGCTCTACGGCCGCACCCAGCGCAACGAGCCCAGCCGCTTTCTGCGGGAGATCGAGCCGGAGTACATGGAGGAGACCCGCAGCCCCGCCTTGGAGCGCCGCTCTCAGATGGGCGGCTGGGGTTCTTCCTACAGCGACACGGTGCCGGGCGGCGCGTCGGGCTACTCCGGCGCTTCCGGCTGGGGACGCAGCAGGACCGGCGGCTACGGTTCGGGTTACAGCTCCGGCTACCTGAATTCCGAGTACAACGGCGGCAGCCGGGGCTTCGGCTCCGAGTACGCCGGGCGGGGAAGTTCTTCCTCCGGCTTCGGCAGCTCGGCCCCCCGCAGCACCGGCAGCTTCGGTGCTGGATATTCCAGCGCAGGTACGAGCAGAAATTCCGCAAAGCCCATCAGTTTTACAGGAACACCGGCGGCCCAGAAACCCGCTGCCAACACCCCCAAGCACTACGAGCCGGGGGATATCGTGGAGCACAAGGTCTTCGGCCGCGGCAAGGTGCTCAAGGTCAAGCCCGCAGCGGGCGACCAGATCGTAGAGATCAACTTTGAAAAGGTCGGCGTGAAAAAGACCATGGCAAATTTTGCGCCGCTTGTGAAGATCACGGAGGAATGACAGATGATGACGGTACGATTGATCGCACATACCCCGGAACCCGAAAAGGTGGTGGCGGCGGCGGCCAAGCTCTGCTATTCCGATGCCCACATCACCGATCTGCTGGACGGCCTGACCGAGGAGAAGACCGCCAAGTTCCTGACCATGCTCAGCGACCTTGGCCACGCCAGCCCCATCGAGCACGCCAGCTTCACCTTTGGCATCGAGGGCGTCAGCCGCACCCTGCTGGCTCAGATCACCCGCCACCGCATCGCGTCCTTCAGCGTTCAGAGCCAGCGCTATGTCCGCTTGGACGATTTCCGCTACGTCATCCCGCCGGAGATCGAGGCCATCCCCGAAGCGAAGGAGGCTTTCATCGCCAGCATGAACGAGGATGCTAAGCGCTACCTTGACCTTGTGCAGAAGCTGGAGGACGGCCACACCGCCCGCCTGATGGCCGAGGGAATGCCCGAAAAACAGGCCCGCGCCAAGGCTTCCAAACAGGCCAACGAGGACGCCCGCTTCGTGCTGCCCAACGCCTGTGAGACCAAGATGGTCGTGACCATGAACGCCCGCAGCCTACAGAACTTCTTCCACCTGCGCTGCTGTAACCGCGCCCAGTGGGAGATCCGGGCGTTGGCCGAGGAAATGCTGCGGCTGGTCTATCCGGTAGCACCCCATCTGTTCCGCACGGCGGGGCCCGCCTGCGTGTCCGGCCCCTGCCCGGAGGGCAAGATGTGCTGCGGCAAGACCGCCGAGGTGCGGGATCAATACGCCGCGCTGAAGGGGGAAGCCGTATGAGCCGGGGAAAACTGATCGTGCTGGAAGGGCTGGACGGCAGCGGCAAGGCGACCCAAGCCAAGCGGTTGGCGGCGGCTCTGACTGCCGAAGGCCGCCCGGTGCGGGAAATCACCTTCCCAAACTACGAAAGCGACTCCAGCGCGCTGGTCCGGATGTATCTGGCCGGGCAGTTCGGCGAAAAACCCGACGATGTGAACGCCTATGCGGCATCCAGCTTTTATGCGGTGGACCGCTATGCGGGCTACAAGGCCGACTGGGGAAAATTCTACGAAGAGGGCGGCATCCTCATTGCGGACCGGTACACCACCTCCAACGCGGTGCACCAGTGCTCCAAGCTGCCGCCGGAGCAGTGGGAGGAGTTCCTCCACTGGCTCTTTGATTACGAGTTCCGGCTGCTGGGTCTGCCCGCGCCGGACCGGGTGATCTACCTCCAAGTGGACCCCGCCGTGAGCCAGAAGCTGATGACCCAGCGCTACCACGGCGATGAGAGCAAGAAGGACGTCCACGAAAAGGACGTGGAGTACCTGAACCGCAGCCGCAAAGCTGCGGAGTTCTGCGCCGCCCATCTCGGCTGGTGCTCCGTCCGCTGCGATGCGGGCGGGCAGATGCGCAGCATCGAGGAAATTGGGGAGGAAGTTCGGCAGCTTGCCCTTTCTGCCCTTGAATAACGAATGCGTAAGGAGGAATCCTATTTCATGTACCGTTTGATGCAGCCGTCCGACCGGGCGGAAATTCTGGCGCTGTGGCAGCGCGAGCGGGGCGACGGGGAAACCTTCGTCACCAATGCCATCGAGCGCTTTGCCGGAGTGGAAAATGTCTACGTGGCCGAGGAAAATGACCACATCGAAGCTGTGGCGATGGCTGTGCCGGTCACGCTGCAGGGGCGGCCCGGCTGCTGCCTGTACGGGCTGACCGGGCAGGGGAGCCTGATCTTGGCGGGCCTTGTGGACCACCTGTGCGCGCAGCAGAAGCTGCGGGGCGCCGGCTTCGTGGTCGTGGTGCCCGCCGGGGCCGAACAGGCCGCTCTTTTGCAGGACAAGGGCTTCCAGTGGGCGTTCCCGCTGCGGTGCCTCCCGCGGGAAGTGGAGCGGAACCTGTGGAGCCAAGCGGAGTTCGACTCCGTGACGGCCCGGAAGCTGGGCGAGCTGCGGGCAAGGTTCTGGCCCGATACCGTCCAGCTCCCGCCGGAGCAGATGACTGTGGTGCTGGGGGATCTGTACTCCCGCGGGGCCACCATCGTTTCCAACAACGACGGCTACGGCATCTATTTCCGGAAAGAGGATACCCTCTATTTTGTGGAGCTGATGGCCGAGAACGACCGCGCTGCCGAAATTTTGATGGAAGCGGCCCGCGAGAAGGAAGTCATCGTGGAAAAGGCCGTCATCACCGTGGGGGCCGCGCAGAACCTCTTCCTCGGCGAGGGCACCCGGCAGGATTACGGTATGATCCGCTTTGAGGGCGAGCCCTTTGACGTGAGCGAGAGCTACATGCGGCTGATGCTGGACTGAAAGGAATGGACGGATGGCGAAAAGCAATCATACGAAGCCCCGCAAAAAGGGCGGTGCGCTGAAGATCCTGCTGGTCATTCTGGTGCTGTTGGTGCTGACAGCCGGTGCGGCAGGCGTGTTTGCGTATAACGAGATCAACGGCAATGGAGGAAAGCCGGGTGCAGAGGTGACCGTCAGCATCCCCCAGGGCAGCGGCGTTGCTGCCATCGCAAAGGAGCTGAAGGAGGCTGGAGTGATCCGTTCGGCCTATCTGTTCCGCTGGTATGTGGGGCACAAGGGTGCCGCCGGAAAACTGCAGTACGGTGATTTTACGCTGCAAACCGGCGGATATTCCTACGATGGCCTGATCACAGAGTTGTCCGCGTATGCCAAGGCGGATTCGGTGCGTCTGACCTTCCCGGAGGGGATCACCGCCATCGACATCGCACAGAGGATGGAAACGGCTGGCCTGTGCACCGCCGAGGAATTTCTGGAAGAAGCCAATACCGGCGATTTCAGCGCGTACAAATTCTGGCAGTATGTCCCGGACAACAAGGAAGCCCCCGGCCGTTTTATGAAGTGCGAGGGCTATCTCTTCCCGGACACCTACGAATTCTTGACGGAAGATACCGTGCACAACTACGTGGCAACGTTCTATTCTCATTTTGATCGGCAGTTCACCGACGAAATGTACAAAGAACTGGACAAGCAGGATCTGAGCCTTTCGGAGGTCATCACGCTGGCGTCCTTCGTGCAGGAGGAGGCCGGCAACGAGCAGGACTCCAATGTGGCGCAGGTGTTCCGCAACCGGCTGGCGGAGGGCTCGCCCTACCCCAAGCTCCAGAGCAACACTTCGAGCTATGTCCAGAGCGATGAGGACAACAACTACCTGTGGAACTGGGTGGCCCCGTGGTACGGCGGCTGGGACAAGATCCCGGAAAATATCTTGAACGCCTACGACACCTACAGCTGCACCGGGCTGCCCGCCGGGCCTATCTCGAACCCCGGTCTGGCGGCCATCCAAGCCGCGCTGGCCCCCCAGCCCGACGAGGACGTCAAGGGCTGCTATTTCTTCGTGACCGACCTTTCCGGCCATTACTACTACGCCCGCACCTATGCGGAGCACCAAGCCAACTGCGAAAAAGCAGCGCAGGTGAATAAAAATTATAAGTAAGAGGATCATTATGCTACAAATCCCGGAACTTCTTTCCCCGGCGGGCGATCTGGAACGCCTTCGCTACGCCATCAACTACGGCGCGGATGCCGTGTATTGCAGCTTGCCCGAATTTGGGATGCGCTCTGCCCCGGCCAACTTCACGCCGGAGCAGCTCACCGAGGGCGTCATCTATGCCCATGCCCGCGGCCGCAAGGTCTACCTGACCATGAACACCCTGCCCACCAACGAGGAGGCAGACCGTTTGCCGGAGGCCATCAAAAATGCCGCCGCTGCGGGCGTGGATGCCTTCATCGTGGCGGACCTCGGCGTGATGGAAGCGTGCAAGCAGTTCGCCCCGGACATCGAGATCCACATGTCCACCCAGACCGGCATTACCAACTGGGCCGCAGCCCGCGCTGCCTACAACATGGGCGCCAAGCGTGTGGTGCTGGCCCGTGAGCTGACGCTGCAGGACATCGCCACCATCCGCGACAAGACCCCGCCGGAACTGGAGATCGAAGCCTTTGTCCACGGTGCCATGTGCATGAGCGTGTCGGGCCGGTGTCTGCTCTCCAATTACATGACGGGCCGCGACTCCAACCGGGGCCAGTGCGCCCAGCCCTGCCGCTGGAAATACTACCTGAGCGAGGAGACCCGCCCCGGCCAGCTCTATGAGATCGGCGAGAACGAGAACGGCAGCTACATCCTCAACGCAAACGATCTGTGCACCGCGCCCTTCCTCGACCTCATCTGCAAGGCGGGCGTGGACAGCCTGAAGATCGAGGGCCGCGCCAAGACCTTCTACTATGTGGCCAGCGTCACGGCGGCCTACCGCAAGGCGCTGGATCAATACCTTGCCGACCCCCTCAACGACAACTTCGAGCTGCCGGACGAGGTGCTGGCCGAGCTGACCCGCACCAGCCACCGCCACTATTCACCGGGCTTCTACTTCGGCCGCGAACAGGCCAGACAGGCCACCGACAGCGCCACCTACATCCGCGAGTGGGAGTTCGTGGGCACCGTGGACGGCTGGGAAAATGGCATTGCCAGCTGCCAGCAGCGGGGCAAGTGGACCCTTGGCGATACCTTGGAGGCTCTCTGCCCGGACGGCCGCAGCATCCCGCTGCACCCGGAGTGGATCAAAAACGAGGCAGGGGAGAGCGTGGACTCCACCCCGCACGCCATGGAAAAATACACCATCCCCACCCCGGAGCTGCCCCCCATGAGCTTGCTGCGGCGCAAGGTCTGAGCAGGGTTTTCAGGATAGGATAGGATAAGGAGAGGAACCAGATGAAAAAGCTACTGAACAGTCTTCCGTTCCGGCTGTTGCTGGGCATCGTTGTCGGCGTGCTGCTGGGGCAGGTCTTCCCGCTGGGAGCCATGAAAGTTGTGGTAACGCTGCAATACATCATGGGCCAGCTGATCACGTTCTGTGTGCCGCTGATCGTCATCGGCTTCATCGCGCCGTCCATCACCCGGCTGGGCAAAAATGCCTCCCGGCTGCTGGGCGTTGCCATCGTCATCGCCTACACCTTCTCGGTCTGCGCGGCCTTCATGAGCACCGGCGCGGGCTATGCGCTCATCCCGCATCTGTCTATCGATACCGAGGTGGCCGGTCTGCGTGAGCTGCCGGAGGTGGTGTTTGAGCTGAACATCCCCCAGATCATGAGCGTTATGAGCGCACTGGTGCTCAGCGTCCTCGTGGGTCTGGCAGCAACGTGGACCAACAGCAAGCTGACCTGTGATCTCCTCGGCGAGTTCCAGAACATCGTTCTGTCCGTCGTCAGCAAGATCATCATCCCCATCCTGCCGTTCTACATTGCGGCCACCTTCTGCAACCTGAGCTATGAGGGGATGATCACCCACCAGCTCCCCGCCTTTATTCAGATCATCCTCATCGTCATGGCGGGCCACTATATCTGGCTGGCGGTGCTCTACCTGCTGGCCGGGGCCTACTCCGGCAAGAACCCGTGGGAGGTCCTCCGCCATTACGGCCCGGCCTACCTCACCGCCGTCGGCACCATGTCCAGCGCCGCGACGCTGGCCGTTGCGCTGGACTGCGCCCGCAAGAGCAAGGTGCTGCGCAAGGATATGGTCAGCTTCGGCATCCCGCTGTTCGCAAACATCCACCTCTGCGGCTCGGTGCTGACCGAGGTGTTCTTCTGCATGACCATCTCGAAGATCCTCTACGGTGAGCTGCCCGGTGTCGGCACGATGATCCTGTTCTGCGTGCTGCTGGGCATCTTCGCCATCGGTGCTCCCGGCGTCCCCGGCGGCACGGTCATGGCGTCGCTGGGCCTGATCACCGGCGTGCTGATGTTCGACGATGCGGGCACGGCTCTGATGCTGGCGATCTTTGCATTGCAGGACAGCTTCGGCACCGCCTGCAACATCACCGGCGACGGCGCGCTGACCTTGATGCTGACCGGCTATGTGGAAAAGCACCACATTCAGGAGAACGGCAATCTGGAAAGCCCGATCCTCTAAATCGACGATCTCTACACGACCTGTCCCGCCCAAACGGCGGGACATTTCTCATCTCAGCGGGAGGAATGCAGGATGAAAGGCTATCTTTTGGCGGAGGGAAAACGGCTTGTGCTGGCGGTGCTGGCCTTTCTGGTCGTTTTCGCGGCGGTGCCCGGCCTCCGGCTGGTGCATCTGCTGGGGCTGCTGGCGGCAGGGCTCTGTGCGCTGGGGCTGCTGTACTGGAACGCTTCGTCCCGGTTCTTTGGCCGGGTGATGGCGGGCGGCATCGGCTGCCTTGGCGGCTTTGTGCTGGCGCGGACTATGCTGCAAGATCGGCCGCTGCGGATGGTCTCCGCGTCGGAATACGCCCTGCTCTTTCTGGACTTTTTGCTCTGGGCGGGTCTGCTGCTGTGGAGCTGCCGGGCGGATGCAGCCCCGAAACGGGAGAAGCCGCCGCTGTTCAAGGAACAAGTGCCGGATAAAGCGCGGCTCATCCAATACATACGGGATCTGCCGATCGTAGGCATCCACGCAAAATGGGGCAACGGAAAAAGTTTTCTGTGGGAAAATCTCCGGTCCGACCTTCAGGCGCAGTTCGAGATCGTTCAGATCGACCTGCTGGCCTGTGATCTGGACCAGATCGAAGCCTTCCTCATCCGGGAGCTGGAAAAGGTGTTGGAGTGCGGCCAGATCTACCCGGAAAACGCCCACTACCTCAAGGCACAGCTGGGCAAGAACAGCGCGCTGGAAAAGCTGGGGAGCATCGTGGGGGAAAGCGGCTTTTCGGATACCTTCGACTCGCTGCAGCAGGAGCTGGAACGGCTGCCCAAGAAGGTTTTGCTGAACTTTGAGGACATCGACCGCATCCGCAGCGAGGAAGTCATCCAGAAGATCTTTGCCATCTCGGAGAAGCTGGCCTCGGACCGGGTGCATGTGGTCTTCCAGTACAACAAGGAGGCCCTGCCGGGCCGCTTGCGGAAGAAGGATTATCTGGAAAAGTATGTGCCCTTCAATGTGGGCCTGACGCCGATCTCCTTTGCCTCACTGGTGGGGTATTTCTGGGATCAGTTCGAGATGGATACCCTGCCGCTGAAAAAAGACGCGCTGAGCCCCATCGGCATGACCCGCCCGTCTTACGAAACGCTGAACTCTGCGGTGGGGCTGGATGCGAAGGTACCCTTTGACTTTACGTCCATGGTCTCGATCCGGAAGGTGCAGTTCTATCTGGAAGAGGTCAAGGTCCTGCTGACCTCCAACGAGGAGTTCGCCCGGCAGACAAATGCGGAGACCGTGGCGATGGTGCTGCTGGTCAAGCACTTTTTCCGGGAGGAGTACGCGGCCCTGCAAACCAAGACCAGCCCGCTGAAAATATTTGCATTTGAGACCGAGGAGGGGCCGCTCACCCTTCTGGAACTGGCCGACCGATACCGTAAGCCGCAGCGGGAGGAGCCGGAAGCGCGGGAACAGCGCTGCGCGGCGCTGGAAGAAGTGCTGCGGCGGGGCGAAAACTCCGAGCACCTTTGGCTGCTGATGCTTCTGGGATATCAGATCCCCTTTCAGGGAGGGGATGAAGAGCGAAACCGGAAGCAGAAAGTGCAGACCGAGATGCACAACGCAAAGATCGACCATCTGGTCTGGAACGTGATGGCCAACGGCGTTTCGGAGCTGACCGACGAGGAAAACGAGGTGGAGGAGCTGCTGCACAAGGTCTTCTATGACGCGAAAAAAGAGGAGTGGCCCGCCCGCTGGGAAGCGTATCAACTGGACCGCATCGATGGCCGTTTCCCAAAGGACAACACGACCGTGATGAAGTGGGGAGACAATGCGCTGGCGTGCTCCTTCCGCGCCATGGCCCGTGCAAGGAAATACGCCAAGGTGCAGACGCAGCTGCTGGAACTGCTGATCGAGCTGGAACGGGCAAAAGAGAATCCGGCGGTGTCGGATGCGCTGCTGGAATGTCTTTCCTACTGCGATTGGTCCAACGGGCAGGACCTGATCTTGATGGCGGACTTCTTCGCCACCCTGAAAGGGGAAGAAAACCCGGAACATCTCCCGTTTTATCGGACTTTTTTTCAGAACACCATGAATGCGATCGTGCTGAACCGCTATTGCGAACGGATGGAAAGCTTCATGTTCGAGTGGTCGGACAAAGACGGTTTTGCCGAGCATGAGATAGAGCAGCTTGGATATCTGAAGCAGGAGCTGGAAGAAGAGCGGGAAAAGCAGACCGTTCCTTTTTTGCAGGAAGAACTCGACACCCTGATCCGGTTCGTGGAAAAGAACACCGCGCTTCTTTCCAGCCCGGCTCCGATGCCCCAGCGGAAACCGGGCTGGAAAGTCGGCGAGTGGCGGAGCGAGTACATCCATCAGACGGAGATCGACCGGCTGAAAGAATACCGGAAGACCCACACCGAAGCGGAATTTGAGCAGGAGCTGCAAAAGAGCCGCGGGGGGCTGTACTACGCCGAGGTCAAGGAAGCTTTAAAACAGGACAAATAAACGAAACGATCCCGCCACATCCAATGGCGGGATCGTTTGTTACAGCGTATCCAGAACGGTGCGGGCGTTTCGGATGATGTCCTCGCTGGTCTGCCAGAGCTCGAACTCCGAGAAACCGGGCAGCCCCATGGGGACGCCCTCCCGGCGGAAGGTCATCCGGCTGTCCAGCACCTGCTTGCCGGAGAGGTGGAAGGCGGAAGCGCCCGTCTCCCTTGCAAGGGCGGGGAGGTTGGCCGGGGAGACCCCCGCACCCACCAGAATCTCGATGCGGCCCGCCGCCCGCTCCACGAGCTGCCGGAGCAGGGGAGCGCCCTGCGGGGCACTGGCGGCTTGGCCACTGGTGAGGATGGTGGAAAGGCCCAGCCCACAGGCCGCTTCCACCGCGGCGAAGGGGTCACGGCAGACATCGAAGGCGCGGTGGAGGGTGAGGGCGACGGGGCGGTTCGCCTTGGCTGCGGCTTCGTGGGCGGCGTCGTAGATGGGGCGCAGAGCTTCCACATCCAGTGCGCCGTCCGGGGTCAGCACGCCGGTCACGATACCGTCGGCCCCGGCAGCCACCAGTTCCGCGGCGGAAGCAGCCATCTGCGCCAGCTCCCAGCGGTCGTAGCAGAAATCGCCGAAGCGGGGGCGGAGCAGGGCGCGGACCGGGAGGCCGGTGGTCTCCTTCACCTGCCGCACCAGCGCAAGGCTGGGGGTCGTGCCGCCTACGATGAGGTCGGCGCAGAGTTCCAGCCGGTCGGCCCCGCCCTCCTTCGCCGCAAGGGCGCTGGCGGTGCTGTCAACACAAACTTCGAGGGTATACGACATAGCGTTCTCCAATCGTTTCAAGATGCACGTTCGTCAGCAGGACGGTGGGTGTTTTCCCAAGCAAGTGTCCGACGGGTGGGACCCTGTTGCCGTAGGCAATAGGGCGGGGTATGGA
>ERZ857775.3323-NODE-3323-length-13334-cov-4.606296_pt1 | contig 13334 bp, 12 predicted proteins | sample MGYA00519698_ERZ857775 | MGnify/ENA primary metagenome ERZ857775 (study PRJEB31778, sample SAMEA3449363) | human gut metagenome | biome: human gut; feature: human-associated habitat; material: faeces | place: United Kingdom | collected 2010/2012 ...
TATACTTACCGGGAAGAAAAGCAGGGAAGTAGATATTGACAGCTATGTGATCAACATGGCATGGAATGATAAATGTTCATTTTTCGAACGGATGGCTCGATATGAGGTAAGAATGTTAAAAGAATCTAGGAGAAAGGAGAAGGAATAGGGGCGGAAAGCATTGTTAATTGGGGGACAGGCAGAAATCCCTAAAGAAAATGAATGCCTGAATTAAGGAAAAATTATGAAAATCGCAAAGTATATTGTCCGGACTGCGGAAAATATCTTGTGACCTGTAAAGAAACGAAGGCGTTGGAAATCGCATGCACCAGATGCCGGGTGTCACTGATCGTAAGAGTACAGGGACTGGAACTGACGATTTTCCATGAACGAAGAAAAAAGAAATAACGAGTGAGGTGTTGCCGAACCAGGTGAATGGGACACAAGATTCCAAAGACCGGCGGCAGCTGCCAAGAGTTTGTTATGTGTTGAATTTAGGACAATACTATCAGGAACCGACAAAACGGAAATAAAAAGGTCAGTGGCATCTGCTGTTGATTTATTTATGGTTCGTTTTGTCGGCTTTTTTATTTCCGGTTTCGGAAAAATGGAGGAAGCAATGTATAAGTATTATTATGATGCAAGGGAGATGGGGAGAAGAATTAAAGAGGTAAGACGAAGATGCAGGATGACGCAGGAACAGCTTGCGGAACATCTGATATTGACCGCAGAAAGCGTGTCAAACATCGAAAAGGGCAAAACCGTGTGTATGCCGGAGCATGTGATCCGGATCTGTGAGCTGTTTGAGGTGACGGCTGATCATTTGTATTTCGGTGGGGAGGTATGGGAGCCGGAGAAATATACGGATCGGATGTGCGCGATCGGGGCTATGCTGGAAAAATGTTCGGATAGTCAGTTGAAGAAGATTGAGAAGGTGATTGAGGTTTTGGTTTTGGAGTGAGGGGAAAGGGAGACAATGTTCTAATTAAACTGTTTTATTTTATAGCGAAATCAAAACCATCAATGAATTATTATGAACTTTATGAAAAAAGATAAAGAAAATATGTTCGAAAAAAATTGACAAAAATAGTGTTGCTTGATATATTCGAATTACGATTAGTTGAATGATAGTGACATCAAAATAAAGATGGTAGAATTTGTGAAAAAGAAAAAGTATGGCTAAAGCTTTGTGTGTTATGGAAACAAAGAGTGAGGTTTTCAAAAATTTGTACGGATTGCAGAATATGAATCGACTGAAAGAACAATATCGGGAAATGAGATGTAAATTGTTTCATGCAAAGGACTGGGCAATTATTCCAAATGATGAGGGTGAGCAGATTGTTTTGAGGGAAGTGTTCAGGTAGAGCAGCATATGGTTATTCAAATGGTTAATCTTGGAAAAAAGTAATTTAATGTTTTTTGATTATGGAAGTTGTTATTAAACAGAAGATAGAAGTGGAGAAGTTAAATGCAAATTAATTGGGAAAGTTTTTCTACATACAATCAGGATGCGCGTGGTATTCGATTTAAATTCGAGGATTTATGTCGTCAAATTTTTGAAAATGAGTATCTTGTACAAAACAAAAAGTATAGATATCTTCATGCAAATCCTAATAATCATGGATTAGAGACAGAGCCAATTTATGATGAAATAAATAATAGATGGATTGGGTTTCAAGCAAAGTTTTTTGAAGGCGATGTACACTATGATCAGATTAAGCATTCTGCGGAGAAGACGGTTGAATATTATACAGGAAAAGAAGGAATAGTGAATTGTGTATATCTTTTTTGTAATAGACCTATCACATCTACATCAGATGGATATGTAAATGCAGTAGCATGTCTAAAAAAACAAAATATAGAGGTATGCTTGGTTACAGATACAGCAATTCTTGATGTCGTAAGAAATAAATATCCATATCTAGGGTTATATTATTTTGGAAATCACACGTTGCAGTTGGATTGGTTTGAAACACATAATAAACAAATATTCGATGAACTTGGAGAACGATATAACAAGAAATTTAATGTTGATACTAGGTTTTCGGAAGAATTATCTTTGTTTATTCATGACGCAAAGGCGGTTGATTATTTAAATGCAAAGAAAACGGAATTGCTTAATGAAATAACTAAGTTATATTATCGTGACTCTCATACAGATTACTTGGGTAAGCTTAAACAAGCTGTGGCAGATATAGAAGAAATTGATATTGAAACATTGGAACAGGCATTTGAATGGTGTGATAGAATAAAAGGATCTGTTGCTGAATTTTTGAATGATTTTTATGAAAAAATTCAGAGATTAGAAGAGCAGAAAAGCAAAGTATATAAATTCCTTCAAAATAGTGAACAAAAACAGGAGAGAGAAAAGAATAATAAGGAATATGCTAAATTAGTCAGTGAAATTCACGATATAACATATTTAATGACATTGCCAGATAAAATTGAAATTTTGGGAAGAGAAAGACAGTTATTTACAGGTGATGTTTTAATAATAGATGGTGTGGCAGGAATGGGTAAGTCGCAGTTGTTAGCATCTAAAATGCAAACGATCTTTAATGATGAGAGAATAGGATTGTTGCTGGTAGCCGGAATCTATTATACCAATGAGCCTATTTATGAGCAAATTATGAAAAATTTGAGATTAGACTGTAGTTTTGATGATTTGATTGATATTTTGGAAGCAATAGGAGAAAAAGATAAGCGTATTGTACCTATTTTTATAGACGCACTTAATGAAACTTGGAATACAAAATTGTGGAAGACAGGATTGCCGGTTATTGTAAATAAAATAAAAAAGTCTCCTATGGTTAAACTTGTGATTTCATATCGAACGGAATATAAAAAATTAGTTTTGCCAGATTCTGTCCAAAATAATGAAAATGAAACAATTATTATGCATCATACAGGCTTTGCAGATAATAGCATTCCAGCAATCAGAGCCTTTTTAAATTATTATAATATTCCATTTACACCTTTGCAGTACTTTGGGTATGAAATGACGAACCCTCTTTTTCTTACATTATATTGTAAAACATATAACGGGGAAGAAGTTAGTCTGCCCATCTTGTACAATCGGTTAATTGAAAATGCAAATGCAAATATATATCGTTCACTTAATAAGTATCTGGAAGAAAACGGATACTCTGAAAATGATATTTTTTTGGAAGATTTAATAACAGAAATTGCTGAATGGTTCATATTTCATAATAAAAAATTTATTTCAAAAAAGGAATTGGTATCATTAAATTTTTGGAAAGAATATAATCTTAATGCAATTCCTATTATACATAGACTTGAAAAAGAGCATATTCTCTGTGAGTCTGTTTGGGATGAGGTAGAGAGATTCTATTTCTCTTATGATCAGATGAATGACTATTACTGTGCAAAAGCAATTATAAAAAGCCATAATACCAAACAAGAAGTTTATACTTTTTTGAAGGAAAAAGTTTTAAATATACAGAATGGTGAAGTAGGAAATCTGGGAAATATTGATTTGTTTGCAAATGTGTGTGCGTTATTTGCAGAAAAATATGGAGAAGAATGTATTGCAATTATAGATGATATTAAAAGTGACGAAGATACATATATGGTATTTTCTAGGTATATTCATTCTTTTCAATGGAGAGAGGCAAAGAATATACCAGTGGATCAGTTTGAAAAACTGTTGCAAAACTATCCATGTAATCCGGAAAGTGTATGGACAATGTTAATAGGAAATAGTGTGAAGACATTAAATCCATTAAATGCGGATTTCCTTCATACTTTTTTGAAAAAATATAGTCTTAGTAAGAGAGATTATATTTGGACAATTTATATAAATGAATTAACAGGAAATGATGAAGACCGCCTTGTTCAACTAATACAGATGTATAATAAAGGTGAAAAACTGGAATCGTCAAATGAAAAGCAGATAGAATTGTTATTGACATTGTTTGGATGGCTGCTGACTTCTTCTAGTCGGTGGTTAAGGGATTACGCATCTAAAGCGATGATAGAAATATTGAAAGATCATTTTCAGTTATGCCAGGTTATTTTAAATAAATTTATGGATGTAAATGATACATATATAATTCAAAGGTTATATGGAATTGTTTTTGGCGCTTGCTGTAAGAAAAAGAAAGGAGAAAAAGAAAGGTTTCGGGTTTTATCAGAATATGTATATTATGCTGTCTTTGATCAAAAGGAAGTTTATCCGGATATTTTGCTTAGAGATTATGCTAGATTAATTATTGAACGTTTTCTATATGAGAATTCAGATTATTGTGGAGCGATACAACGAACAAAAATAGTTCCCCCATATTCTTCGAATAATATTCCTAAGATAGCAGATCAACATTATTTAGAAAAAAATTATGATGGTGGGATGTATTGGTTGATAGATTCCATGAAATTTGAAGGGATGGGAATATACGGTGATTTCGGGCGGTATGTTTTTCAAAGTGCGCTTAAAAGTTTTGATGTGGATGAAAAGCAAATTTGGAATTATGCGGTATATTATATATTGACAGAGTTGGGGTATTCAGAAGAATATTTTGGAGAATATGATAAACGCTGTGGCGGAGGAAGAAATCAAACTATAAAAGTAGAGAGAATTGGAAAAAAATATCAGTGGATTATGATGTATAATATTTTGGCACGTATTTCGGATCATTATAAGATGATTGATCGTTGGAATATACCAGAAAAAGAAGATATAAAATATGAAGGAACATGGGAACCTTTTATAAGAGATTTTGACCCAACACTAAATGAAAATTTTATGATTTGTCATAATGCACCTGTATTTGATGCGCTAAATGAATATTATATTAAAGTAAGACAGGAAAATAGAAGTATTGATGTTTCTTCTTTTGATGCACAGAAAGCTTGGCTGGAAACTGAAGGAATTTTTTTCCTGAATATGAAAGATACAATGATTTTAACAGATGCGAATGGGGAAAAGTGGGTATCTTTAACGACATATTATGATACAGGAAGGGAAGATTCGAAATTTGATAATCATCTTTTCACATGGAGCTGGTCATATGCTTATTTTGTAAGTAGGGAGCAGGCAGATAAACTGTCTAAATGCATTGAAAATGGATGTTCTGTTATCACACATGACACAGCATCTTTTCATGAAATATATACAGTTTATAATAGAGAGTATCCATGGGCTCCAAGCTGTCAAGAGGTAGAAAAGTATGCATGGGTAGAGACGGAAATTGAGACGGGAGAGTACGAAACAGTTACAGAAACGGTACAGGTTCCGGATTATTCCCAGCTTGATGCATTACTGCGTAAATATGAAAGATTACTTGGAGAGGAGGATGTAAATTCAAGTAATGGAGTAGATGAAGAAATTGAAGATTTTGAAATTCCAGAGATAACATACAAAGAACAAATTATAAAGCGTAAAGTTAAAGAAAAAATAGGAACGATACTTCATGCTACAACGGATTTATTGTGGGAAGCCGAATACGATGCAACAAAAAATGAAACAGTTTCTCAGAGAGTGCCATGTGCTAAAATTATTGAAACAATGCATTTAAGACAACAAAATGAAGATGGTATTTATTATGATCAAAATGGTAAATTAGCTGCATTTGACACGAAGAGAACGCAAAATGTTAATGGTGTTGTTATCAGAAAAGATGTTTTAGATGAATTTCTTTTGAAAACAAAAATGAAACTTGTTTGGCTTGTGGATGCTGAAAAAGAAATAAAAAGAAAAGATGGAATGTGTGATAAATGGAGTGATTGGGAAGCGGTATATATTTATGAGGGAGATTCTGTTACAGGAAAAATTCGAAGATTTCAGAATAATAATTTATGATATATGCATGATCAAGTTGTTATAAGAAGTTATTTCATACGACATATATTGCTGGTTGCAATAAAATATGAAAGGATTAGAGATTGAATCAAATGATTCGGTCTCTTTTTTTAATGCATTTTTATATTCAGACTCAAAATCTCGAATGACATTTGGGGTTTTACTGCAGAACCCCGAATATCATTCGATTAAATGTGGGCTACATCTCGTTTACAATAGAGCCATGTCCGGGACAGATGAAATCTATTGTAAACGAAATTGGAGGAGACATTTATATGAATGCAGTTGTAGCGCAAGAAACATTTAATCCGTATACCATTGGAAATTCTCTGCGTAATTTACGTGAGAACAGAAAGAAAACGCAGATGGAAGTAGCGGGAGCACTTGGAATCTGTAATTCACATTATGCAAGACTTGAGGGCGGCATGCGTGGAATGAGTTTGAATATGCTGTTTTTACTCATGGGTTATTTTCAGACAGATGCAAATACCATATTGGGGATCAGTGCAAAGGAGGATATCCATGGAACCGCGTAGAAAGAAAAGGAAAGAAAAAAGAAAACGCAAGTCATATGATCACATGAAGTGTGTCGTATTTCTTGCACCGGAAAAATGCGACTTGTATGGAAATATCGAGGAAAAAGAGAACAGACAGCTTCGTTATATCTATGATTATGCGATGGCACATGATTTAGAGCCGGTCAAAATTGTAAGGGCTGGTGAATTTTCATCGGTGCTTCAGGTACGCTTGCTGGAAAAATGTATTGGGGCAATGCAAAATGAGATCACTACTGGTATTCTTGTATCGAATATGTGTAATCTTACAGAGAAACTTTCGGAAATTGGCAGACTGATCGGTCTGGCGCAGGAAAGTGGAATTCGTATTGTTTCCGTTGATGATGGTGAACTTTATATCCCGATAAGCGGCATGGAGGAGACATAGGATGAAAACGAAGAAAAGAAATTTTAATCGTGGGGATATTGTCTGGGTGGATCTGGGACAGCATCCGGGAAGTCATATATTATCCGGAAGACATCCGTGCCTGATCGTGAGAACAGATAAAAGCAAAGGAAGTGTGTACACAGTAATTCCGGGGAGCAGCAAGGAAAGAAAAAAATCACTTCCGGTACATGTGCCGGTATTACCAGAGAATGTTCAGCGTGCCGTTACGGTAAAAACAGTTTTTATGGTAGAACAGATGACAACAGTGGATGAACAGATGATTATTGTTAAAACCGGACATGTTGATGCGGATTCTGAAACGATGGGAGTTGTAGAGGCTGCGTTGAGAAGGCAGTTGGAACTATAAGGGGATTACATAAAAGTATTTCATAAGAAGATAAGGAGACGGAAAAATAGAAAATAAAGAAAAAATGCTTTATACAGTGAAAGAAACTGCTACCACATTAGGAGTTAATGTTCATCTTGTATATAATTTAATAAGGAAAGGACTTCTTCCAGCTATGAAGCTTGGAAGTTTAAAAATTAGAAAAGAGACTTTGGAAGAGTTTGTTTCTACATATGAGGGAAAAGATTTATCTGATTTGGATAACATTGTTTTGATGGATGTAGATAAATAGATTGAAGAGGACTGCGACTTTATGTTAATCATGAAGAGCAGTTCTTTTTATTGTGTATAAAAAATGTAAATTTCAAATTAAATGGATTTACTTTCATGGGACAGAATCTTATAATGAAAAGAGAAATGATGGTGTGATAAATGTTTGAAAATAGGAACTGATAGAAATGAGTAACTAAAATAGGTGAAAAAATGGCTAAGGAAGATAAGAAAAAATATAAGCAGTTTACAATTGATACTCTTACAGATGCATGTTTGGTTCTTTCTACATTGATTTCCGGAGTAATCTTGAATTTGGAAAAATATGAGGAATATGCCGTAGAGGCATGCGAATTGTTGGATAATGTAAGTGGAGAATATATTGCAGCAAAAGAATATGATGATGTAAATGATAAACTACTTTTTCGACAGAGAGAATTACTTCGGTTAATAGCAGATTGTCAAAGCAGTTCTTTTTCATACAAAAGTTTACGACCAATATTAGAAAAAAAGAAATATCTTGTAGAACCTTTATCGCAAGAAACCGGTCAATTGTTAAATGAATTACTGGATGTAAGAAATTGGACGTTTCATAATGCACAGTCAATATTAGTTGCAGAAAGAGAAGTTGCGAATAAAAGTATTCCAGATTTTTTAAAAGGAATGGTTCAGATAACACCACAGTTGAATCCAATCATAATTAACAAATGTGAAAAATATGAAACTATAATGTTGTATTCCCTGATATTACATTCTCAAAAAAGAATAGAGCAGTTTCATCAAGTTTTGCAGAACATGAAGAAAGATTATCAGAAGATGTATGATTTAATTGAGCCAAAGCAGATTCCTATTGTTAATGGGGTCCTAACATCTGAAGTGCAGTATCAGGAGATATCATATACGGAAAGACTAAAAGGGTTTACAAGTGATGTTGCTCAGGTCTCTATGGCTATACAAAAATCGAAATATGATGGTACAGATCAAAAATATAAGGAGTGGGTTTTGCCGGAAATTAAACAAGAGGAGAAAAAGTAATATTTAATTATTATCCCGAAGGAAAAGTCCACATCTCGTCCACATTTGAGAAAATAACACATAAACTTAAATAGATTTCTATTTACACAGAGTGATTCTTGCAATGGCGTGTAAATGGCTTAAAATCAACGATTGTGGCACATTGCACAACAAAATACGACAAAACCGGATAAATATTTTACGAATGGGTAATAACCCAATGGTTGGTGCTACTGTTGCTGTTGCAGTATCTGTTGAGGAAGCTGCAAAGGCTGGTAAGTTCTAAGAAACACAGTAAAATCAAGGGCTATCGTGGTTTACTACAAAATGTTCCGCGATAGCCTTAAATTTTGCCACGTAGGACACACGTAGGACGCACGTAGGACACAAACGGTAGGACGCAAATTTCCCGCCGGATTTAGATATAAAAAGAGGGTGTCCGGAATACAGACACCCTTAAGCGTTTTATTGTAACGGTTAGGATAATTTTGTTTGATTATGAGCTTGCCTTCTGTGATTTTAGGGCTATCATATGATATAAATAATGCTACTTGTTTTTTGGAACATGTCGTGTTATAGTTAATGTAAATAAAAGAGGAACAATTGCCCACAAGTGGTTGACCTCACAAATTGGTTAGAAAAATCCACCCTGGTACTCGGTCAAAGTTGGGGTGGTTTTTCTATGCTTTAAAACACTATCTGATAAACGTAAATACGAATGTCAGTAATGCAAGAATGAACAGACCAAAGGTCATGAGGTCTTTAAAATCAAATCTCTTGTTCATCAGCACCACCCCCATCCTATGTAAAATAAAATAGAGGTCAGCCACCCTGCAACACAATTGTTCCATGGTCTGTATTTTATCGTATCTTATGTAGATATTTTAAACAGGACAAAACTGTCTCGAGAAGTTGGCAGTATTCCGCGATTGGTTCCTATTGATAAGTACAATTTTATTGTGAATCATTTGGTGGAAAATGTAGATATAATAGAAATCGTCTTGTTTTGATGGTATACTGTAGTTAATCGTAATAGTAAAAGAATTGTATCCATGTTCTTCAAAAACTGCAGCAGAATCATACTAGAAGGTGTAAATATGCGTCTGATGAAAATGATGAAGAGTATATTCGCAGAGCATTACAACTTGGTGCAAATGAAATCAGAGGGTATAAAGAGAAGGCAGAGTACATGAAGAAATTAAATGAATTAGAAGTTTGACCGCAATTTGACCGCGTTAGCAAAATAAAAGCAAAAAACTGTAAATAACAATAAATAATTTTAAATTAAATACAATATATGGAAAGCCCATAAAATCATTGGATAGTTGATACATCAGGTTAGTCTGTATACAATCCGGACATTCCAAACGACACCGCCCACCGGAGTTATGAGAGACAGGGCATTGACAGGGTATCAGAGATACATGAGGGGGATCGGCTGCCACCAGCAGGACGAAAGAGCCGGGAATAACAAGGCAATGCAGGAGCAGAGCACAGGGGAGAATAAACGGCAGTATCAAATAATGAACATAAATACGAAAAAAGGTGTGGAATTATTTTTGAATTGTGGTAAAATGTTTTAGAACCTAAAAGAAGATATAAAATAAAATAGGGGAATTTATTGATAAGGAGTATTTTTCGTGACAGAAGATAAACGTTCTATTATTCAAATGGTAGCAGGCCTGATCGAACAGGGCAAAAAGAATCAGGATAAGATCGCATACAGCAAAATCCTGGATACATTTTCAGGGGTAGAGATTTCCTCTGAGCAGTTTGACAACATTTTAAAAGTTTTAGAAGATAACAAGATCGAAGTCCTTCGCTCAAAAAATGACATGGAGCAGACGGTTTCTTTGTCTGCAAAGGAGAAAGAACTGGATGAGGTGGATGACGAAGAACTGGAAGAAAGTAAGATTCTTTTGGATATTGATGATGATATTGAGGAAGATTCCGAGGAAAATATCGAGGAAGATCTCTCGGTTATGGAGGGGGCGGATATCACGGATCCGGTACGTCAGTATTTAAAGACGATCGGACAGGTGCGTCTGCTTACCATGGAAGAAGAGCAAAAGATTGCCAAGCGGATCAGTGAGGGTGATCCGGAAGCCAAGAAGGAACTGATTGAAGCCAATCTCAGACTGGTAGTAAGTATTGCCAAGAAGTATGTCGGCAGGGGATTGCCGCTTCTGGATCTGATTCAGGAGGGGAATATCGGTCTGATGAAAGCAGTTGATAAGTTTGAGTACGAAAAAGGATTTAAGTTTTCCACATATGCGACATGGTGGATCCGTCAGGCAATTACCCGTGCAATTGCAGATCAGGCAAAGACGATCCGTGTTCCGGTACATATGGTGGAGACAATCAATAAGGTTGTCCGTGCACGCCGTACTCTGACACAGGAGCTGGGAAGAGAACCTTCCAATAAGGAAATTGCGGAGATGCTTGGCGAAGATGAAGATCGTGTAACGGAGATCATGAGTTTTAGTCAGGATCCGGTTTCCATGGAGGCTCCGGTAGGGGATGAGGACGATTCCCATCTGGGTGATTTTGTGCAGGATTCCAATGCGTTATCCCCGGAGGAGAATGCGATTGCGGAGATGCGTAATAAGCAGATTTCACTTGCCATGAAAGACCTGACGGATCGTGAGCAGGAAGTGATCACACTGCGGTTCGGTCTTGACGGAAATCAGCCGCACACGCTGGAAGAAGTGGGACAGATGTTTCATGTGACAAGAGAGCGTATCCGTCAGATTGAGGCAAAGGCACTGCGTAAACTTGGTGCACCGAGCAGAAAACGTATGCTGCGTGACTTTTTATAACAGGTATTTTGCCGGACAATTCTGAAATTACGGATGTGATTTATGATATGGTTTTTGGCAGGGAGTGAAACTATATGTTTTCAATGAAATCGACATGGAAAGAAATAAAAACAACAAAACCGGTGGATACGGCATTGGGAGATCTGTTTCCGACCTGTTGGAGCATATTGCTGCAGGGGCATGAGGAAGAAACGATGGAACAGATCCATGACAGGGTGCACATGGAGTGGGGCGAAGCATTCTGGTCCCAGCCACTGGTAAACTGTGCCAATATGCTGATGGAGACCGCAGAGAAACAAAAATTTCTGTTTGTACCTCTCTGGCATACGCAAAAAGAGGGGTGGATTCCAAAAGAGGATCAAAATGACGAAGAGGGTGTATGGCTGTTTACGGGAAATCCGGATGTGGATCAGCAGGCATTTATGCATTTTGATGACTGTGCATCCGTTCCACCGTATCCGTCTGCCGCTGTTTGCAAAGAACGAAGACAGGAAAAGAAGCGTCCGGCAGTTATTTTCTGTCCGGGAGGCGGATATGAGATGCTTTCTTATTATTCGGAAGGTGTGCAGCTTGCACAGCGCATGGAGCGTGACGGAGGCTATAAAGCATTTATTTTAAGCTATCGCATTCAGCCCAATACCTATCCGCAGTGTCAGATGGATTTGGCACTGGCTATTATGCATGTACGTGCACATGCACGGCAGTATGGAATTGACGAAAATCGTATTCTTGTGGTGGGAGCTTCTGCCGGTGGGCATTTGTGCGCAAGCACGGCAATGCTGCATGAAGAACTGAAAACAGAAATTTTTTGTGTGCATCCGGAGCTGGAAAAACTATATGGAAGGATTTCTGCGCGGCCGGACGGGGTAGGACTGTTGTACCCGGTGATCAGTTTTACCTCGGAATATCATGAGGGAAGCTGTCGCTATAATACAGGCGGGAAGTCGGATCTTCAGAAAAAACTGTCGGTAGAACTTCACGATCTGACCGGCTATCCGCCAACATACGCTTATGCGAATCTCGATGACGGCTGTGTTCCGGCCAGCAATACGACCCGGTTGGACGTGGCACTTACGAAAGCAGGAGTGAAGCATCTGTGTGAGACTTTTCCGACGGGAGATCACGGCATCGGGTTAGGATATGGTACTTCAGCCAAAGCATGGAGCGAGCATATGCTTCGGTTTTTTGATGAAACTTTATAAAAATCCGGTAAGTATTAAAAATATGATACATTACAATAGTCTGAAACCGAAAATCCGGACATGGTAACGTTGTATTTGTATATTAGCGTTACGTTTTACTCAGCAAGTACCGTGCATCTGAAAAGATGCGCGGTTTTCTTTTTTCCTTTCCCGTGCTATGATGGAGACAGAAAAAAGAAAGAGAGAACAAAACATATGGGATATATATTGGAATTGAGAAAACAGGTAGGTCATCGGCCGTTGATTATGACCTGTGCAGGAGTGCTGCTTTTGAATGAAAAAAGGGAGCTGCTTCTGCAGAAACGTGCAGACAACGGGTTATGGGGATATCCCGGGGGTTCTATGGAACTCGGGGAGAGCTTCAAAGACTGTGCCAGACGGGAAGTACGGGAGGAAACAGGACTGATCTGCGGAAACCTCGAACACTTTATGAATGTCTCCGGAGAAGAAGTACATTATGTCTATCCAAACGGGGATGAAATTTATGCCGCAGAAGAGATCTTTTTATGCCGGAAATTTTCCGGACAGATCATCTGCCAGCAGGAGGAAGTAGAAAAACTTTGTTTTTTCCGTATGGATGAACTCCCATCGAAAGAGCAGATCAATCCCAATAATTATCCGGCAATCGAACGGTTAAGGAGAATGATGGATGAAAATCACAGGGAAACCATATAAATTTCCGGCTTTGTTACGTCTTGCCTTTTGCTACAGAGAATGGTAGGATAAGACATAGAATGAGTTACAGAGGATCAAAACACATACAAGTGGGGGAATTCTTATGAAAAAAGCAAAGAGATTAATAGCCGGAATCATGCTGGCATGTATGGTCATTGTGGGAGCCGGCGTGAAGCCGCCTGACGTATTTGCAGCAACAACAACGGCTGCTGCCGGTTCGCTGGAAATGAAGACTGCCAGTGACTCCATCAATTTAAATGCGGGACAGT
>ERZ857775.3330-NODE-3330-length-13307-cov-3.346136_pt1 | contig 13307 bp, 9 predicted proteins | sample MGYA00519698_ERZ857775 | MGnify/ENA primary metagenome ERZ857775 (study PRJEB31778, sample SAMEA3449363) | human gut metagenome | biome: human gut; feature: human-associated habitat; material: faeces | place: United Kingdom | collected 2010/2012 ...
TTAAAGAATGAAAGGCTGCGCGGTGAGTACATTCACATAGCGCAGCCTTTCATTCTTTAATTCCTTAATTTCTTAAATCTTTCATTCCCTAATTCTCCTCAAGCATCCCCTTTCCCTGACGGACAATCTCCGGAGTATCTTCCGTACAGCTTACTATTGTTGACGGTTCTATTCCTCCTATTCCTCCATCGATTACGAGATCTACCGTCTCCCCGAATTTTTCGTCGATCAGTTCCGGATCGGTCATGTATTCCAAATCTTCATCAGCCTCGTGAGGGAGCGTCGTTGTCATGATAGGCGCATCGAGCAGCCGCGCTATTTCACGGATGATATGATTGTCCGGCATACGGATACCTACCTCTTTTCTATTCCGGAAAATCTTAGGCAGTTTGTTGGTTCCGTTCAGAATAAAAGTGAAAGGTCCGGGGAGGTTTCTTTTCATCAGCTTAAAAGTGTTGTTGTCTACTTTCGCATATTCACTGATACTGCTCAAATCATAGCAAATAATGGAGAGATTATTTTTTCGCGGATCAATGTTCTTGATACGGCAAATGCGTTCGATTGCACGTTCTTTCAGTCCGTGACAACCAATGGCATACATCGTATCGGTAGGATAAATAATAAGTCCTCCGTCATTTAAAATATCCACTACCTGTTGCAAGTCTTGTGGATTATTGTTCTTTTCGTAAAGTTTCAGCAGCATGATGTTGATAATCACTAATCACTTATTGTTATTTCAGTTTCTTCTTTAAGAAATCCAGTGCCTTTTCAGCGGCCTTTTCTTTGACTGTCTCTTTCAGCTCTTCTTTATTGCCTGTGGCCGCAGAGTCCAGTCCCAGTTTCTTTCCTAATTCGCTGACAGCTTTGTCTGCTACGGCTTCTACTGCCTGATTTGCCATACTTTTGGTATCGATGGATACTTTAGGTGAAGTAAACGAGCCACCGATTTTCAGGTCAAGAGTGGTCAGCTTGGCAAGGTCGCCTGCAGAAGCCGGAAGTTTGATTTTACCGGAATAGTCTATTGTCTGATCCAACCCCGTACTGCCGGATAGATTCATGACATAATCTCCGAGTTTGATATCAAACGGTTGTGTGGCCACTCTTCCATTTTCAATGGTGAAGTCCAATGTCATGTCTTTCACTTTCATATCCTTCAGATCGGGTTTCTTCACTGCTTCGGCAATCTGGTCTATCACTTTAACGCCGCTCAAGCTGAGATCTTTTGTGGAAAGGCTGCCATTACCCTGCATGGTTTCCAATACGGGACTCATGGAGGTATCCAGCACCGTTTGTACTTTCATGCTGCCGGAGAAGTTTCCTTTCAGATTTTCGAAGATCGGTGCAAGTTGTTGTACCATATCCAATTCTTTGTATACTTGTGCAAAACTCAGGGCATTTAGTTTGAAACCTGCATTCATTTCCGGTTTTTCCACGTCGGTGGTAGAGTAGTATCCGTTCATGACCACGTTTCCTCCCATCGTGTTCATGGACAGATTTTTCATATCTACTTTACTGTCTTTCACGATTAGTTTTCCATTCATATCTGTGAAAGCCATCTTATCGAACAATACCTCTTTCAAGTTGGCATCCATTTGGAAATCGATGTTACGAGGTACTTCGATGATACTTGCTGTTGCTTCCGGTGTTGTTTCCGCCTGTGCGGTGCTGTCGGCTGTCGTTGTCATGAAATCATTCAGGTTGAGATGATTGGACCGGATATTGAGTGTGCCTTTTAGCGTGGTACCTTTCAGTACATAACCTAAGTAGTTCTCGAAACGGCTGTCGGCAGTGAGATCGTTTTTACCGATATTGACGGTTGTTTCACTCAGTTGCAGGTATTTCGGTGTAAAGGTGAAGAGCGACTTGTGGATATCTACGTCCGGCATGTCTTTCATTTTTAACTTCATACCGGTAAGCCCGATCGTACCTGAAGCCTGTACACGGTCGTACTGCTCTTTTTCGATGTATGACAATCGTCCGGCAATCTGCATGTCGGCATTGATGGTACCGTTCAGTTCCATATCATCCAATGGATATACTTGTTTTATCATACCCAAATTGAGCACTCCTTTTGCTTCTGCACGGAAATCCGGATCGCTGACAGGTGTTTTTACATCAGCAGTCAGACTGAAAGGATTACCGGCAAGCCGGAAACTAAACGGCTGGATGTTGACGGTAGTCAGATCGATGGCGCCACCCGGATTCTTAACTTCGGCATGGATGTTTATTTGGTCTACCCCTGCCGGAAGGGAGGGATAGCGGAACATGGCATTTTTCACAGCCATGGCTATGTCAAACTGCGGAACGATGCTGTCGCCCACCATGCTGCCTTTCACACTGGCAGTAAGGGTAGCGGTACCGTCTGTTTTCAGTCCGTCGAAATCTTTTGCATAGATTGCAGGGATCAGCGAGAGAATTTCTTTGAATCCTACTTCGTTTGTGTTCAGTTTGAGATCCATGTCGATGGCGGGATCTTTTAATTCTACCCAACCGTCGATACCGGCTTGGATGGCATTCAGCCGGAACTCATTGTCTTTCAGGGTAAATTTGTTATTTGCCAGATCGGCGTCCACGTCCATTTTGGTGTAGATGTTGGCATTAGAGAGGAAAGGAATTCCGCTCATCTTATAAGTAAGCGCTTCCGTTTCGGCTTCCAGTTTCAAGGTTGTACGGTCACTGCCTAAATCGCCCGAGCAGAGCGCGTTGAGGTTACGGATATCAGCGTACATATTACCCTGTCGGTCATCGTAAATCAGATTCATGTTTTTGATCACGAACCGTTGGAGTTGTATTTTAAAAGGTGAATCATCCGTAGTTTCTTCTTCTTCTGTATCGGTAGAAGTGCTGTCCGGTTTCATCACATCCCAGTTGGGACGTCCGTCTGCAAGAACGATGGCATGCAGGCGTGTATTTTCGATTTGTATTTTGGAGATATCATATCCACTGTCTCCGAAAAGTGACAGAAGATCGATCGCGGCAACCACTTCGCCTGCTTGAACAAGTGTATCGTTTTCAAATTCGCCTACTCCCCGCAACCAGAAATCGCTGAGTGTAATAGATGCTTTGGGGAAGTTGCGGAACAGGCTAATGTCGAGACTACGGAAATCAAACTGTGCATTGAGCATTTTGTTTCCTTCGGTTTTTACAATGCTTTCTATTTTTCCACGGAAAGCAAAAGGAAGAATAAGCATCAGCAGTAGGAGTACTCCCAATGCAATAGCTGTAATTTTCAGACCCTTTTTCATTTTGTAGGTTTTATGATTAATATGTTATTGAGATAGCAAAACTAATGAAAAGTTTTCTATTTATTAGTCTGTGGCTTATGAATTTAAGTTCTAAATTCATATTATTTACCGAAAGGAATCCGGTATGGAGTCCCGGAGGTATTTATATATTACTTTTTATCATCCTTATTCCCATCGCTTGCCGTACCTCCCCGCTCCGAAAGTGCTTTCTTGAGTTCTTCGGCGATACGCCATTGGATAGCGGCTTCTACCTCCTTACCGGCTTTCAGCAGGGCGTCACCGAAAAGTTCATGTGCTTTGGCATGCTCCGGCTTCAGTGAAGTTGCTTTGTCGAGATCGGCGATTGCTCCTTCTGTTTCTTCTGTTTTCAGACGGAGTTTCCCCCGGTTGTAAAAAGCTTTGAAATTAGCCGGGCTGATGCGTATGGCGGTATTGAAGCAATTTTCGGCATCGAACCATTCTTTGTTGTTGAACAAAGTGATTCCTTTCCGGATCCAGGCATCCGTATAATCCGGATAAAGTTCCAGCGCTTTATCGTAGTTTGCCAGTGCGGCGCGCGCATCGTGTGCCTGCGTGATACATTCGTTTCCCATCAACAGGTATTCGCGGGCGTATTTTTTCAGATACTCCTGTTGGCTTCGCATTTGTTCTTTCAATTGCCGGTTTTGCTCGCGCAGTGTGTTGATTACTTCCAGTTTCCGGCGGATAAATCTCCGGGGCACGGGTTTCTCTATGTCATACCGCGAATGGATGGCACGGAAAAATTGTTCCAGACACTCTTCCATATCTCCACGGTCGAATGCACGGACAGCCGCTACATATTGCACATCGGCTTGCGCTTGTTTCAAAGCTTTGTCTATTGCCTGCCGGTTGTTGAAACGTTGGGCGAAGTTTACGATTTCCTGCCGTACAAAAATATCGGCGCGGTTGATCGGTTTCTTCAATTGGATACCTTCCAGTGAGGTGCAACGGCTGAGTGCCACATAGGCTTGTCCGCCGGCAAAGACACCGCCCGTGAAGTCGATGACCACCCGGCTGAAAGTCAGTCCCTGACTTTTGTGCACTGTGATGGCCCATGCCAGCCGGATAGGGTATTGGGTGAAAGTGCCCAACACTTCTTCTTCAATCTCTTTTTTCTCTTCGTTGTACCGGTATCGGATGTTTCGCCAGGAATCGGGTTTTACATCACATTCTTTTCCGTCGTCGGTTATTACATAGATGGTGCCGTCCTCGTCGTCGATGCCGGATATGGTACCGATCGTTCCGTTTACCCAACGGCGGTCGTAATCGTTTTTGATGAAAATGATCTGTGCACCCGGTTTTAATATCAAATCTTTGGAGGTAGGCAAACTGCTTTCCGGAAAATCTCCTTCGATTTCTCCCTCAAAGGTGACCGGTTCACCGGGAAGTTCCGCCAGTTTTTTATCATTAATGTAGTCTACATTGTCTCTCCGGGTGGCAAGGGTGATGTACATATCTTCCTCGTTCTGTTCTATCTGCGTGCCATAGCGTGTGTTCAGCAGTTGCAGATCGGCTGCACCGGCAGTGTTATTGCGGATATGGTCGAGCACGCTGACAAATACCGGATCGGTCTGCCGGTATACTTTCTGTAATTCGATGGATACGAGGTCTATCTCGCTGAATACGCGGGCGGAGAAGAAATAGGGGGTGGGATAGAAACGGTTCAGAATTTCCCGTTCGTCATTTTTCACGACCGGTTCCAGTTGGAATACATCGCCGACGAGCAGGATTTGTTTCCCGCCGAACGGCTCGCGCAGATTACGGGAGTAAACGCGCAGGATGCGGTCTACGGCATCTATGATATCCGCACGTACCATCGAGATCTCATCGATGATGACCAGTTCGATCTGTTCGAGCAGCTTGCGGTGTGGTTTGGCATACTTGAAAAACTCATGGATGCGTCCGCGTTGAAGGCTCAAGTTCGGATCGTCCGGCAGGATGGGATAAAAAGGAAGTTTGAAGAAGCTGTGCATCGTGCTTCCTCCGGCATTGATTGCGGCAATGCCGGTAGGAGCAAGAACGACATATTTCTTTTTCGTATTGGCACAGATATGCCGTAGGAATGTGGATTTACCCGTACCGGCTTTTCCTGTCAGAAAGACGGACTGCCGGGTATATTGGATGAGGTTCAGCGCATCCTGAAACTCTTTGTTGTCAGTATCTACGGTCATATGGAAGTACCTTTCCGGTGGCTAAATTATTCCGAAGTGTTTCAATGCTTTGGCAATTCCGTCGTCATCAATGGAAGCAGTCACATAGTCTGCCGCCTGTTTCACTTCCTCCTTGGCATTGCCCATGGCTACACCGATAGCGGCATGGCGCAACATACTGATATCGTTACCGCCGTCACCGAACGACATCGTCTCTTCCAGCTTGAAGCCGAAACGGGCTATTATTTCATCGATACCTTTCTGCTTCGTATTTCCTTTTGCCGTGATATCTGCAAAAGCCGGGAACCAACGGCCGGACTCGCAATTGGGAATTTGAGGTTGTATTTCTGTTTCCTCTTCTACGGTGACAAACGGAGTCATCTGGAAAATCTCTTCCTGCACGGCTTCTTCAAAAGTCTTTACGGGAATTTCGTCTACATGCAGGAAATCATAAAAGATATCGTGAACCAATTTATTGGGCTGGCATACGGATATCGTATGTTCTCCTACAAATATGCAGGGGTATCCTTTCTGTTCACAAACCTGTGCCAGTGCCCGTACCTCTCCGGCAGGAATGGCGCTTTTGTAAATCACTTCATCACCTACGAAACAGTAGGCACCGTTCATCGTGATGTAACCGTCTATCAATCCCCGGTCCTGTATATCCGCCAGATTGTTGATAATCGCTTTGGGGCGTCCTGTGGCAATAAAGATTTTAATGCCTTTTTCGTGGGCAATGGTCAGTGCCTCGATGGTAGATGCAGGAATGGCATGAGTTTCGAAACTCACCAATGTTCCGTCAATATCAAAAAACAGGGCTTTCGTCATATTATGTTTTTTAGAGTGCACAAAAATACAAAAAAGAAATCAAGGCGAGCTTGATTTATGTCATATCCTCTACCACAATTGTGGTATTTTTGTTCTTCTTAAAGTAAATTTCTCTCTCCTGCTTTCATTTTGCAACAGATGAGTTGTACATTTGCAAGCAGATAACCGCAAAAATGAAATGTAAGATGAAATACAATTTCGATGAAATAATAGATCGCCACGGAACGGATTCCGTAAAATGGGATGCCGTCAGCGAGCGTTGGGGACGAAATGATTTGCTTCCCATGTGGGTGGCGGATATGGATTTCCGTACTCCTCCGTTTGTGATGGATGCACTGAAAAAACGTTTGGAGCACGAGATACTGGGATATACTTTTGCCTGCGAAGAATGGTATACTTCCATTATAAATTGGTTGCAGCAGCGCTATCATTGGGAAGTGACCCGCGAGATGCTTACTTTTATGCCCGGTATTGTTCGCGGATTGGCGTTTGCCATACAGTGTTTTACGGAAAAAGGGGATAAGGTAATGGTAATGCCGCCGGTGTATCATCCTTTCTTTTTGGTGACGGAGAAGAATCAGCGTGAGGTGGTTTACAGCCCGTTGGTGCTTCGGGACGGTCAATACCAGATTGATTTCGAGCGTTTCCGTAAAGATGTGCAAGGGTGTAAAATGCTTATTTTAAGTAATCCTCACAATCCGGGCGGGCGTGTATGGACGCTTGAAGAGTTGGAACAGATAGCGGAAATTTGTTATGAAAGCGGTACACTGGTCATTTCTGATGAGATTCATGCCGACTTGACATTACCGCCATACAGGCATTCTACTTTTGCGTTGGTATCGGACAAGGCGCGCCGGAATTCCCTTGTGTTTATGTCTCCCAGCAAAGCGTTCAATATGCCGGGACTGGCAAGTTCGTATTGTATCATTGAAGATAGCAGAATACGTCATCGTTTTCAGGAGTATATGGAGGCCGGTGAATTAAGCGAGGGACACTTGTTTGCTTATCTCAGCGTGGCTGCTGCATATAGCAACGGAACCGAATGGCTCGATCAGGCGATTGCCTATATTCAGGCCAACATCGATTTTACCGATGAATATCTGCGGGCGTATATTCCGGCCATCCGCATGATTCGTCCGCAGGCTTCTTATCTCATATTTCTCGATTGCCGGGGCTTGGGACTGGCTCAGAAAGAATTGGTCGGTCTTTTTGTGGACGGTGCACATCTGGCGCTTAATGACGGCACCACTTTCGGGAAAGAAGGCGAAGGATTTATGCGGTTGAATGTAGCTTGCCCGCGCAGTGTACTCGAAAAGGCATTGGGGCAACTGCGGGAAGCCTGTAACAGATAGTCCACTTTATACAACATACAACAAAATTGAAAATCTGATGGATAAGAACAGTTTTGAAGCACAACTTCTGCATACTCCTTTTGATAAAGAAGATGCTTATCATTCTCTTTCCATGCCGGTATACAATACGGCTGCTTATGAATTCGACACGGCGGAAGCCATGGAAGAGGCTTTTTGCGGACGCACGGCCGATCATGCCTATTCACGGATAACCAATCCTACTGTTCAGTATTTCGAGAAACGCATCCGGACCATTACAGGTGCGCTGAGTGTGACGGCTCTGAATTCCGGTATGGCGGCTGTCAGTAATGTTTTCATTACGTTGGCCCGATCCGGTGCGAACATTGTCACCTCTCCCCATCTGTTTGGCAATACTTATTCTTTTTTCAAAAGTACTTTAGCGGCATTTGGAGTCGAAGTGCGTTTTTGCGACCTTACAAATCCGGACGAAGTCCGTGAGCGGGCAGATGAAAATACTTGTGCGGTTTTTCTTGAAGTTATCACGAATCCTCAACTCGAGGTTGCCGATTTGAAAGCGCTTGCCGGCATTGCCCATCAGGTGGGAGCCCCTTTGGTAGCAGATACGACTGTTATTCCTTTTCATACATTCCATGCCCGTGAATTCGGGATAGATATTGAGGTTGTTTCCAGTACCAAATATATTTCCGGTGGCGCGACCAGTTTGGGTGGGCTTATTCTTGATTACGGTACGCTGGATTGGAGCCGTTCGAAGAAACTGGGCCCGGTGGGGGCGCAATTCGGTAATGCTGCTTTTACAGCCAAACTTCGTAAAGAGATTCATCGCAATTTAGGAGCTTATATGACTCCGCAGGTGGCTTATATGCAAAGTCTTGGCTTGGAAACAATGGAAGTTCGTTATGCACGGCAGGCGTCCACATGTCTGGAATTGGCAGAACGCTTGCAGAATTTTCCTCAGATAGAGGCGGTTAATTATACCGGACTTGCATCCAATCCGTTTTATCGGTTGAGTACGGAGCAGTTTGGCCCTTATCCCGGAGCGATGCTGACATTTGATCTCGCTTCGCGTGAGGCCTGTTTCCGTTTTATGAATCGTCTGCAACTTATCCGCAGGGCAACTAACCTGTTTGATAATAAAACGCTTGCCATTCATCCTGCCAGCACTATTTATGGCACTTTCACCGAAGAACAAAGGCAAAGTATGGATATCAGCCAGAAAACAATCCGCCTTTCCGTCGGTCTTGAAAATATAGAAGACTTATTGGCTGATATGGGCCGGGCATTCACGGCGGACTGATGTGCAGATCGGTATGTATCCTTCTTATTAAATGTTTCAACTGTATGAAACTCATCGTTCCAACCGTATGAAACCGTTTGTTCCAACTGTATGAAACTGTCCGTTTCATCCGTATGAAACCAATGGTTTCCCGGTGTGGAACCGATCGTTTCTCGGTGTGAAACTGAATTCATCCTACCGGGCTGACTGGTTTCATATACCGGTACTGCTATCCGATATCATGACAGTACTACCGGATGGAGCATCTGAAAATCCTTGTTGATTAATAAAATACGATAGGTTGCATTGACAGGATGCGGCGGGAAAGCCTAATGTAATTTATTTCAATAACTTTCTGAAAAAGAATATTCTTTTTTGAAATCCTTCTTCTCTTTGTCTTGTAAAGTAAATTAGCTTTGTCGAATTTTGTTCTTGTCTTAAAAAGGGAAGGATACCCGGACCGAGGCAGGATGGAATGCGACCGTTTTTCTCTAAAAGTTTGTATATTAGCAGCTTGAAGACTATGCAAAGGAGGCGTTTTTATGCTTGTTTTGAACGTCTCTAACCCTAAGGTTTAAAAGTTATATGAGCAAGAGCGCAGAGAGTTTGAGTACATTTCTACTTCATTTTTTAGAGAGATTGAACGACTATGAATCGATCGAGAAAAAGGTGATGGGATCATTAACGGATATTTGTGATTATTGTGGATTCAAGAGAGGATTTGTTTATCAGACAGACGGATTCCGTTATTTTTATTTGAAAGAGACGGTTGGGAATGAGGATAATACTCTGAGATCCCGTTTTGAAATGGGCGAGATGACCAAGCAACATTTGGCACGTGCAAAAGATAAGAAGGAACCTTTCTGTGTCGATGGTCATGAGGGTAGCTCGTTGGCTGATATCGATATCATGGATTTTTATAAGGTAAAATCCTTATTGATCCGGCACTTTGAAGATACCGAAGGGAAAATAATCGGCTTTATCGGATTTGCCGACAGGGAAGAGGGCGCTTCTTCTTTTACCAAAGAGGAGTCGCAGGCCATTTATCTTGCGTTGGGTGCGCTTTCTAAAGAAATATCGATCAGAGAGTATAAAGAAAGAGAAGTACGTGCGAGTAAGACATTGGGCAGTATCATGAATAATATGGGAGTCGATATATACGTCAACTCGTTTGATTCTCATGATATGCTGTATGCCAATGAATCTATGGCGGCTCCCTACGGCGGTATAGAGCATTTCGAGGGGAAGAAGTGCTGGCAGGCGCTTTATACCGATAAAACGGGAGAGTGCGAGTTTTGTCCGAAGAGACATTTGATCGATGAGAACGGTTTGCCTACCAAAGTCTATTCCTGGGATTATCAGCGCCCGTTTGATAAGTGCTGGTTTCGCGTATTCAGTGCTGCCTTTGCTTGGATAGACGGACAAATGGCACATGTCATTACCAGTGTCGACATCGACCATCAAAAGAAAATAGAGGAAGAATTAAGAATTGCGAAAGAGAAAGCAGAAAATCTGGATCGCTTGAAGTCGGCTTTTCTGGCCAATATGAGTCATGAAATTCGTACTCCGTTAAATTCGATTGTAGGCTTTGCCAGCCTTCTGGCCGAGTCGGAGGACAAAGAAGAACGCGAGGAGTATCTTGCCATCATGCAAGAAAATTCGGAGTTGCTTTTGCAATTGATATCCGATATTCTGGATTTGTCGAAGATAGAGGCAGGTACGCTTGACTTTAATATGGGTTATTTGAACGTCAAGGATTTATGTGAGGATATTGTTCGTTACTATGATATTAAAGAGGATAAGGAAGTTCCTGTTGTACTTGCTCCCGGTTTGCCCGATTATCGCATCTATAGTGATAAAAAACGCTTGATGCAGGTTATTATAAACTTTATCAACAATGCCTTGAAATTTACGCATGAGGGGCAGGTTCTTCTTGACTATCATTTTGAGGAAAACGATAATCAAATCGAATTTTCGGTTACAGATACGGGTATAGGAATTGCTCCGGAAAAAGCCGGTAAAGTTTTCGACCGTTTCGTAAAGCTCAATACCTTTTCAAAAGGTACCGGGTTAGGGCTTTCTATCTGCCGGAGTATTGTTGATCATTTGAAGGGGAGTATCGGTGTTGAATCAGAATTGGGGGTTGGCAGCCGTTTTTGGTTTACACATCCTTATGAAGTCGAATAAAAAAACATTTTATTTTTATCTTTTTTAATTTGTGGGCATTCCATCGCTTTTTTAAATCTTTTTCGGGAACGGCTTTTGACAAAATTAACTGTGATAGTCGTTAGGGCATACTCCCTATTTTGTTACAAAGGTCTGAGTCGGGGATGGCAAGAGGTCGGTTACCGGGTGTCTGTCTTTTCCTTCTTGAAATGTTTATCCGGAAAAACTGATCATACGACTTTTCTTCACATTATATGGTAATGGATCCATGTACCAATATGCCAATATGCTAATATATCGATGTACCAACGTACCAATGATATACGGTATGTAACGCAGCCAGTTGGTATATGGGTACATTAGTAGATTGCTACATCGTTTTTCTGTAATAAACGTTAATAGTACGCTCTTTTTCCTGTTTTCTATTGCTCGTTTGAATATAAGAATAATATATTTGTGATATCAAAATGATATCATTGAAAACTTTGTGATGATCCAGAGTGATGCGGCACTTTGGCAGGTAGCCGGACAATATGCTTATGATGATAGCGAAACTAATACGGAAGAACTTACTCTTCGTTCCGGCGGTGAAGAGATTAACGAATCATTAATTAAAATATTGGAAGGAATCATGTTACAACGGATTGTAATATTGTTAATTGTTCTTTTAGGAATTCTGCAACCTGCGGATGCCCAAAATCATAAAGCAAATTTAAAAAGTGCCGAACGTTTATATAAGTTTATTGTTGCAGGGCAAGGGGATAGCGTACATGTGCGTATGAGTGATACCATTCGTAAGAAGGTGGCCCCGGTGGTGTTTAGTGACAGTTTCCGGCAGTTGGAGAAACAGATGGGGAAATTTAAATCCCGGGGAAAGTGGAAAACGGAAATGGCGGAAGGGATCACGATGTATCATTGCGATGTACGTTTTGAAAAGAACTCTATGCGATTCACCGTCGTATTCGACGAGGACGGCAGGGCAAGCACGCTTACCTTTACCCCGGCTACTTCTGTTGTTGACGCTAAGCCTATGAAGTTCAATAAAAAGAGGTTGGAGGAAAAAAGTGTGGAGATTTCTACCGATACTTTCCGGCTACCCGGCACATTGACTCTTCCTAAAGGAGGTTCCCGTCTTCCCGTACTGATCCTTGTACATGGCTCCGGCCCGAATGATCGCGATGAAACATTGGGCCCTAATAAACCTTTTCGCGATATAGCTTGGGGATTGGCTGAACAAGGTATAGCTGTTTTGCGTTACGATAAGCGTACCAAGGTGTATGGTACGGCAGCATATCCTCAAGGAGTGGAAGCGACTTTCGATAATGAAGTGGTAGATGATGTGATTTCGGCCGTTCGTTTAGTGAAATCATTGCCGGAGATTGACTCTGCAAGAGTCTATGTGTTGGGGCATAGTTTAGGCGGGATGTTAGTCCCGCGTATCGCACAACGGGCCGGTGAGGGATGTTTGGGCGGTATTATCAGTTTGGCCGGACCGGTGCGGAAGATGGAACAGCTATTGACCGAGCAAATGACATATATCTCTTCTCTTTCGGGTACGCAGCCGGATGTGAAAGCGGCGGTAGAGCAGGTGATGAATTCGCTTCCGGAGTCATACCGGAAAATGGAAACAGAATACCAACCAGTCGAGGTAGCCCGGATGTTGAAACTTCCTTTCCTTGTGTTACAGGGTGAACGTGACTATCAGGTGACGATGCAGGATTTCGGAATGTGGCGCTTTGGATTGTATCGTAATCCGAATGTGCTTTTTAAGTCGTATCCTAAATTGAACCATGCCTTACAGGAGGGGAGTGGGAAATCTACCCCTTTTGAATATACACATCTCAGTCCTGTACCGGAATATGTCATAAAGGATATTGCTGGTTTTATAAACGGAGTATTTAAACAGTAAATAAATAGTGAATTCCCATTGGTCTCGTTTTTCAGAATGAAATGGTTGGTAATTGGGAATGAATGAGAGGAATTAATATTGTGGCTAAAAAAGAATCTTCAATAAAGAGTTTTGTTTTGCGTGTAGATGCCGAGACAATGGATGCCATTGAAAAATGGGCAGCCGATGAGTTTCGCAGTACAAACGGACAACTTCAGTGGATTATTGCCGAAGCGCTGAGAAAGAGCGGTCGACTGAAAAAGAAATCCGCTAAGGCAGGGAATGCTCCGTCCGAATCTTCCGATCAGGCATAACCTTTTTTAGATAGAATTGATAAGGATTATTGGAAGATATTCGATATCTTTGTGAAAAGTACTTTAAATATTACCGCTATGAATTCGA
>ERZ857775.3331-NODE-3331-length-13301-cov-3.590065_pt1 | contig 13301 bp, 8 predicted proteins | sample MGYA00519698_ERZ857775 | MGnify/ENA primary metagenome ERZ857775 (study PRJEB31778, sample SAMEA3449363) | human gut metagenome | biome: human gut; feature: human-associated habitat; material: faeces | place: United Kingdom | collected 2010/2012 ...
GAACCGGCGTCCTCTGCATGGCAAGCAGATATAATAGCCATTATACGAATGCGGCATATAAAGTTTTAAATTGGAGCCACATGCCGGAGTCGAACCGGCGTCCTCTGCATGGCAAGCAGATATAATAGCCATTATACGAATGCGGCATATAAAGTTTTAAATTGGAGCCACATGCCGGAGTCGAACCGGCGTCCTCTGCATGGCAAGCAGATATAATAGCCATTATACGAATGCGGCATATAAAGTTTTAAATTGGAGCCACATGCCGGAGTCGAACCGGCGTCCTCTGCATGGCAAGCAGATATAATAGCCATTATACGAATGCGGCCTCACTAACACTCGAGGAGTGCTTACTTATAATAGCAAATAATAATATATGTGTCAATAAGGTTTTGTAAAAAAATGAAGGATCAGTGACGATCCTTCTTGTTCTTATCATATATGATCTTTAGACCTTTAAATGTAAGTTCCTGATCATAAATATCTATTAATTCAGTTTCTTTCGCAATAAGCTTGCCTAAACCACCAGTAGATACTACTTTTAGGTTCTGTCCATATTCTTCTTTAATCTTCTTGATAATATATTCAGTCTTACCAATATAACCATAAACAACCCCAGCCTGCATTGCAGAGACTGTGTTTTTCGCAATAATATGCTGTGGTTTGACTAATTCAATTTCTGGAAGCTGAGCTGCCATAGAAGAAAGAACACCGGCTTCTATACCAATGCCTGGTGCAATTACACCACCAATAAAAACACCTTTCTCTGTAATAACATCATAAGTAGTCGCTGTACCAAAATCAATAACTAAGCATGGACCACCATAAGTATAGTATGCCCCTGCTGCATCTACCAAACGGTCTGACCCAAGAGTAGAAGTATGATCAATTTGAATATTGATGCCTGTTTTCACACCTGGACCAACAAATAGTGGTCTAATATGAAAGTATTTAATAATGGAACTTGAGAAGGAATAGTTAATCTTTGGTACAACAGAACTAATAATAACATCTTTCACATCTTCTACATTCAAGTGAGATGCTTGAAGGTATGAATGAAGCATTAAGCCATATTCATCTGATGTACGTTCCATACGTGTTGTCATACGAAAACGCCCTACTAAATGATCTTCTTTGTAAACACCAATAGTAATATTTGTATTACCGATATCTATAACCAATAGCATTCTTATTTCTTAGCTCCTATTTTCATACATTCTTTTAAGATAATATAGCTTAGATCTGATTTAGACATCTTATCGATATCTTTCATAGAATCCTGAGTAATAATAGTAACAACATTTGTATCACCCTGAAATCCTGCACCCTCTGTTTTAAGATGGTTCGCAATAATCAGATCACATTGTTTTTTATTTAATTTCTTTGATGCATTTTCAATTAAATCTTGTGTTTCCATCGCAAATCCACATATCACTTGATGTTCAACTTGATGATGTCCTATATAATCAAGAATATCTGGATTCTTTTTAAGTTTAAGAATAAGTTCATTGTCATTTTTCTTAATCTTTTCTGTAGATGTTTTTACAGGTGTATAGTCAGCTACTGCAGCTGACATAATAATATAGTCATAATGTGTATGATGTCTTTTTACACATTCAAATAAATCCTGGGCACTTGTAATAGATTGATTGATAATATAAGGTACTGGCTTTAATGATGTAGGCCCATGAATTAATCGTACCTTGGCGCCAAGTATAAATGCTGCACGGGCAATTGAGTATCCCATTTTACCTGATGAATGATTTGTAAGAAAACGTACAGGATCTAAAGATTCCTGAGTTGGTCCTGCAGTAACTAATACCTTTTTACCTTGTAATGGATGATCGCTAAGTGCATATTCCATCATTAAATGAAGATGATCATAGTCTGCAAGTTTACCTTTACCTGTATCACCACAGGCAAGAAGTCCTACAACTGGTTCTACAAATAAGACACCATCATCCTTTAGAGTCTGGATATTACGCTGAGTGGCTTTATTTTCATACATATGAACATTCATTGCAGGCGCAATGAGTTTAGGACATGTGGCTGCTAAAAAAGCAGCTGTTAACATATTGTCCGCAATACCATTTGCACATTTCGCAATTGTAGTTGCACTTGCTGGTACAATCATAAACAAATCAGCATCCTTGACAATGTCTACATGTGTAATACATCCAGGATCATCATCAAAGACATCAATATATGTTTTCTTCTTTGTGAGAGCAGAAATAGAAGTTGGTGTGACAAACTTAGCTGCACTTGTAGTGAGCATGACTTCAATTTCATATTTTTCTTTCACTAGATCACTAATGAACTGTACAGTCTTAAATGCCGCAATAGAACCAGTAATTCCTATAATCAATTTTTTCATCTATTAATACCCTCTTTTCATTTATAAGTTATCTACGCTTCATTAAAGCGAAGAGAGGTTTTGTGACAATCACCACAATCACTACACCTACAAAAGCTTCAAGTAGGCTCTGTGTGCTAGATACAGCTAAGAAGTAACTTCCAAGCTTACTTGCATCCTGTCCAATCGCTTTTGCATAAGATGTACCAAATAATGCCCAGATACCACCTAATACAAGTACAGTATTAGTTAAAGCACCTAAGAATGCAGCCACTGCAGTCGCAATAGTCTGCTGTTTATCCTTAAGTAATTGATAAATAGAACCTGATACAAACCCAATCATAACTCTTGGGACAATCGCAATAACTGCACTAAGTACTGATCCACTAATAAATGGTGAGAAGACGAAAGATGTAACAGTTGGCTGCATTGTGTTCATTAATAATGAAGATAAACCAAATACAAGACCAATAAGACATCCCTGCTTAGTACCTAATACAATAGCTGCAATAATAACTGGAACATGAAGCAATGTTGCTCTTAAAGGTCCAATAGGGATAAATCCTAAAAATGGTACCATGACCATAACTGCTTCAATCGCAATAAATAATGCAAGCAATGTGAGATTCTTTGTTTTTTTGTTATTCATTTGTTTCCTCCACTGTCATTTGCATACGCAATATGACGTAAATATAGTTTTGCCAGCAGAATATTAAGTTAGCTCCTAAATAGGTAGCCACAGGGCATATCCTACACAGCAAAACCATTATATACTCATTTTTGGGAAATGAAAAGCATTACATTTTCCTATACTAGATGTCATTTACTGGAGAACGAGCCGGATGTCTTGCATCCTTTGTCTTATCATAATTAACTTTTTTCTCTAAGTTTCTATTATAATCACGTTGGAATATACATGAGAAAATAAGGTTTAAAATATATTCCATAGAAAGATTTGAGGCAAAAGGTGCTATTTTAGTAAAGATTTTCTCTCTTGAACCAACCCTTAATATCACATCACCATAATGTGATAGCTGATTATCGCCAAGAGAAGTAATCACAATCATCTTTGTCCCCTTCTCTTTTAAGGTCTGGGCAATACGGATGATTTCAGCTGTTTCTCCTGAATAAGAGAGAATCATCGCAAGATGTGATGAAGAAGAGTTATAAGCTAAAAAGATCTGTTCTCCTTCTAATGTACGAATATTTACGTTACGTCCGATACGTGTCATCTTATGCTGGAAGCTTAAAGCTTCTAACATTGAATTACCATTTCCATATATATCTATAGACTCATATTGATTCATAAGTTCTATCGCTTTACGCAAATCATCAAAATCTATCAGCTTAATTGTATCTTCAATAACTTCTCTGCTCATCGTACCAAGTTTATAGGCAATTTGTGGATAGGTGTCTTCTGGACCAAAGGGGAAGTTAACATCGATTCTTTTGGTTTTAGTAAGTGTATATTGTAGTTCTGCTGAATACTTAATCTTAAAGTCATTATAACCCTCTAAACCAAGCTTACGACATAGTCTCACTATTGTGGCGGGAGATGTATATGTTCTTTTTGAAAGTTCCTTAATAGATAGATTCAATACATCTTCACCATGATTTAATATGTAATGGGCGATTTCCACTTCAGCATGTGTGAAATCTAATGCGAATTCTAATTGTGTCATTATACTCATTGTTTATCACCTGATCCAATTATATCATGAAACGTATTTTCAATAAACTTGATTTTTAACACTCTTTTTTGAAACAAAATTAAAACTCTATCCGTACATATTTACTTCTCTAAGTGGTTATGTGAAAATATTATTGTACCATTAAGGAGGACGAATAAATGGAAAAGAAATTACCAAAAGATTTTTTCTGGGGTGGTTCAGTATCATCATTCCAGACTGAAGGTGCCTGGGATGAAGGCGGAAAAGGTTTATCAATTTATGATGTAAGACCTACACCAGAAGGACATGCTGACTGGAAAGTGGCAATTGATGAATATCATCGTTATAAAGAGGATATTCAGTTAATGAAAGAAATGGGATTCAACTTCTACCGTTTCTCTATTTGCTGGAGCCGTATTATTCCTAATGGAGATGATGAAGTCAATGAAGAAGGCGTACAGTTCTATAATAATTTGATTGATGAATTGATTGCGAATGGTATTACTCCAATGATTACATTAGTTCATTTTGATATGCCCTATCATCTAGTAAAGGAATACAACGGTTTTGCATCACGTAAGGTTGTTGATTTATTTGAACGTTATGCAAGAGTTTGTATGGAACGTTTTGGTGATAGAGTTAAACACTGGATGTCATTTAATGAACAGAACCTACATTCATGTAACTTGATCTATTCAAATGCGGAAATTATACCTGAAGGAAAATCTAAGGCTGAACATCTTTATCAGGTGGCACATAATGTTATGATTGCACATTGTAAGGCTGTTAAGGCTTTAAGAGAATTAGTACCAGATGCTAAGTTTGGTGGTATGACAACTATTACTAACTTCTATCCTGCAACTGATACACCAAAGAATAACTTATTCTGTCAGAAAGCTTATGATTTAGTCAATGACTGGGTATGTTATGTACAGGCTAATGGTAAATACCCAAGATACTATACAGCATACTTAAAGAACAGAGGTTGGTTCCCTGTATTTGAAGAAGGCGATGAAGAGTTATTAAAGTATACATGTGATTATTTATGCTTCTCTTACTATCGTTCTAATACACTCACTGAAGGTGAATTTGATATGACTACACCTTTCAATGATATTGTAGAAAAGCATGTTGTAAAGAACCCTCACCTAGAAGCGACTGAATGGGGCTGGGAAAAGGATGCCATCGGATTTAGATGGGTTATGAATACTTTAAGTGAAAGATATGATCTTCCTTGCTTCGTATTAGAAAACGGTATGGGTGCGAGAGAATCATTAAATGAAAATGATACTGTAGATGATGATTATAGAATTGAATATCATCGTAATCATATCCAGGAAATGAAGAATGCGATTCTAGAAGATGGTGTTGATTGCTTAGGTTATATTACTTGGGGTCCTATTGATATTCCTTCTTCTAGCTGCCAGATTGCAAAGAGATATGGTTTTGTATATGTTAATAGAACTGATGAAGAACTATTAGACTTAAGAAGAGTACCTAAGAAATCATTCTATTGGATCTCTAAAGCATTTAAATCAAATGGTGAAGATTTAGACTAATAACCTGAAGCCTCATTCATGAGGCTTTTTTCTTTTCCTTAGTATTACTTAGTAAAATGCTAATATCTTAAGAATTTCTTAATAAAATTGAGTAGATTAACTGTAATAGTTTGATTTTCGAATATAAATAGTGTATTATGGCGTTGGTAAAAATGATTGAATACTTTTACTAGAGGTAAAAGTGGAGGTATCTAATGAAAACAAGTTTAGTTATTATGGCTGCTGGTATTGGTTCACGTTTTGGCGGAGGAAGCAAGCAGTTAGAACCAGTTGGACCTAATGGTGAAATCATTATGGATTATTCAATCCATGATGCAATTGCTGCTGGTTTCAACAAAATTATCTTTATTATCCGTAAGGATATTGAAGAGGACTTTAGAGAAGTTATAGGGAATCGTATTGAAGAAGTCGCTAAGAAGAATGATGTAGAAATTGCTTATGCATTTCAGGATTTAAAGGCATTACCAGAAGGAATTGAATGTCCTGAAGGACGTACTAAGCCTTGGGGTACTGGACAGGCAGTACTTGCATGTGATGGTTTAATTAATGAACCATTCGCAGTTATTAATGCAGATGACTATTATGGTAAGGAAGCATTTGTACAGATTCATGATTTCTTATTAGACTATACACCTGAAAAGCCAAATCATCTTGCAATGGCAGGATTTATCTTAAAGAATACTTTAAGTGATAATGGTGGTGTAACAAGAGGTATCTGTGCAGTGAATGAAGAAGGATACTTAACTGATGTAGAAGAAACTAAGAATATTGAAAAGACTTCTACTGGTGCACGTGTAGGAAATAAAGAAATTGATCCTAACGTAAATGTATCTATGAACTTCTGGGGATTAACTCCTGAATTCGTAAATACTTTAAAAGAAGGTTTTGTAGAATTCTTTGAAAACATCAAGGATCCACTAAAGGATGAATATTTATTACCTATCTATATTGGTGAACTTCTAAGAGAAAACAAATTAAGTGTCAAGGTATTAGAAGTACAGGATTCATGGTTTGGTGTAACATATAAAGAAGATGCACCTGTTGTAAAGGAATCATTTAAGAAGTTAATTGATGAAGGTGTTTATTCTACAAATTTATTTGATAATATAAAGTAAACAAAAAGGCAGTATGCAATCTAAAGCATACTGTCTTTTATTTTAGTGTATTTTATAGTTATAGAACTCTACCGTTCTTTACAGTGTATGTTTTACCTTTATAACGAACACGACCTGAATAATTCCAGTCTAAGCGTCCATTAATAATATAGAAACGCTGATTATCGTGATATGCAATACCTGTATAGTTCCAGTCTAATCGTCCTTTTCCAATATAGAACCACTGATTATTGTACTGTGCAAGGCCTGTATAGTTCCAGTTTAAACGACCGTTTTCTACATAGAACCATTCATTACCTTTTTGAACCAGTCCTGTATAATTCCAGTTAAGCTTACCTTTTTCAATGTAGAACCACTGATCATTATACTGAGCTAGTCCTGTATAATTCCAGTTAACACGTCCACGTACAATATAATACCATTCATTACCAGACTGACCTAATCCGGAATAGTTCCAGTTTAAACGACCTTTTTGAACATAGAACCACTGATTATTGTATTCTACAATACCTGAATAGTTCCAGTTTAAACGTCCCTTTTCTACATAGAACCAATAATTATTGTGCTGTGCAAGGCCTGTATAATCCCAGTTAAGCTTACCTTTTTCAATATAGAACCACTGATCATTATACTGAGCTAGTCCTGTATAATCAGAATTAACTGCACCTTTTTCAATATAGTACCAGTCATTACCATACTGGAATAAGCCATTGAAATCTTTGTTGACTTTACCATCTTCCACATAATACCAAGTACCTGTTCCATTAACCTGTGCAAGAGTAGTTTCATGTACAACCTGTCCATCCTGCATTAAGTACCAATCACCATCCACGTAAACTAGATTAGCTTCTGTAGAATGATTATAAGTGACTGTAACTGTTTTAACACCATCAGTATCACCTTTTACTGTATAGTTATAGTTACCTTTTGATGCATAATAACCATTAACTTTTGGAAGTGTAATTGTCTTTGTATCACCAACATTTACATTTACATATTCAGTCTTAAGAACTTCTTTTTCTTTATTCACGATATTGATTCTTGTAGTCTGAACCTTACCTAAAGACACTGTATCTTTATAGAACTTTAATGACTGTAATGCATTACCCTGGATATCAAATAATGTTGCGTTATCCCAGCTTGATCCACCCCATGAAGGCTGACCATTATAATACATTTCATCGTCTGGTGCATAACCTACAGCACCCTTAGAAGCCCATCCAGTACCATACTTATCAGCGACTTCTTTATTGTACTCCCAGTTAGTCCATCCGGCTTTCACTGGAATCCATCCTGGCTCCCAATAGAAGCCACCTAAACCGTTATCCTGTTCAGTAAGAACCTTATACATATCAGTTAATTCATCTACCTGACCCTGAGGACCAATTTCATACTGATAAAGTCCATAATCAGAACCGATAGAGTTTGGTGTACCATCACCATCTTCATAACTGTTAACCCATGCAGTTTCCATAACCGCAAATAGCTTTCCTCTTTCTTTTGCAAGAGTCTGTACATCCCTTAACATATCAGGTGTATTCCACCAGAATGGGTAATAAGAAGAACCTAAAACATCATAGTCTACATTTCCTTTTTCCCATGCATCCATGATCATAGAATAGATTTGACGATTAGGTGTTTCAATATGTAATGTAACTAAAGCATCTGGAAGAATTTCACGTACTGCTTTAGAACCTGCATTTAAATAACGGTCTAATACAGAATACTGAGATACATTTTTCCAAACAGAATTATTACTGTCTTTATTATGAATACCAGCCATACCTTTGGTAATTTCATTACCAACCTGTACCATACCTACATCAACACCTGCATCTTTAAATTTCTGTAAAGTATCTTTAGTGAAGTCATGGATATTTTCACACATCTTATCTGGATCATTAGCATCCTTCTGCCATGCTTTTGGTAGAATCTGTTTTGCAGGATCTGCCCAGAAATCAGAATAATGGAAGTCAACAAGCACCTTCATACCATACTTAGTTGCTTCTTTACCAATCTTTAATCCATTATCTACAGTGCTATCTCCACCACCGTATGTTTCACCTTTTTCATTGTATGGATCATTCCAGATTCTTAAACGGATATAGTTAACACCATTATCCTTTAAGATTTTCATTAATGGCTGTTCTTTGCCATCATAATCATAATATTTAACACCTGCATTAGTAAGTGCTACATATGATCCAACATCTACACCTCTGATTGTAGATTCAGACATATTAGAAATCTTATTAATAGTGACATTCTTTTCCTTTAAGCCAGTATCATCACCATATTCATAAGGATCTCTGTATGAATCAATATCAATATTCCAACCCTGTGCAAAACCAAATACTGCAAGAGAAGTCTGTGCAAGTCCCTGTTCATTAAAGAAACCATTCCAGCTTCCTACATATTCAGCTTCATCATAAATTAAACCACCTGCATTACTATCACTAATAGAAGCACTTAATAAATTATAAATGCTGTCTGCCTGTGTTTCAGTAGATGCTGTTTCATCAGCATTCTTACGTGGGAACTTGATGTTAGAAACAATTAACTGCTTATCTGCTGCCTTTTCTTTTACTGTAGTACGTAATGTTTTAACATAATCATTAATACCATTACGATCAGCATAAAGATTAACACCTAAATAGCTATAGTCTACGCCTGCATAACCTAGCTTTTCAATCACATACTGAATGCCTTCAGCATCATCAGGTGCTGCAAAACTTAAAGCTGTTTTAACACCTTTTTCATTAATAAGTTTAGAGATGGTAGCCATTGCGACAAAGCCATCCCATCCTCCGTCTTCAGTTAGACCAAGGAAATTATAATTCACTTCATTTCCAATAGTCATCATAGTAGGTAAAGCATCATTCTTACTTAAAGTATTCAGTACTTCCTTAGTATAGTCTGTTGCCTTTTCTACCGCATTATCCTGAGTCCATCCTGCAGGTAATTGCTGACTATTTGCATAAGTAACATCATCAGAATAGAATAATGTGATGTTTGTTTTTAAGCCTGCTTCTTTAGCTGCTTTAATTGTTTTGATAGCACTATCTAGTGTATAACATTTAGTTTTATCACTTGATGTGTCCGGATTTACTGCAACCTTGACAGAAATCGTATTAATTCCCTGTCCCTGTACAAACTTAAATAGGTTATCAATTTTGACGCTCTTGTAATTGTAATACGTTTTACCCCATTCCAAATCCTGCTGGTAATGAGTAAAATCTGCGCCTAATACAGTCTGATCGTTAATGCCTTCAATCTTCTTGTAATCAGCTACAGAACGACTCAATGATGTTGCAGTGACTTGATTGTTGTTATGCATAGTTGGTACTGGAGTTACTGCGCTTACACCAGACATACCCATCGAACAAACAAGCGCTGCACTTACAAAACTTGTAATCAACTTTTTGTTCATATATATCTCCCTTCCTCTTATATAGTATGAAAATATATTAACATAATTTCACACAAAGAACCATCCAATGTGACATAAAATGACATATATAAGTATAAAAAGCTATATTTAGACATTAAAAAACCTTCTCACGAAGGTTTATAATGATAAGAAGAAATCTTGCATCTTCTTAGCTTCTGTATTTATTTCTAGATTACGTTTTTCAAATGCTTCAATATTAAAATGCTTAGATTGATGAGATGCTTCTTCGATTGCTTCTACCCACTTGTCTACTGCTTCATCCGTAATAGGGAACATCTTCACATTATCATTCACAATAGAGGCTAGAGAAATAGTATCAGAGATCATGCATGGTAATCCATTGGCTTCTGCTTCTAATAAAGCGACACTTAAGCCTTCAAAACGAGAAGGGAAGATATATTGATCCATAGCCTGGATATAATCACTCACATTACTCTTAATACCTAAGAATTTGACATCATCTTCAATACCATATTCTTTAACCTGATTTTTAAGTGTTTCTTTATCTTCACCATCTCCAATAAGTATCAACATATACTTACCAGGATATCTATGATCCAACTCATTAAATACCTTTAATAGATAGGGATGATTCTTCTGGAAATGGAATCTCCCTGTATGACCTAATACAATCTTATCACCTGCATGAAGTTCTTCTCTTATAGATTGTCTGATTTTTTCATTTGGTTTAAAGAAGTTCACATCTACCGCATTATTAATCAATTTATAGTTAGGTAATACGGCATTCTTCCCAAAGAACCATTCATTCGCATCTTCTGAACATGTCCAAAAGTCTGTCGCATATTTTCTAATCTGTGTTCTATTGAACTTATGTAAACATCCTCTTAAGAAGCTATCTCCATTAGCCGCATTATGACAATGAATAATACGTGTAGGGATGCCATATTGTTTAGCCTTCTTTAAGTAATCAATATTCGCAAGCGAACATGTATTAAACCAGATAGCTTTATATTCAGAAGCATGAGTCTTAAAGAAGTTTTCTAAAGCTTCAGAGAAAGCTTTTCTATCCTTACTTCTTGCAGGAATACGATAAATAGTACCACCTAAGCTTAATATTTCTTGTTCATGTGCAACTACTTCAGTATTACATAAGAAATCAAATTGTACACGTGTACGATCTAGATGGCGATAGTAGTTCATAATAACAGCTTCCATACCACCTGGATTATCTGTAATTCCAAATACTAGTACTTTCATAATCTACTCCTTATTTACTCTTAGAAAACTGTTTCTGTCTTACTTGTCCTACAAGTAATGCGAATCTATTCATCTTATGTTTTAAGAACCATAATGGTACTTTACGTGTCATAGACATACCATTATAGTTAGAGTTCTTTATAGCACGTTTAAATAAATCATTCTTCATTAATGCCTTTAAAGAAGACATCGCTTGATCTTTATTTTGTGGATGTGCACAATAATTCACTAAAATAAGTAATACATGATAACTTACAAAGTTATAGAATAATGTTTCTATATTATTATCTTCTGCCATGACATCTTTTAAATCTTCTTCTACTGCTTTCATAGATAAGAGGAACTTATCTGCATAAGCTGTATCAAACTTACGTACTGCAGATTGATCATTGAATATATAATGAACCAAAGGATGTTCATCACCTACAATAACACTCCAGTTCTGTGAAGCACGTGCACAATATTCTGCATCTTCTGCAAGACTTAATTCTTCATTTAATAATACATTTTCAATAGTAGAAGCTTTAATGAGTTTACCCCAGCAGAATCCTACACCTGCCTGTACATTTAACAGATCCTTTAAATAATCCTTCCAGTCCTTATACATTGTATCTCTTATATAGTGAAGCATCTTTTCACTATGATCACTATAGTCTCTACTATAATTACAAATCACACAATCTGCCTCTGCTTCTACTGCATGATTTAATAGTATTTCACAGGCATTACTTTCAATCCAGTCATCTGCATCTAAGAACATGATATAGTCTCCCTTAGCTGTTTTTACACCTAAGTTTCTACCAGAACATACACCGCTCTTAGAATTCTTTACAACTGTCACATTCTCTTTTGTATTTAATTCACTTAAAGTATCCTGCAACGCATCATTACATCCATTATCAATAATAATCACTTCTACATAATCATAAGTCTGATTGAGACAGCTTTCGATTGTCTTATTGAAATAAACAGGATTTCCACGATATACAGGAATAATAATAGATATTAAACTCTTCATTATTCAAATACCTCTTTTACTTTAGCTAGTGCAGCTGCAATAACTGCATCCATATCATAATACTTATATTCACCAAGTCGGCCACCAAAAATAGTATTATCTTCCTTCTGTGCTAACTCTTTATACTGCTCATACAGAGCGCCATTCTTTTCGTCGTTCACAGGATAGTAAGGTTCATCTCCCGGCTTCCATTCAGCACTGTACTCTCTTGAAATAACAGTCTTAGGCAAGTCATTACCTTCTTCATCCTTTCCGAACTCGAACCACTTATGTTCAATAATACGAGTCCAAGGTGTTTCAGAATCAGTATAATTAACTGCTGCATTTCCCTGAAAATTAGGAATATCAAGGATTTCATTTTCAAATCTTACTGAACGGTACTCTAAAGTTCCAAGCTTGTAGTCAAAATATGCATCAATAGCCCCTGTGTAAACTACCTTGGAAGCCATTGCATCATATTCACTCTTGTTATCAAAATAATCAACTCCAAGTTTTACATCAATGCCCTCAAGCATATTTTCAACCATCTTGGTATATCCACCTACAGGAATTCCCTGATAAAGTGCATTAAAGTAGTTATTGTCAAATGTCAGACGCACCGGCAAACGTTTGATAATAAATGCAGGGAGCTCTTTGCAGTCACGCCCCCACTGCTTCTCCGTATACCCTTTAATCAGTTTTTCATAGATATCACGTCCGACCAGTGAAATTGCCTGCTCCTCAAGATTCTTCGGTTCCCCTGTAATCTCGCTTCGCTGTTCCTCAATCTTGGCTACTGCTTCCTCAGGAGTTACAACGCCCCACATTTTATTAAATGTGTACATATTAAACGGCAGCGAATACAACTCTCCTTTATAATTAGCTACCGGGCTGTTGGTAAAACGGTTAAACTCTGCAAACTGTGTAATATACTTCCA
>ERZ857775.3336-NODE-3336-length-13267-cov-2.686573_pt1 | contig 13267 bp, 13 predicted proteins | sample MGYA00519698_ERZ857775 | MGnify/ENA primary metagenome ERZ857775 (study PRJEB31778, sample SAMEA3449363) | human gut metagenome | biome: human gut; feature: human-associated habitat; material: faeces | place: United Kingdom | collected 2010/2012 ...
TGATTATCTCTCCACCCTCGGCTTTGAGCTGTTTGGCTTTCACCTCTATATGGTCAATGTCCTCATGCGAGCGTGCAACGCAGATAAGTGCCGAAAGTGATAATATCTCCTTATACTGATACCATTCTTCAAATGAAAGCAACATATCACTGCCCATTATAAAAAACAGCTTATCATGTGGATATATCTCTTTTAGATGTCTGAGTGTTATCACTGAATAGCTTTTGCCCTCTTGCTTAAGTTCCCAATCGGATATTTCCACACATGGGATATCTGCAAAAGCAAGTCTGCACATATTCAACCTATCCTCAGAGGAAGCTAAGTCCTCCGCTTGCTTATGTGGAGGTATTCTGTCAGGCATGACGATCATCTTGTCAAGACCCGCCTGCTCCGCTACGCTTTTAAGGCAATTTAAATGCCCTAAGTGAACAGGATTGAACGTGCCGCCGAAAACACCTATTTTCATTACTTTGACTTTAATTTTATAACAGGCTGCTTCTCATTACGTTTATAAAGTACCGCCTTTGAGCCTATTACCTGAACGACTTCAGCAGATATCTTTTCAGCGATCTCCTCAGCGGCTTCCCTTGCGGTGTACATTGAGTTGTCAAGCACCTTTATTTTTACAAGCTCGTGAACTCTCAGATAATCGTCTATCTGTGCCACCTGAGCGTCATTAACTCCGCCCTTGCCTATCTGAAAAGCAGGCTGTATAAGCGAAGCCATACCTTTGAGTTCTGCTCTTTGTTTAGTTGTAATCATAATCTAAATCCTTTCAGTTTACTGCTTTGTGAGTTGTTCAAGCAAAGCTTTCAGTGCGTTTGCTCTATGGGAAACGGTATTCTTTGTTTCTGAGTCCACCTGAGCAAAGCTCTTGTTCCCATACATGAAAATAGGGTCATAGCCGAAGCCGTTTTCGCCAACAGGCTCGTGAGCTATCTTACCGAATACTTTTCCCTCAACGGCTATCTCTTCACCGTCTGCTTTGATAAAGTGGATTGTACAGGTAAAGTGTGCTCCCCTTTTATCATCAGGTATTTCTTTCATTTTTTTTAGCACAAGAGCGGTACGCTCATCATCAGTTTCGAGTCCGCCATATCTTGCTGAATATACTCCAGGCTCACCATCCAGGGCGTCTATCTCAAGACCGCTGTCGTCTGCAAGTACAGCACAGCCGCAAAGCTTGAATGCAGCTCTTGCTTTTAGTGCAGAGTTTTCAGCAAAAGTAGTGCCTGTTTCCTCAACATCAAGTATCAGACCTGCCTCAGACTGTGAAAAAACTTCATAGCCAAGCGGCTCAAGAATCTGTTTATATTCTCTTATCTTGCCTTTATTGTTGCTTGCAATAACAAGTTTCATTTTTTCTCCTTTAGCTGTGTATATAAGTTACCTTATTTTTCTTTAATTTTTCACGGCATTTGTTTGCCTTATCTTTGAAAACTGTACCGATACATTCTTCGTTGAAAACAACTTTCATTCCACATTCAATAGCACCTATTGCAGTGTTGATAACGGAGATACCACCATCAACACCTACAAATTCTATCTCTTTCACATTCCTTGCTCTCATAAAATCTTCAAGAGCAACGTTTGAAAAAGCATCGGGTTTGCTTTTGGAATAAATATTTTTGGATACAACTTTCAGCTTTGCTGGAAAGCTAGCCGCAGGTGTTCCCTCTTTGGGCATTCCTCCACCCAAAAGTCCCTTTTTGTAGCTGACGATATAAAAGACCTCCTCAGCTTTATAAGCAGAGATACGCTTGTTTATAGCGTCGATAAGTGCGTCGGCATCATACGAGTATGTGGTTTTATCTCTGCCCCTCCCTACATACATTTCCTGCATATCAACTACAAACAAAACCTTATCCATAAAAAATTCCCCCTGATTTTATACTTTTAAGTGTCTAATCCAATATTCTATTATTCAAACAGCGCTTCAACAAAATCTCTTGCTGAAAACGGCTGTATGTCGTCTATTTTTTCGCCTACTGTAACAAGTTTTACAGGCACTTGCAGATCATCGGTTATGCTGATAATTATTCCACCCTTGGCTGTGCCGTCAAGCTTGGTAAGAATAATACCCGTTATATCAGCTACTTCGTTGAACTGTCTTGCCTGATTAACTGCGTTCTGTCCCGTTGTAGCGTCAAGCGCAAGCAGGACTTCGAGAGCGCAGCCCTCTGCCTGCTGATGAACTATACGGGATATCTTTTTCAGCTCGTCCATAAGGTTTTTCTTATTGTGAAGACGACCTGCAGTATCGCATATAACAACGTCAGCCTGTCTTGCCTTAGCCGCCGCCAGTGCGTCAAATACCACGGAAGCAGGATCTGAACCTTCGTTGTGCTTGATTATGTCTACCCCTGCACGCTCTGTCCACACTTCGAGCTGGTCAATAGCAGCCGCTCTGAAAGTATCAGCCGCCGCAACGATAACCTTTTTGCCTTGTTTGTGAAGCTGATAAGCAAGCTTGCCGATAGTTGTTGTTTTGCCAACACCGTTTACACCGATAACCAGTATAACTGACGGTGTTGTTGACATATCGAGCTTCTGATCCTCACCGAGCATTTCTGTGATTATCTCTTTAAGCATATCTTTGATTTTTTCAGGCTCTTTAACGCCCTCCTGCTTGACTTTCTGTCTGAGCTTATCGCATATCTTTTCAGAAGTTGTAACACCGATATCGCAGAGGATAAGCGTTTCTTCAAGCTCCTCAAAAAGATCTTCATCTATTTTGCTGAATGAATGGAGCAGACTTTCTATTCTGCCCATCATTGAGTCTTTAGTCTTTTTAAGACCATTTTTCAGCTTTTCAAAAAATCCCATTTCTTCACTCCTATTCAAGTTTCATTTGACGTGTTTCCGAAACGTCCATTTTAAGAAGCTTGGAAACACCCTTTTCTTGCATCGTTACGCCATACAGAACGTCAGCTTCTTCCATTGTTCCACGTCTGTGAGTAATGGTGATAAACTGTGTTTTATCTGTAAGATGGTGCAGATATTGTGCATATTTACTTACGTTCACATCATCAAGCGCCGCTTCTATCTCATCGAGAAGGCAGAAAGGTGATGGCGAAATTTTCAGGATTGCAAAATAAATTGCAATAGCCACCAGAGCCTGCTCTCCGCCTGAAAGGGACATAAGATTTGTTATGACCTTGCCTGGCGGCTGAACGTTTATCTCAATACCACATTCAAGGACATTGTTTGGGTCTGTGAGAATAAGCTCGCACTGACCACCACCGAAAAGCTCAGTGAAAATTTTCTTAAAGTTCGCATTTATACGTTCAAAGCTGTCGGTGAACATATTCTTCATATTTTCTGTCAGATCCTCGATAAGTTTTTCAAGTTCTGTTTTTGACGTATTTACGTCTTTAAGCTGACCTGTGAGAAATTCGTGTCGCTGTGACACTTCTGCATATTCCTCTATAGCTCCAAGGTTTACGCTTCCAAGATTTCTTATCTTTCCACGAAGTTCGTTGAGTCGCCTGTTAGCTACCGTTATATCCACAATATCCTCGGCTATCTCTGCAGCGTCGCTTCTTGTAAGCTCATAATCGTCCCAAAGCTGTGCCACAAGCTTATCAAAGCCTGCAGTAACAGATTTTTTCTGTTCCTCCGCTCTTGTAAGCTGACCTGAAAGTGTTTCCTTCTCGTCCATTTTGTGCTTCTGCTTGGTGCGAAGTTTGTTTGCTGCATTGTCAAGCTCAATATGCTCACGTTGAGCCTGCTCCGCCATTTTCTGTGCGGCGGCTATCTTTTCGTCAGCGCCGCTGAGTTCCTGCTTGGTCTGAAAAATAAGCTCTTTCTTCTCGGCTATTTTCTTTTCACACTCGGAGATATTATCGTTCAACTTGCCGCTGTCAGTATCACTGTCGCCGATAGTTTCTTCAAGCTGTGATATTGAAAGCTTGCAGGCATCAAGGTCTTTGGATAACTCTGCCGCCATTATCTTCATTTGCGAAAGCTCTTCGCTGAGCTGTTCACGCTTATTTTTAAGTTCTGCCTGCTCGTTCTGAGAGTCGGCAAGCTTGGCTTCATTATCTGATATCTCAGCTTCGATTTCTGAAAGTTCTGTCTGAGCCTTGTCGATATCTCCGCTTACTATCTTGTATTTATTTTTCACCGTTTCGATAAATGTTTCTATCTCATCAAGCTTGTTTTCATAGTCAGAATAATACTCTGAAACACGCTTTATTTCCATTTCAAAACGGAGTATATCGCTGTTTACCTGTGAAAGCTTTTCCCTTAGTCCCTCAGTATCAGCGGTGTATTTTGAAACCTCTTGATTTAGCTTCTCAACCTGCTGTTTAAGCTCTGTAAAGGAGTTTTCAAGTGCTGTTTTCTTTTTTGCAAGTGCTTCCGCTTCATTTTTTCTTGTAAGCAGACCTGTCTGTTTGGAAACGCTTCCTCCTGTGAATGAGCCGCCCGCGTTTATCACCTGTCCGTCCAGGGTAACAATGCGGAATTTATAGCCGTATTTCTTTGCGATAAGGGTTGCACTATCGATATCCTCTGCTATACATATCCTGCCTAAAAGGCTGTTGATCACGCCCTCAAACTGGCTGTCATACTTAACAAGCTCACATCCTAGAGCCACAAAGCCGTCCTCATTTTCAAGTTGCGGCATATTTAGCCTGTTTCCTCGAACTGACGTAACAGGCAGAAATGTTGCACGGCCTGCTCTGTTCTCTTTCAGAAGCCTGATACCTCTCTTAGCAGAGTCCTCATTGTTTACGACAATATTCTGAAGTGCCCCACCCAACGCAGTTTCAATGGCTACAGAGTATTTTGTTTCAACAGATATAAGCTGAGAAACAGTACCGCAAATGCCGCTTATCCTACCCTGTTGTGAGGCTTTCATTATGTGCTTTACGCTGAACTGAAAGCCCTCCATGGAGTTTTCAAGGTCGGCTATAGTCTTTATCCTGTTCTCAACGTCACGGAGCTGTATTTCCGTATCTGTGAGATTTTTGCGACATTCTGAAAGCTTTGTGTTTCTAGTTTCAAGAAGCTTTGCAAGTCCGCTCATGCGGTTTGTAAGCTCCTGCTTGTTTTCGTCAGCTTTGCCTTTTGATTCACGCAGTTCCTTTAATTCCTTTGAAGAAAGTTTTGAATGTTCTTCAAGCTGTTTTTTTCTTTCAAGAGAATTTTCGATCTGCTCATCAATATCCGAAAGGTTGTTTTTAGCATTTTCAAGTCTGAAAGAAACTTCCGACTTTTTCATGTAAAGCTCATTTATAAAGCTTCCAGCTTCACTTACCGACTTGTCAGATAATGCAGTTTTATCAATAAGCTCAGAAAGCTCTTTTTCCTTACAATCTACAGCTTCCTGCTGCTTTGCTTTTTTCTCGTCGAGTTCTTCAAGCTCCTGTCTGCGTGTTTTCAGCTCAGCCTCAAGATAGTATTTTGATGAGTTGGACTCACTTATCTGCTCTTTAAGCTTCAAAATATTATCTTCAAGGTGAGAAATATCATTCTCATATACTGCGATCTTGGACAGTGCCTGAGAGTTTTCAAGCTCCACCTGATGTATCTGATTTTTGTAGCTGTCAGCAAGCTCAGATTTTTCAGCGCTCTTTGCAAAGCTGTCATTTATATCATCTTCAATGCTTTCAAGCTCCTGCGTGATGACCTCGTACTCTTTTTTTACAGCAGAAAGCTTCTCCTCATAACCTGCTATTTGGCTCATATACTCGTTGAGCTTATGCACCCATACGGAGACTTCCAGCTTTCTTTTTTCTTCATCAAGGACTCTGAACTTCTCCGCCTTTTCAGCCTGCGCTTTAAGCGGACCTATTCGTCCTTCTATCTCTCCCATGATGTCATTGATACGAGAGAGATTATCCTCAGCCGCCGCAAGCTTTTTTTCGGCTTCTTTTTTCTTTGAACGAAATTTTGAAATGCCTGCCGCTTCTTCAAATATCTCACGGCGGTCATTGGATTTTCCATTTACGATATCTGCTATCCTGCCCTGACCGATTATCGAATAACCATCCCTGCCAAGACCGGTGTCCATAAACAGTTCCACGATATCCTTTAAATTTACTTCTTTACCGTTTATCATGTAAAAGCTGTCGCCATTGCGGTAAAGCTTTCGTGATACTGACACGGTGTCGCTGTCATATTCAAGTGCACCGTCCTCGTTGTCTATGGTGATAGTTACCTGAGCAAAAGGCGCTTTTGGTCTAGTTTGAGTGCCGTGAAAAATAACGCCTGCCATTTTTTCACCTCTCAGGGCTTTGGAAGATTGCTCGCCCATTACCCAGCGCATAGCGTCACCGATATTACTCTTGCCTGAGCCGTTAGGACCGACAACTGCGGTGATACCCTTATTGAATTTCAGCTCTATTTTATCCGGAAAAGACTTAAAGCCCTGCAATTCAAGTGATTTAAGATACATTATTTTTCACCACCCCTCATTATGATCTCGTTTATCTTTATTTTATCGCTGCCCTCGTGACCTACAATTTTTATATTGACACCAAGATCTTTGAAATATTCTATATTAGCTTTTTTCTGACCTATTGCCTTGCTTATCTGCCTTTTCGGTACAGATATCACAACGGAAGCTATATCGCTTATATTGCCATGCTTTCCAAGCTCCTCTGATATAAGCCTGCGGTAATTTCTGCCTTCGCAAAGTTCACGGAAAGCAGGGTGATAAAATCCGCCCAACATTTGCTCCTCCACGACCTCGCTTGCGTGCAGACCAAGCTTTATAACATCTATACCAAGTTTATCGGCTTCTGTGAGAAGATAAGAACAGATTTTCACTACCTCGTCAAAGTCCATAGGCATATATTCGCCACTTTTGTAAAGCTCTCCGAGCCTTGTACCATTAAGGATAACAACGGGATAAATACGTACTGTTTTAGGAGACAGCGCCGCTATCTTCGACCAAGTTTCCAGCTCAGTTTCACGGTTGCTTTTATAAAGTCCTATCATCATTTGCAGACCAAGGTCAAAGCAACCATAGCTTTTTATAAGCTTTGCAGCGTTTTCGACGTCCTGAACAGTATGTCCACGCTCGTTGGCTTCAAGAACAACATTTGACATAGACTGTGCGCCAAGCTCGATAGCCGTAACGTGATTATCTCTGAGAAGGACAAGAATCTGATGAGTTTGAAGGAGTATCTAGAAAAAGTGAAGTAAAACTTATGAGAACAATAACGCTCATTTATGATGGTACGTTCAATACCTATCGTTGGCTGAAAGCCATGATGTGGGCTCGCAATGAATTTCACGATTTAGGATATAAGATAAAATATGCCGGCATTTTTGACTATGTTCCTTACCCTAAATCTACAAAAGTTCCTTATGAGAGAATAAAGTTGAAGTTGGATACAATAGGTCGTTTTGATATAGTTTTTCTGGCTTTTCATCATTCTCAATCCATTATTGGGCAAAATTCAGAGAAAAGAATAGCTCTTGTAAAGTCCTTAAAACAGAAATGTAAATTGTTGTGTTGGCTAGATACGGCTGATAGTACAGGAACATGCCTTTTTGATGTTCTACCTTATGTGGATTTGTATTTCAAAAAACAACTGCTGAAGGATACCAATCTTTATACAAATGAGTTTTATTGTGGCCGTCTCTATTCTGATTATTACCACCAAAAGTTGGGATTAACAGATGAATTCCTTGCTTCGATTCATTATCTTACAGCTCTAAAAGAATATCTTTACAAATTGCGTGTTTCATGGAATGTCGCATTTTATGACAGAATGGGTGGAAAGACTTGGATATATAAGCATCCTTTTAAGTTTGCAGACCCTAATGTTATTGAGACTGATTCAGAACGGACTATTGATATTCATTACGGAGGATCAAATCCCAAAGTGTATGGCGATGTAGTTGGTTACCAACGTAAAAAAATGCTTGAATTGATAATGAATCTTAGGGACATCACACATCCTGATGTATATAAGAAAATATCAAGAGAAGAGTATTTGGAGGAACTCAAACACTCCAAGTCGATTGCGTCTCCATTCGGATGGGGAGAGTGCTGTCTGAGAGATTTTGAAGCGTTTTACAATAGGGCAATTCTGTTGAAGCCTTCTATGGAGCATTGTGTTACCTATCCAGACTTATACAAACCATTTGAAACCTATATTCCGATAAATTGGGATTTTTCAGATTTCGAGAATATTATCAAAGAGGTTCAAATAGGTAAGTATGATTATGTTGCAATAAATGGTCAGCAAAATTATCAAAAATATCGCATTGGTATAAATGCAAGGAAGTTGTTTGCGGAGCATGTAGTAGACCAGCTTCAAATATCATAGTAATTCAAGCATAGTGTATTTGTAAACAATGTTTCAATTTAACGTAAACGATATTAGTAAATACCGTACCCAACTAATGGGGATTGCCACGCTTTTAGTGATATTTGGTCATTCTGTTGGCAATGGTGTTGTGATGCCAAGGTGGATGGAGTCGCTCTGCGGGCTTGCCTCCGTAGGAGTGGATATTTTCCTTCTCGTGAGCGGCTTGGGCCTTTGGTATTCATTAAAAAGTATTGATAGTCAAGTAAATTTGTGGGGGGGTAAAGTGCTGGTATATAAGAAGATATAAACGTATTCTGGTTCCGTATTTTATCATTGCAGACATAGGAAATATTCTTGCTGTAATGGGAGGCAGAACTATTGCGGAAGCTGTACTTAATATATCCACAATCAGTTATTGGCTTGAACATAAAGGAGCTTGGTATATTGCAATGCTTATACCGTTGTATGCTATTACCCCGGTTCATGATGCGATATGTAAAAAGATAAAAAATCCAGTATATTACACGCTGGTTATTGTTATTATAATAGTGGGCATTTCGAGTTTGCACTTTGAATGCCCGAATGTGGGCTTATCATAAATTATAGAAAATGTAAGACATGTGTTTGTTCATCTTCCTGCATTTTTCATTGGTTTTATGTTGGCTCCTATGGCTAAAGAGGAAAAGTGCATTTCGTTTCTGTGGATGATAGTTGTTCCATTATTTCTTGTTATTATGATGAAGTATTTGCATTTTGGGTATTGGCCTGGTTTTTTGGTATTTTCATTTGTCCCTTTACTTTGCAGATTGTTTTGCTACAGTGGAAAGACTTTTATGAATGTACTTAGTTTTTTTGGTAAAATATCTTTGGAATCTTATTTGTTTAATGGAATCGTGGGTTCTTGGATTATTATATACTTACCTTGGATTTATGAATCACCAGTGAATAAAGGTTGCTATTTACATTATGCTTTGGTTATCATTGTTGGAACAGCGTTGGCTTATTGCGTGAATAGATTTTGTGAGAAGGCTTTGAAGAAAAATTAGATAGGGTAATTATTGCTTGATTACTCATAGTTATATCATTGGCTGTGAAAAATGGTAACGCATATAGGTGCTCTGTTTACCAAAGTAATAACTGGATAAGGAGAGTATGTTAAGAATTTCAGTAAGACTATTCTTGCAAGAGGTATGATGAGCTTGGTGTTGAGACTGGAAAACAATTCTAAATAATAAAAAAACAATATGTCAATAAAAATCTTTTTTGTAGTATATTCTCCTAAACGTATGTGGTGGAAGATATGGCTGGGGCTTGCTTGCTTTCCTATGTTACCGCAACATAGAGCTAAGTTGCTGAAAATGGGGGGGTAAATGTCTTAGGTCGAGCATTGATATATGGTGGTGTAGGCATTGATACTGTTGCGCCAAATAAAATATTTATAGGTAACAATGTTGCCATTACTGCTGGTACTAGAATTTTAACTCACTATCTTGATCCATCGCGTTCAGGAAGAATGTTTATAGGTGTAAATGTTGTCATTTGTAATTCTGTAACTATTGGCAAGGGAGCAATAGTAGGTGCAGGAAGTATAGTAACAAAAGACATTTCGCCTTATCAAGTATGGGCTGGGAATCCAGCAAGGTACATTAAAGCTCGTGAACATTAATACGTAAATGATAATGAAGAAAGTTTCTATATTAGTTTCGACAATAGATTCTGGAGGGGCAGAGAAGCAGGCTGTATTGCTTGCGATTCAGCTTTCAAAGCATACGGATGTGAATCTGATTGTGCTTTATGGCGGTCACACTGAATATAAAGGAAATGTAGATTTGTTAACCAAGAGCTCAGTTAAGGTTCATCGACTGAACGGCAGCATGCTTTTAAAGACTATACGGATTAGAGAACTTTTGAAGGAATCTCATACTGATGTGCTTCTTAACTATCTGACAATGCCAGATCTTCTTGGTTCATTTCTTGGTAAGAGATTAAAAATAAGCGTATATAATGGTATACGTAACTCAAGACTTCCAAGGAGTAAGATGTTGATAGAGAAATGGGCTCATAATCATTGGGCTACAGCGACCATTTACAACTGTTATTCTGGGGCTGATTATTTTGAGAAGTTCGGTTTTCGGAAAGACAAGAATATTGTCATTCCTAATTGCTTCCCGGATATTGCCGAACCAATTATAAGAGACAATCATTCTCAAAGGACAATCATTACAGTTGGTCGCTTCGACCCTCAAAAAGATTACGAAACTCTTATTAAAAGTATTTCATTGCTTGATAGAAAAGTATTGTAGGCTATGGAGTGCTTGAAGCGCAGATTCGTGAATGGGTTGAACTGTATGGCATCAAGGATAGAACTGATATCCATATCAAACCGAATAATGTATCAGAACTTGAACGTAATGCCGACATATATATATCTACTAGTCTATTTGAGGGTACAAGCAATAGTATTATGGAGGCTTTGAATTGGAGTTTGCCGGTGGTTGCTACTAACGTTGGAGATAATGATCATTTAGTAATTGATGGTGTGAATGGTTACTTGCATCCAATTGGTGATGTTACGGGACTAACTACTTCTTTATGTAAGTTGCTTGATTCAGTAGAACTCAGGAATCAAATGGGAGTGAGGAGCAATCAGAATCTTCGCGAGAACTATTCTATGGAGATTTTCGAGAAACGATATTTGGATTTGATAGAGGGAAAATAATAGATGAGAACAGTATTCATAGGTGCACATGAGGAACCGAACGGAGTGAACTCATATACTTATAATTTGGCTCTTGAACTGAAGAAAAGAGGTTTTGAGTCGTTTGTGATGAGTTTTGGATCATGCAATAAGGTAACTGATTACAAAGGGGTGAAAATTAAGCAGTATAGGACTTGGGGAAATACGATGACCAGTATTCCTGTTTTGTATCTAAAATCATTACCATATTTGATCAAGCATAGGAAGGAAATAGATATGGTAATGTATCAAACGGTTACATTTTCAGTGATTCCTTCACTGATTGTACGTTTGTTTGGTATGAAATCAAGTGCTATTATTCATAGCCTTGCGGAAGATAGCCCGAAACATGGAAAGATGATGAAGAAACTTCTTATGGCTTCAATGAGGTTAGCTTTGGCTTTCACTAAAAATGTGGTTACCGTTAGCTGTACTAAAGCAAAAGAGGTGTACAACAGGTATCACAAAAGTTGTAAGGTTCTTCCTTGTGGTGTATTCTTGCCCATAAATAAAGAATTAAATACGGATATTCTTGAAAAGAATGAAATACAAGTTGGAAAATTCTTTCTGACTATCGGTCGCATTGATCCGATTAAGAACTATGAGGTCCTGATTGATGCATTCAAAAGGCATAATCATGTAAATTATCAGTTGGTTATCGGTGGAGATATTAATAATGCTTATGGTCGTACCATTGTTGAACGTGCAAAGGGGTGCAAAAATATTATTTTTCCTGGAATTGTATATGGAGATGCTAAAATAGCATTGCTTAAAAATTGTATGGCGTATTGCCTTGTGTCTTCGTCAGAGGGGCTTCCGATAGCATTGTTAGAAGGGATGTCATATGGTAAGATTCCTGTAGTTACACGTATTCCGTCAATTCAAGAGGTACTTGAAAAATACGAGATTGGGCTTTGGAGTACTGTAAAGAATGTGGAGGAAGTGATCGCTAATATGATAGCGATTGAAAAGGATTTTAACACACTGAAAGTTCAAGGTAAAACTGCACGTCAAATCGTCGAAGATAATTATACATGGCCGCAGATATGTGACCGATATATTGAATTAGTTAAAGAGTTTTAGTTATGAATATCCTCATCACCGGAGTCCACGGTTTCGTCGGCTCAAATTTAGTAAAAGCACTCTCGCCTGAGAATACAATATATGGTCTGGACATTGTGGCTCCTGAGAAGGAAGGTATAGTAAAGACTTTTTTATGGGATGATCTGGGTGGTATTGATTTGCCGCAGATTGATGCTGTTATCCATCTTGCTGGTAAGGCACATGATACTCGGAACAAGAGTGCAGCGGATGTGTATTTCAAGGTAAATACAGGTCTTACTCAACGTATTTTCGATTGGTTTCTTTCCAATGAATCTGCAAAAAAGTTTATATTTTTCTCTACAGTAAAGAGTGCTTCTGACAAAGTGGAAGGCAAATGCCTTACAGAAGAATGCGTTCCCACTCCCGTAGGTCCTTATGGAGAGAGTAAAATTAAAGCGGAGGATTACATAATCGGGCATTTTGCCCCTGAAGCTCTCAAACGTCCTTATCACAATTTTGATGATAGCGATTCCCTTGTAAAAGGGAAGAATGTGTACATTATACGTCCTTGTATGATTCATGGTCCTGGAAACAAGGGTAACCTCAATCTTCTTTATGGAGTAGTGAGCAAGGGGATTCCATGGCCTCTTGGTGCTTTTGAGAATCGCCGTTCGTTTACCAGTATTGGAAATCTTTGTGTAGTAATTGACGGATTTTTAACTAAGAATGTACCTTCAGGTATTTATCATATGGGAGACGATGAAGCTCTTTCAACTAATGAACTCATTCAAGTTATTTGTGAGGCTCTTGGTAAGAAAGCTCATATATGGTGCATTCCGAAAGGTCTGATGAACGGAGTTGCAAAAGTGGGTGGTTGGTTTCATCTTCCGCTCAATCCTCTTCGAATGCAGAAACTCACAGAAAACTATGTAGTGAGTAATGCTAAGATCAAGGCTGCCCTTGGCATTACGCGGATGCCGGTAAGAGCGAAGGATGGATTGATGGACACTATTAGAAGTTTTAAGCAGTAGAATGATTATGAATGCATACTTGACTTACGGAATTATTTTTGTGATTCTATTGGCATTAGAGTTATGTTATTTCAAGGTGGCTGACCATTTTAACATTATTGACAAACCCAACGAACGTTCATCACACTCCACGATTGTATTGCGTGGCGGAGGTATAATCTTTTTGATTGGCGTATGGATTTGGA
>ERZ857775.3353-NODE-3353-length-13208-cov-8.165894_pt1 | contig 13208 bp, 5 predicted proteins | sample MGYA00519698_ERZ857775 | MGnify/ENA primary metagenome ERZ857775 (study PRJEB31778, sample SAMEA3449363) | human gut metagenome | biome: human gut; feature: human-associated habitat; material: faeces | place: United Kingdom | collected 2010/2012 ...
AGACCGGCGTTGTGGATGGCGCTGAGCAGCCCATCGCAAACTACAAGTCCAACGCATTCCCCGAAGTTGCAAACAACCTGATCCTCGACGGTCACACGCTGGGTGCCATTCAGGCTGTTATCACCGATAACGCTTGGGGCAAGCTGACCGAGAACCAGCAGGCTGCCATCATGGAGGCTGGTGCGGATACGCAGGCCTTCAACGCGGATCTGTCTGAGAGCGCTGAGAACAAGGTCCTCGACGAGCTGAAGTCTTCCGGCTGCAACGTCGTCGATGTTCCCGATAAGACTCCTTGGCAGGAAGCTTGCCAGAAGGTCATCAGCGAGAACACTTCGGATCAGGCAGAGCTGTATCAGCAGCTGCTGGACATGAAGGGCTGAGCCTGAGCGTCCGCTCCTAAAGTTGTAAGACGCCCGGCGGGTGGTGACGGGATCTTCCCCGCCGCACCCGCCGGGCTTTTTGTAAGGAGGAATGAACATGCCGAAAATCTTTGACACACTGGATAAGATCAAGCCGGCCTATGACATTACCTACAAAGTGGTGCTTTTCATCTGCAAGATCCTGCTGATCGCGGATATCGCCATCACCACGATGTCGGTCATCGGCCGCTACGTTCCCTTTATCCCGGACCCCGCATGGTCGGAAGAGGTCGTGCTGACCTGCATGAGCTATATGGCCGTTCTGAGCGCTGCACTGGCCATCCGCCGCGGTGCCCACATCCGCATGACCGCATTTGATGTCTACCTGCCCAAGACCGTGCTGAAGTGCCTTGAGATCCTGTCCGATGTGGCCGTCTTTGCACTGGGCGTCATCATGATGGTGGTGGGCTGGAACTACGCCACCACGCTGGGCGGCCGCGGTTTCTACGTCTCGATGCCTTGGCTGAGCCGCTTCTGGATGTACTTCCCGGTGCCTCTGGCCGGTGTTGCCATGATCATCTTTGAGATCGAGGCCGTCTACAACCACATCAAGAGCTTTTTTGTAAAGGAGGAGAACTGATATGACAGTACAGACACTGGCAATTGTTGTCCTTCTGGTCAGCTTCTTCGTAATGATCTTCCTGCGCTTCCCCATCGCGTATGCGGTCGGTCTGTCCAGCGTGTTCTGCATGTTGGTGCAGGGTCAGGCGCTGACCGATGTCTGCCGCCTGATGGTCAAGGGCATCTCGTCCTTCAGCCTGATGGCTGTGCCGTTCTTCATCACCATGGGCGTGCTCATGGGCTCCGGCGGCATTTCCGAAAAGCTGATCGCGCTGGCTGACGCCTGCGTCGGCTGGATGCGCGGCGGCATGGCCATGGTCAACATCGTGGCTTCCTACTTCTTCGGCGGCATTTCCGGTTCTGCTTCCGCCGATACCGCTTCCATCGGTTCTATCATGATCCCCATGATGGTGGATCAGGGCTACGGTGCAGACTTCTCCACCGCTGTTACCATCACCTCCTCCTGCGAGGGTCTGCTGGTTCCCCCCAGCCATAACATGGTCATCTACGCTACCACCGCCGGTGGTATCTCCGTGGGCAGCCTGTTCCTGGCCGGTTACCTGCCCGGCGCTCTGCTGGCTATCGTGCTGATGATCGGCTCCTACATCATCTCGGTCAAGCGCAACTACCCCAAGGGTGATCCCTTCAGCATCAAGGCTTTTGTCAAGCAGCTGGGCACTTCCATCTGGGCACTGGCCGCTGTCATCATCGTGGTGTTCGGCGTTGTCGGCGGTGTGTTTACCGCTACCGAGTCCGCTGCTATCGCCGTTATCTACTCTCTGCTCGTTTCCGTGTTCGTTTATAAGGGTCTGGACTGGAAGGGCGTGTGGCACGCTCTGGACGAGTGCGTCAACACCCTGTCCATCGTGCTGATCCTGATCGCTACCTCTGCAGTGTTCGGCAACTGCCTGACCATGCTGCATGTGCCTGATCTGGCAGCAACCGCCATCACCGACCTCACCGATAACCCCTACATCATTGCACTGCTCATCGACCTGATCCTGCTGGTGCTGGGCATGATCATGGATATGGCTCCCATCATCCTGATCGCTACCCCCATCCTGCTGCCCATCGCCACCTCCATCGGCATCGATCCCATCCAGTTCGGTATCATCGTGGTTCTGAACTGCGGCATCGGCCTGCTGACTCCTCCCGTTGGCTCCGTTCTGTTCATCGGCTCTGCCGTTGCAAAGCGCCCCATGGAGAAGGTGGTCAAGGCAACCCTGCCGTTCTACCTGTGCATGTTCATTGCACTGCTGCTGCTGACCTACATCCCCGACATCAGCCTTGCTATTCCCAAGCTGCTGGGCGGCTATGTAAGCCCCATTGCAAACCCGCTGGGTCCTGTGTTCATCCACTAAGCGCAGCATAAGGGAAACCCCTTGCATCTTTAAGACCGGAGCCTGTCAGCCCTTTGGGCTGCGGGCCCCGGTCTTTTTTGCGTGTGCACCAAAATGCGGACAGCTTGCACGGCGGGGAACACTATGATACAATAAAATGTATAGAAGTTTGGAAGGGGAGAGAACACTATGGAGCAAAAACGCCTGTGTCCGTTCTGCATGGGGGAACTGCCGCCTGCGGCGACCGTCTGCCCCCATTGTGGGAAGATCTTAGAGGGATGCAACCCGGCGGGCTGTCTGCCGGTGGGTACGGTGCTGGCCGGGCGCTACACTGTGGGCGAGATGCGCAGTCTGGACGGCGAGGGCGTGCTGTACAGCGGCGTGGAGAATCTGGGTGCTTTCCGGGTGACTATCAAAGAGTACCTGCCCGTCACCCTTTCTGCGGAGCGGGGTGCGGACTGCGTCCTGCGCCCCAAGCAGGGGAGCGAGGTGCTGTTCAAGACCACCCGCATGGACTTTGCAGACCTGTACCGCGCCGTCCAGCGCATTACCCCCGCCAGCGGTCTGGAGGCCGTGCTGGACGTGGTGGAGGCCAACAACACCGTGTATGCGGTGCTGGAAAACTTAGGCGGCACCCCGCTGGAGCAATGGCTGGAAAATCGTCCCGCTCCGGTGCAGGCAGAGGATGCCTGCGCCATGCTGCGGCCGGTGTTTGAGGGCGTGGCGGCCATGCACAAGGCAGGGCTGGTGCACCGCGGCATCTGCCCGGAGAATATCCGGGTGATGTCGGATGGCCGCTGCCGTCTGGCCGGGTACGCCACCGTGGGTCTGCGCACCGCAGGCAGCGGTCTGCACGAGCAACTGTACGAGGGCTACTCCGCGCCGGAGCAGTACACCACCGCCGAGTTTGAGGGGCGCTACACCGACGAATACAGCCTTGCCGCCGTCTTTTACCGCATGGTGTGCGGGCAGGCACCCATGCCCGCTGCCCAGCGTGTGGTGTCGGACTCTAACCCCCGGGCACGCACCGTAGAGCCTGCCGTACCGGCCTATGTTTCCGATGTATTGCAGCTGGGGCTGCGGCTCAAGGTCATGGAGCGCATCCAGACCGTGCCGCAGCTGTATCAGGCGCTTTCTTCCAAGGAATATACCGCCGAGCTGACCCGCACCATGAAGCCGGAGACCCCGATGCATCCGGCGCAGACAGAGCAGAGCGGGCAGGGCAGGGAACACCTGCTCAGTTTGAAAGGGCTGCTGGCGGGCATTCTGATCCTGCTTTCCGTTTTGATCTTGCTCACCCTGTGGGGCATCGTGAGCAGCAAGGAGGAACAAACTCCCTCTTCGGAGCCGAGCTCGGAAGCTGCCAGCAGCGAGGAAATGAAGCCCCAGAACCTTGTGCCCAACTTTGTGGGCATCGACTACGAACAAATCAAGAATAACCGCGAGTACACCAGTATGTACCTGTTCCGGGCGGTGCTGGAGTACAGCGATACCGTGCCTTCCGGGCAGATCATCCGGCAGGAGCCGGAGGCCGGCGAGGTGATGGAGAACGGCGAGGTGATCCAGATCGTGGTCAGTCAGGGCCCGGAGAAGGTGGAGATGCCCAAGATCGTCGGTGCATCGCAGGATAAGGCTATTGAGATCCTGAGCAGCCGGGGGCTTGTGGCCAGCTGCTTTATGGTAGTGAACGATGGCTCCTACGCTACGGGCTGTGTGGTCTCTGCCAGCGAGGAAGAGGGCGCTATGGTCACGGTGGGTACGGTGATCACCGTGTATATCGCCGCAGACCCCAGTGTGCAGATCACTACCACCCCGGAGGAGCCTGCCGCTACCGAGCCTACCACCCCGGAAACGCCCCCGGAGGGCAGTACAGAGCCGGAATACGATACCAATTAAACAGCATACAACAAAAGCAGAAGCGGGAGCCTTGAACGGGCTCCCGCTTCTGCTTGTTTAGGATAGGAAAGAGAATGGCAAATTAAAGGTTCGAGTAGCCCATTAGGCAGCGGTCCACCTCGGCGGCGCAATCGCGGCCCTCGCGCAGACCCCACACCACAAGGCTCTGGCCGCGGCGCATATCGCCGCAGACGAACACCTTGTCCACGTTGGTCTTAAAGCTGTGGTCGGCTACATTGCCCCGGGCGGTCAGCTCCACCCCAAAGGCATCGGCTGTGTAGTTTTCGCAGCCGGTAAAGCCTGCGGCGATAAACGCCAGCTGGCAGTCGTAGGTAAATTCCTTGCCGGTGGGCACCATGCTGGTGCGGCCGGTCTCGGGGTCGCGCTCCGGCTTCAGGCAGCTGATGACGGCACCGGTCAGGTTACCGGCCTCGTCCTTCAAAAACTCCTTGACGGTGGTCTGGTACACGCGCGGGTCCTTGCCGAACTTGGCAATGCACTCGGTCTGGCCGTAGTCCACCTTCAGCACCCGGGGCCACTCCGGCCACGGGTTTGCGGCGGTGCGCTCGGCAGGGGGCTGCGGCATCATTTCCAGCGCCATCAGGTCGGTGCAGCCCTGCCGCAGGGCAGTGCCCTGACAGTCGTTGCCGGTGTCGCCGCCGCCGATGACCAGTACGTTTTTACCGGCTGCATTGATGGCCTTGCCGTCTGCAAAACCCGAGTCCAGCAGGCTCTTGGTCACGCTGGTCAGGTAGTCCACGGCAAAGTGCACGCCCTTGGCGTCCCGGCCGGGCACGTTCAGGTCGCGGGGCTTTTTTGCGCCGCAGCACAGCACTACGGCATCAAAATCTGCCAGCAGCTGCTCGGCGGGCACGGCGCCGCCTACATCCATGCCGGTGCGGAACACAACACCTTCGGCCTGCATCAGCTTGACCCGGCGCTCGATGACCGCCTTATCCAGCTTCATGTTGGGGATGCCGTACATCAGCAGACCGCCCACACGGTCGGCGCGCTCAAACACCGTAACGGCGTGGCCGCGCTTGTTCAGGTACTCTGCCACCGAAAGCCCCGCAGGGCCGCTGCCCACCACGGCAACGCTCTTGCCGGTACGGGTCGGCGGCGGGGTGGCGGTCAGCCAGTTCTTGGCGTAGGCTGTCTCAATGATGGCGTGCTCGTTTTCGCGCACGGTGACGCTGCTGCCGGTCACATCCCCGCAGGTGCAGGCGGCCTCGCACAGGGCGGGACACACCCGGCTGGTAAACTCCGGGAAGCGGTTGGTGGCCATCAGGCGGTGGAGCGCCAGCTCCCACTTGCCGTGGTACACCAGATCGTTCCACTCCGGGATGAGATTGTTCAGCGGACAGCCGGAGGCCATGCCGCCGATCATCATGCCCGCCTGACAGAAGGGCACGCCGCAGTCCATGCAGCGGGCGGCCTGCGTCTGCTGTTGCTCCCGCGAGAGCCAGATGTGGAACTCGTTAAAATTTTCAAGGCGCTCCAGCGGCGCAACGTCCGTGCTGGTTTTGCGCGCATAATCCATAAATCCTGTTGTCTTACCCATGCTGCTGCCCCTCCTTACTTATGCTTCTGCACTGCATAGAATGCTTCGATCTGTGCCTGCTCGCCGTCCAGACCACGCTCCTCTACCGAGGCGATGACCCGCAGCATGCGGTCGTAATCGTAAGGCAGCACCTTTTTGAATTTGGGCAGGAACGCACTGAAATTATCCAAGATCTCCTTGCCGCGCGGAGAGCCGGTGGCCTCCACATGGGCGCGGATCAGCTCCTTCAGGGTGGCAACATCGTACTTGTGCTCCACCGGCTCAAGGCTGACGGTCTCCTTGTTCACCCGCTGGTAGAAATCCCAGTTTTCGTCCAGCACATAGGCAATGCCGCCGGTCATACCGGCTGCAAAGTTCTTGCCGGTCTGGCCCAGCACCACCACGGTGCCGCCGGTCATGTACTCGCAGCCGTGGTCGCCCACGCCCTCCACAACGGCGGTCGCGCCGCTGTTGCGCACGCAGAAGCGCTCGCCGGCCACACCGGAGATGAACGCCTTGCCGCTGGTAGCGCCGTACAGCGCCACGTTGCCGGTGATGATGTTCTCCTCGGGCTTGAAGTCGATGCCTTGCGGCGGGCGCACGATGATCTTGCCGCCGGAAAGACCCTTGCCCATATAGTCGTTGCAGTCACCCACCAGTTCCAGCGTCAGGCCATTGGGGATAAAGGCACCAAAGCTCTGGCCGCCTGCACCGTTGCAGTGCACGGTGTACACATCATCCGGCAGATCGTTGCCGTATTTGCGGGTGATCTCGCTGCCAAAGATGGCACCAAAGGCGCGATCCACGTTGGAAACATTCAGGCTGACGCTCTGGGGAGCCTTGCTGCCCAGCTTGAACTTCTTCATCAGCACCTTCATGTCCAGCGTGTTTTCCAGATGGAAGTCGTAGCTGTCCTCCTTGATAAAGTGGACGTTGCTGTTTGCAATGGCGGGGTTGTGCAGGATGCAGTCCAGATCCAACTCCGCTGCGCGGCTGCCCGGGGCGGCGGGCTTGACCCGCAGTAGGTCGGTGCGGCCCACCAGCTCGTCCACGGTGCGCACGCCCAGCTTTGCCATGTACTCTCGCAGCTCCTCTGCCACAAAGGTGAGGTAGTTGATGATGTACTCCGGCTTGCCCTTGAAGTTCTTGCGCAGCTCGGGGTTCTGGGTGCAGATGCCCATGGGGCAGGTGTCCAGATTGCACACGCGCATCATCACGCAGCCCTCGGCCATCAGCAGGGTAGTGCCGAAGCCGAACTCCTCTGCGCCCAGCATGCAGCTGATGGCCACATCCCGGCCGGACAGCAGCTTGGAGTCGCTCTCAATGCGCACGCGGGTGCGCAGACCGTTCAGGATCAGGGTCTGGTGGGTCTCGGCGATGCCCAGCTCCCAAGGCAGACCTGCGTGCTTGATGGAGGTGCGGGGCGCAGCACCGGTGCCGCCGTCATAGCCGGACACCAGAATGACCTGTGCGCCGCCCTTGGCAACACCGGCGGCAATGGTGCCCACACCGGCTTCGCTGACCAGCTTGACGTTGATGTTGGCGCTGCGGTTGGCGTTTTTCAGATCGTAGATCAGCTCTGCCAGATCCTCGATGGAGTAGATATCGTGGTGGGGCGGGGGAGAGATCAGGCCCACGCCGGTGGTGCTGTGGCGGGTCTTGGCGATCCAGGGGTAGACCTTGGCACCGGGCAGGTTGCCGCCCTCGCCGGGCTTTGCGCCCTGTGCCAGCTTGATCTGGATCTCCTCGGCGCTGACCAGATACTTGCTGGTCACGCCAAAGCGGGCAGAGGCCACCTGCTTGATCTTGGAATTGCTCTCGCTGTGGTAGCGCTCCTCGGGCTCGCCGCCCTCGCCGGTATTGCTGCGCCCGCCCAGACGGTTCAGGGCGATGGCAATGGTCTCGTGTGCTTCGCTGCTCAGTGCGCCGTAACTCATGGCAGCGCCCTTGAACCGCTTGACGATGCTGGAGACCGGCTCTACCTCCTCCAGCGGGATGCCGCCGTCTGCGGCGTAGTTGAAGTCCAGCAGGCTGCGCAGGTGCACACCCTCGGCACCCATGTTGTCCACCGTCTGGGTGAACTGCTTGAAGGTGGCGTAATCGCCGGTGCGGCAGGCTTTCTGGAACAGGTGGATGGTCTGGGGGTTGAACAGGTGCTCTTCCTTGCCGCTGCGGAACTTGTGGGCACCGCTGTCGGCAAGCTCCATGTTGATATCCAGCCCCAGCGGGTCAAAGGCGGCGTTATGCAGCGCCTCCACATCGGCCTGAATGTCTGCCATGCTGATGCCGCCCACGCGGCTCACCGTGCCGGTAAAGTATTTATCAATGACCTCCTTCGAGATGCCCACAGCCTCAAAGATCTGGCTGCTCTGGTAGCTCTGGATGGTGGAAATGCCCATCTTGGAGGCGATCTTCACGATGCCGTTGAGGATGGCGTTGTCGTAGTCCTGCACAGCGGCGTAATAGTCCTTGTCCAGCAGACCCTCGTCGATCAGCTGCCCGATGGTCTCGTGTGCCAGATAGGGGTTGATGGCGCAGGCACCGTAGCCCAGCAGGGTGGCAAAGTGGTGCACCTCCCGGGGCTCGGCGCTTTCCAAAATCAGTGCCAGTGCGGTGCTCTTTTTGGTGCGGATGAGGTACTGGGACACTGCCGAAACAGCCAGCAGGCTGGGGATGGTCACATGATATTCATCCACGTCACGGTCGGACAGGATGATGATGTTTGCACCCTCCTTGTAGGCGCGGTCTACCTCCAGAAATACCCGGTCGATGGCCTTTTCCAGACTGGTGTTCTTGTAGTAGTTGATGGACACCGTAGCCACCTTGAAGCCCGGCACGTTCATGTACTTGATCTTCAACAGGTCGGTGTTGGTCAGGATGGGGTTGTGCACCTTGAGCACCTTGCAGTTCTCGGGCTTGTCCTCCAGCAGGTTGCCGTGGGCACCCACATAGACGCTGGTGGAGGTGACCACCTTCTCACGGATGGCATCGATGGGCGGGTTGGTGACCTGTGCGAACCGCTGCTTGAAGTAGTTGAACAGCGGGGGATGCTGGTCACTCAGGACAGCCAGCGGGGTGTCGGTGCCCATGGCTCCGGAAGGCTCGGCACCGGCCCGGGCCATGGGCAGGATCAGCTCCTTGATTTCCTCGTATTTGTAGCCAAAGACCTTCTGCAGGCGGGTCAGCTCCTCGCCGGTGTAGCTGGGGACCTTGATGTTGGGGATCTTCAGGTCCTTCAGCCGGACCAGATTCCGGTCGATCCACTCGCCGTAGGGCTCGCGGCTGGCGTAGTATTCCTTCAGCTTCTCGTCATCCACGACCTCGCCCTTGACGGTATCCACCAGCAGCATTTTGCCGGGGCGCAGGCGGTCTTTCATCAGAATGTTGTCCGGGGTGCAGGGCAGCACGCCCACCTCAGAGGACAGGATCATCCGGCCATCCTTGGTGATATAGTAACGGCTGGGGCGCAGACCGTTGCGGTCCAGCACCGCGCCCACCACGTCGCCGTCGGAGAAGAGGATGGCGGCGGGGCCATCCCAGGGCTCCAGCATGGTGGCGTAATACTGGTAGAAATCGCGCTTTTTCTGGCTGATGTTCTTGTTGTTCTCCCAGGGCTCGGGGATGGTGATCATCACCGCCAGGGGCAGGTCCATGCCGTTCATCACCATGAACTCCAGCGCGTTGTCCAGCATGGCGGAGTCCGAGCCGGAGGTGTTGATGATGGGCAGGATCTTGTTCATGTCGTCCTGCAGGATGGGGCTCTCGATGCTCTCCTCACGGGCCAGCATGGCATCGGTGTTGCCCTTGATGGTGTTGATCTCGCCGTTGTGCAGGATGAACCGGTTGGGGTGGGCACGCATCCAGCTGGGGTTGGTGTTGGTAGAAAAGCGGCTGTGCACCATGCCGATGGCGGATTCGTAATCCTCGTCCTGCAGGTCAAGGTAGAACAGGCGCAGGTCGTGCACCAGGAACATGCCCTTGTAGACGATGGTGCGGCTGGACAGGCTGGGCACATAGGTGCCGTTGCTGGCCTGCTCGAACACCCGGCGGACGATGTAGAGCCTGCGGTCAAAATCAATGCCCTTGCTCACACGGGCGGGCTTTTTGATGAAGCACTGCCAGATGGAGGGCATGCAGTCCCGGGCCTTCTGGCCCACGGCATCGGGGTCTACCGGCACCCTGCGCCATGCCAGAAACTCAAGCCCCTCCTTGCGGGTGACCAGCTCAAACAGCTTCATGGCCTGTGCCCGCAGGTGCTCGTTCTGGGGGAAGAAGAACATGCCGACACCGTATTCCCGCTCGTTGCCCAGGCTGATGTTCAGCTCATCGGCCACCTTGGAAAAGAACTTGTGGCTGATCTGCAGCATGATGCCCACGCCGTCGCCGGTCTTGCCCTCGGCATCCTTACCGGCGCGGTGCTCCAGACGCTCCACGATGCTCAGGGCATCGCTGACCGTCTGATGGCTCTTGCGGCCCTTGATGTCCACCACAGCGCCGATGCCGCAGGCATCGTGCTCGAACTGGGGGTCATACAGGCCAAGAGGCGTGGCGTTTTCCGTAAATTGATCCATTGCCTTTCCCATCCTTATCTCTCAAAATATCCTCCGGGCCGCGGCACAATCCGCAGCCAATCTTGCACAGAAAACAAAAAAGCGCCCCAGAAGGGTATAGAATACCCTTCTGGAACGCCTTTGTTCCGATGATTCTATTATAGCGGATGGTGAGAGATGTTCAAGTGACAGCTGCGCCAAACTTGATGCCCTGAAGTCCGGTCATCTTGTGCGGTTTGATGGAATGATGAACGCATTTCATCAAAACCTTGAAAAAACCGCCGCATCCGGCTGCCGGTCTGGGGCAGGGGATGCGGCGGTTTGCGTATGATTGCGGGGCGTTTCTGTCCTTAGTGCTTTGCGGCGCGCTGTTTGCGGTCGAAGAACCACCCGCATACCAACAGACCGATGCCAAAGATCAGAAGCACGGCAGCCAGCCAATCGGTGGTACCGGTCTGGATCAGGGTCACGGTCGTGGTGTTCTGCGTGGGCGTTTCCTCCGGCTGGGCCAACGACGCGGACGTGTCAGTCTGAGCCGGTTCCTCCGCAGGTAGCTCGCCGGGGGCCTCTGTTTCCTCGGTTTCCTTGGTTTCCTCGGGGATCTCGGGTTCCTCAGGCTCCTCGGGGGTCTCCGGCCCCTCAGGCTCCTCGGGGGTCTCCGGCCCCTCAGGCTCCTCGGGGATCTCGGGGGTCTCCGGGTCTACGGGAACGACCGGAACATAGGGGTCGTCCGGGCTGTTCTTCAGGTTGGTAAAGACGACCTTGGCGGTGTCGTTCTGGGGCACAACGCCGGTCTCTGCAGGGTTGAGATTCAGCAGGGTCCAGCCGTCCTGAGCGGTTTCGGTGATGGTATAGCCGATGCCTGCGGGCAGGTTCGAGAGCGTGATGCTCTCGCCGCTTTTCAGGGTGAAGGATGCCTTGCCGTTTTTGAACGGGACACCGCACCATTTGTCGTCGATCGTGGTGATGGTATCATCGTCCAGCGTGAGCTCAAAGGTGAACGCGGTGTCATAGTCGCTCGGCAGCAGTTCCCCGAGCGTCTCTTTGCAGACGGTCAGGCTGCCGATGCTGCCGTGTGCGGCCTTGAGGGACAGGGGGCCGGTGTAAGAATTGACGGGTGCGACGAGAACCATGTGCAGATCCGCTTCGTCCCCGTGGGCGTTCCAGCGGGTGGCTTCAGAGTCGTCATACCAGCCGGTAATGAAATCATAGCAGTCCGGTTCGCCGTCCAGCGTCCAGCCTTTGCCGGTATCGCCAAAGGTGATGGTGGCACCGTCTGCGTTGTAGATGTCGTCACCAGAAAGCCTTGCGTGATTGTTGTACAGCTCTACATCGTCTGAAAGAATCGCAGTGCCAGAGTTCACAAGTCCGCCGCCTACAGAACCGGCATGGTTATAGCGTACACTGCCGGCCAGCAGGTTCAGCGTCGCATGCTCATCGTTTTGGATACCGCAGTTGCCGTTGTATTCCACCTGCAGATTGGCACCCTTTTCCACGGTGAAGAGATTGCAGTTGACGATACCGGACACCGTATTGTAGTTGGCAGTGACATTTGCACCGCTTTCTATCAGAAAAGCACCCTGCTTCAGATCACCCATCACTTGATTGTAGATGCCATGGGCACCGTTGTGGTTGGCGGTGACATTTGCACCGGACTCAATCGTCAGATAGGAATCGTAACTGTTGTAGATACCGAGCTTAGCATTGTTGTCCACTGAAACATTGGCACCATTCTGGATGTGCAGCTTACAGCTGTTCACGATGGCAGCCAGGCCCTTGTTCTGACATACGGAGACGTTTGCACCACTTTCAATGGTCAGGTCGGCGCCTGCATACACATACAAACCGCCAGAGCCGTAGCCCGGGTCATTTGTGCCGTTGCCGTCGCAGATGACCTGCGAACCGCCTTGGATCACGCCAATGCCGCCGACACCAAGGCCGGAACCGCCATTGTCGCGGATATCAAGGGTAGAACCGGAATCCACGTCAAGGCCATCAACGAAAACAGCGTAGCCATACCATGCGCCGGTGTTTCCGGTGGCGGTCAGGGTCGAGGATTCCATGGTCAGCTTACCGCCATAGCAGCCAATGCCGAAGCCGTAGCCATCAGGATCGGATTTGCCGTTGTCCATCACCACGACATTTGAACTGGACAGTGTGATGTCGATCGGATTGATTGTCATGGCCGCATGGGCACAGCCTGTGATCTCAAGATAAGAGTTGTTGATCTTGATCTCACGGTTAGGTTGTCCTTTAAATTCCGAGTCATCGGCGTAGATACCACTTGCACGATAATTAGAGACACCACGGATCACGGCGTATGATCCATCCAGATACAGGTTGCTCTTCTGATACAGATAGATGCCGCTGCCGCAGCTTCCATCCGGGATCAACGTAAAGTTGACGTTGTTCAGTCTCAGATTCGAGTTGCTGATCAGGTTGGCCGTTCCTCCTGCGCCACCTTCATGGGTATGAGTATGCGCATAGATATTCAGCGTAAGATCTTTAAACGTGATATCACTGTGCGATGCATACATGCCATACTGCTCCAGCGTCAGCGTGTAGGTATTGCCGCCGGAAATGGTCAAGTTCTTACTATGGAACTCAAGGCCCGTATCCCACTCAATGTCCTTCAGCAGGTCGATCTGATCACCATCCGTCGCGGCAGTGATTGCATCGTCCAGTCTGGAGTAGTAGTACGTATCGTCGATCTTGTCGATCTTGCACACAGGCGGGGCTGTGGTGCTGCCGGTGTCGTCCGCAGGGGCATCGCCCTCCAGTTCCTCGTCAGGAGTTTTGGGGGTGAGATTCACTGTGGGCCGGTCATCCGCTGCTTCCTCGCGGTCCGCATCCGCAAGGTCATCGTCACCCGGTCCCTTGTCAAGAGTTTTTTTTTGGGGGG
>ERZ857775.3360-NODE-3360-length-13194-cov-3.492275_pt1 | contig 13194 bp, 10 predicted proteins | sample MGYA00519698_ERZ857775 | MGnify/ENA primary metagenome ERZ857775 (study PRJEB31778, sample SAMEA3449363) | human gut metagenome | biome: human gut; feature: human-associated habitat; material: faeces | place: United Kingdom | collected 2010/2012 ...
AACAACGCGCATCATCGTCAGTTTATTGGGCAGGTTCATCGTTCAAAACTCCTTTTCGGCGCGCCGGAGAACGGCGCGCGGACAATGGGTGTCCCCGCGGCGGCGTCAGCTTTCGGCCAAAGCCCCGTACAGGTCGTACACGTCGCTCTCCTCAATGGTCACCCGGTAAAACGCGCCGGGTTCCAGCGGTGTTTCGCTGCGCACACAGCATTCCGCGTCAATATCGGGGGCATCTGCGCGGGTGCGGCAGATATACAGGTCGTTTTCGTCGTCGTAGCCGTCGCAGATGACCTGCACGGTGCGGCCCACCTTTTCCTCCTGCCTGCGCGCCATCACGTTCGCCTGGATGTTCATGACGGCCTCGGCGCGCTGCTCGCGCAGCTCCTGCGGCAGCTGAGGCAGACCGGCCGCCACCGTGCCCTCTTCCTCGCTGTACGCAAAACAGCCCAAGCGGTCGAACGCATAATCCTTGACAAATTCGCACAATTCTTCGAACTGGGCCTGCGTCTCGCCCGGATATCCCGTGATGAGCGTGGTACGCAGCGTGATGTCCGGCATGGCAGCGCGCAGACGCGTCAGCGCGTCCAGCACCGTCTCCCGGTCGCCCCGGCGGTTCATGGCGCGCAGCATCTCGGAATTGATGTGCTGGATGGGCACGTCCAGATAATGCAGCACCTTTTCGTTGCGCGTCATGGCCGCGATAAACGCGTCGGTGATGCGCTCAGGATAAGCGTACAGCAGGCGGATCCACTCGATGCCCCCGATGCGGCACAGCTCCGTGAGCAGATCCGCCAGCCGGCGGCGGCCGTAGAGATCGACCCCGTAATAGGTCGTGTCCTGCGCGATGACCATCAGCTCCCGGACGCCCTGCCCGGCCAGCTTGCGGGCCTCCTCCTCCAGCTCCTCCATCGGGACGGAGACGTGTGCGCCGCGGATGAGCGGAATGGCGCAGTAGCCGCATTTCCAGTTGCAGCCTTCCGAAATTTTCAGGTAGGCGTAGTGTTTCGGGGTCGTCAGACGGCGTTCGGTGGCCAGCGCCGGGTCCTCCGAGGCTCCCAGTGCACGGACGATGCCGTCCCACGTGCGTGCGCCGAAATAGTCGTCCACCTCGGGAATCTCGGCCCGCAGTTCGTCGGCGTAGCGTTCCGAGAGGCATCCCACGACGAACAGCCGTTCGATCTTTCCGGCCTGCTTGGCCGCCGCGGCGCGCAGAATCATGTCTATCGACTCCTGCTTGGCGTCGCCGATGAATCCGCAGGTGTTGATCACGACGACCTTGGCGTCGGTGCGGTCGCTGTCGAAGAGCACCGCGTAACCCGCCGCGGCGAGCCGGGCCATCAGGTGCTCGCTGTCCACGGTGTTTTTCGAACAGCCCAGCGTTATGACGTTGATTTTTTTCATGCGTTTCGTATTTCCTCCGCAAAGGTATGGATTATTCCCGGATTTATCGCAAAAAGAGCGGCGCACTTTCGGTGCGCCGCTGCTGCAGGGAGTCGGTGGGATACTACCACATCACATGGATGCCGTATGCTTCGATGCCGTTGCCGAGCGAGGTCGAAGCGACGTCGACATAGCCCCAGAAGCGCGAGTCGGCCAGCATGAAGATCGTATAGGCCGGGCCTTTCACGATTTCGCGGACCTGAATCGCCTCGTTCGTATTCGCGGCTGCGGACTGCAGCGCGCCGAGCAGGTCGTTTTTCACGGTGCCGATCATCAGCAGGTTCTGCTTCTTGTAGTGGAGTCCGCTCAGCACGCCGTTCTTGCCGCCGAAAGCGTTGATCTGGTCGGCATTTTCGAAACGCGCCGTGTTGAAGCTGATGGCGAATGATACGTTGGTCGTTCCCGTGACGTTGCCGTCCTCGTCCTTGTCGGTGCGGGTGCCGTTGAGCGTCGGTGCGAAACCTGTGACGTAGCATCCCGAACCGGAGGGAGTGCCCTTGACCTCGGTCGTGGGACCGTTGAAATAGAGCATGCTGCCCTGATAGGAGCTCTTGTTGGCGATACGGTTGAATGCGAACGCCGTCCAACGCTTGGTGTTGAGGGCCGTCTGCATTGTTTTGGGCTGGTTGGCGCCGTCGGCGCGGTCCAGCACCGTCAGCCACGACTTGCCGCGGCCTTCGAGCGTATTGACCATGTAGTTGTCGATGGCGGCGTAATCCGCATCGCTGCCGGCCAGCGCTCCGTCGGTCAGACGCGATACGAACTGGATTTCGGCTTTGAACTTGTCCGAAGGGGGAGCGATCGTCTCTCCCGACTTGTACTCGTCCAGACCGTTGTCGCAGCCCGTGAAGACCGGGGCGGCAAGGGCGAGCGCCAGAAAAATGGATAAATATCTCTTCGTGTTTTTCATCTCTGTACTTTTTTAGCTGTTTGATACGCGCTTAATTCTTCAGTACGGCCGTGCCTGCGATGGGGTAGTGGTCCGAAATGACATTGAGCCGGTCGCCCTTGACGACTTTGTAGTCGCTGCAGCTCCATTTGCCCTGCGGGAAGCTGATGAAGTAGTCCAACTTGCTGTAACCGCCGAACGTGCCGTCGTTGTTGCAGAGCCGGGTGCCCGTCTTCTCATACTCGCGGATTGCGCTGGAGCTGGGACCGCAGTTCATATCGCCCATGATCAGCACGGGGATGTTTTCGGCAACGGCCGGAGCGATCGCGTGTTCGATGACCTCTTTGGCCTGACCCAAGCAGGTCTCGTCGCCGCCGAAAGCGTCGAGGTGGGTGCATACGATGCGCACCTTCACCCCTTCGGGTTTGGAGTCGGTCGGAACCAGAATGTCGGCCCAGCCCGCCGAACGCTGGTCGGCGCCGGTGTACATGCCCAGCAGTACCGAAGCCGAATTGACGATCGGGTATTTCGACAGAATGCCGTTGCCGTAGGCGCCGTTGTCCTTATTGTAGGAGAAGACGAAGAACGGGAACATGCCGAGCGACTGTGCGCATTCGGTCAGCTTCTCGACCGAACTCATGCGTCCGGTCGCGGTTTCGAACTCATTGAAGCAGACGATGTCGGGGTTTTCAGCCTTGATCTTTTCCATGGCCTCGGCGATTTCGAAATAGACTGCATTGGAGTTGTCGTCGTATTCGAACGACTTGATGTTCCACTCCATGCACTTCAGCTTGACGTCCTGTGCCTGTGCCGACGCGGCCGGGAGCATCATGCAGAGCAGTGCACCTGCTCCGAGGATATATTTGTTGATTTTCATAATCGTTTCTGTTCTTAAATATGGTTTAATAACCCTTGTTCTGCTTCAGGTAGACCGTGCCGGTGAATGCCCGCTGCGGAATGGGGAACACCTTGTTGTAAGTCGGATTGAAGGTGCGGCCCGGATAAACTTCCACCTCTTCGGCAACGATCTGGCCGTTGACCTTCTTCGAAATGACGCTGTACAGCGGCTTGGCGTAGGTCGTCGTGGCGATGCCCCAGCGAACTACGTCGATGTGGCGGCTGGGCTGGAACTCGAAGGCCAGCTCGCAGCGGCGCTCGTTCATCAGCTGGACCTTGGTGGCCTGACTGTTCTGCGGCAGACCTGCGCGGTCGCGGATCTGGTTGAGCAGCTGCTTGGCCTCGGCGTCGCCCTCGCCTTTGGTCCAGATCAGGGCTTCGGCCTTCATCAGCATCACGTCGGCATAGCGCAGCAGGCAGCAGTTGAGCGAGTTCCAGAGTTTGTCGCGCAGCGCGGACACCTCTTTGCCCTTGCAGTCGGCGCCTTCCCACGGGGAGATGAACTTGCGGCAGATCAGACCTGCCGATACGTGACCGGTCGTGTAGTCCGAGACGCTTCCGTCGGTGTTGTAACCGCCGAAGGTGATGTCGCGGCCTACGAATTTGACGTGCTGGCCCGGATAGAGGATCGTTACGTCGCGGCGCTGGTCGCCCTCTTCGAACGCATCCCACAAATTCTTGCTCGGCGTGAAATACCCCCACGTGTTGTAGAGGCCCCAGCCTGCGTTGACGAAAGTTACGCCGTGGTAGCGGGCACCGTTGGTATAGTCGCCTTCCAGCGAGAAGATGTACTCCTTGGAGTGGTTCTGCTCCTTGCGCCAGAGGTTGGCGTACGAGTTGAGCTTGTTAGACGGATCGATGTAGAGTTCGCGTTTGTCCGAACCGGTAAGCGCCATGATCTTGTTGCACATCTCCAGTACGATGTCGTAGTATTTCGCGTCGTACTGCGCTGCATAGAGGGCTGCGCGGGCTGCGTATCCCCAAGCTGCGGCCTTGTGCGGAAGTCCTATCTGCGAGGCGTCGAGCTGCGAAAGGTAGGGAAGCATCTCGCCTGCCGTGCGCATGTCGGAGATGATCTGGTCGTAGTTCTGCAGTACGTGCGCCGGGCGCGGGGAGTCGATTTCGGCGGCGGGAGTCGTGTCGAGGATAATCGGAATACCGCCGTTGGTGTCGTCGCCGTAATAGGGAACCATCCAGAGCATCGAGAAACCGCGGAAGAAATAGGCGGTGCCTACAGCCTGGTTTTTGTATCCCTGGTCCAGCTTCATGTCGGGGACCATCTTGATGATGTTGTTGGCCTTGGCGACATTCTGGTACATCACCTCCCAAACACGCGAGACGTCGTTGTCGTTGGACGGCGACATGCGGAATTCGCGGATTTCATCGACCGACGGACGGGCGCGGCCGATCAGTATGTTGTCGCTGGCGCATTCGAGCCACATATGGCCGCGGCCGCAGATCTCCTCGCTCCAATAGGGCGAGACGAAGTGGTAAAGGGCGTAGATAGCTTGGTCTACATCCTCTTTGGTCTTCCAAGTAGCGTCTTTGCCGTAAGGCTCCCTGTCGAGGAAATCGGAACAACCCGAAAGGCAGAAAGCGCTTATGGCCAGACAGAGGCTGAATATGGTTTTTTTCATGGTCGTAGTTGTTAGAAGTTGATGTTTACACCGAAGTTAAAGAAGCGCGACGTGGGATAGATACCGCTGTCCAGACCGTAGTTGCCTACTTCGGGGTCGGTGCCGGAGTAGCCGGTGATGGTGGCCACGTTGTCGATGCTCAGATAGACGCGGACCGAACCCTTCTCCATGCCGATGTGGCGGCTGATATGCTTGGGCAGCGTGTAACCCAGCGTGATGTTCTTCAGACGCAGGTAGTCGCCCTTTTCGAGGAAGATGTCCGAAACCTTGAGGTAGTTGCCGTTCATGTCGTCACTGAGGCCGAGTCGCGGATATTTGCTGGTCATGGGTTTGAAATCCCATGTGTTGTAAACATCGGTTGTTAGGTTACCCAAGTCTTGACGACCGTTCATTCCCAACTGTTTCGTGCCGTTGTAGACATAATTGCCTGCGACGCCCTGAAACATAAAACTGAAGTCAAAACCTTTCCAATCGAGCGATCCTCCAAAAGAGTAGGTTTGTTTCGGAGTATAGGAGCGGGATAATACGCGGTCGTTGTCGTTGATTACGCCGTCGCCGTTGGTGTCGATGAAACGCAGGTCGCCGACCTTGGCATCGGGCTGCAGCATCTTGACCTCGCCGGTGTCGGGATCCTTACTGATATGACGGTCGATCTCGTCCTGCGAGCGGAAGATACCGTCCGTGCGGTAGATATAGTAAGAGTACCATGGGTGTCCTGCTCCTGAAGCAAAAAGCTGAATGCCGTTGAATGTGGGGTATTTGTGCATTACAATGGGCTGGGGGCCGTAGTCCTCTACATAACCTTTGTTGGTCGAGAAAGTGCCCCAGACATTGTAGTTGAACTTGCCTTGTGCGGCGCTGTTCCGATAGGATACGGAGAACTCCCATCCCTTGTTGATTACGTGGCCCATATTACCCAGCGGCGCATTCTCTACACCCATCTGCGGCGGAATCGTGAGGTAATCGACGAGGTCCTTCGTTTCCTTGTTGTAATAATCGACGCTGACTTCGAGCGTGTTGTGGAGCATTGTCAGGTCCAGACCGGCACTGGTCTGGACGGTGGTCTCCCAGCGTGCGTCCGTATTGGGGATGGTCGCCAGATAGGTTCCGTAATGGGTCGTGCCGCCGATAAGCGAACCGTCCGGGTAGATGGAGAGCGGAATGCTGGTCGGGTTGGGCAGGTTGTAGAGGTCTACGTTGCCGACCTTACCCCAGCCTGCACGGAATTTCACGAGGTCGAAGACCTTGTTGAGACCTGCATTCTGGAAGAATTTCTCCGAGGAGAGTTTCCACGATCCCGAAATGGCCGGGAACCAGTCGTAGTTCTTTGCTGCGGGCAGTTTCGACGATGCGTCGCGGCGGATGCTGCCGGTGAGGAAATAGCGGTCGTCGAACGAATAGCCGAGACGGGCAAGGAACGAGACCATCGAGTAGTCTACTATATCTTCGTTCGGGTTCTTGGTCCATGAGCCTGCGGCGCCCCATACCAGATTGTGGTCTTCGTTGGAGCCGTAGCCCTGCGTGCGGAAGTCGCGGAAATGTAGTTTCTTGTAGTCGGTGGTGAAACCCGCCATGGCGCTGATGTGGTGGCGTCCGAAGACTTGCGCGTAGGTAGCCGTCGTTTCCCAAAGATAGTGGAAGTTGTTGTAGTTGAACTGCTCGCGGCTCGAAGTGCTCGATCCGCCCGGCACGTCGATGACGGGCGAGAATTCGTCCTCCTCGCGCATGTCGAGGTCGGCCGTGAACTCCGATTTCAGGGTCAGCGACGTGATCGGCTTGATTTCCAGCGAGGTGGTCGAGAATATCTTGGTGCGCGGGTAGCGGCGGTGCATGGTTTCGAGCTGGGCGACGGGGTTCACGATGTTGGGACCCTCGACGCCGCTGGCCATGTCGGCCGACGAAGCGATACCGCCCCATTTCGGTTTGCCGTCGTTTCCGTAGACGATGTTGCCGTTTGCGTCGCGGTCATAAACCGATGCGGAAGCGGGGAACCACATGGCGCCGTAGATGGGGCCCGTGTGCGAGGTGCTGATGTTGCCCTGTCCGTTGGAGTATTCGAAGTTTACGCGCTCCGACAATTTCAGCCATTTGACCGGCTTGAATTCCGTATGGAGTTTTGCACCCAGCGCTTGGCTCCATGTGTTGAGCAGGGTGCCTTCCTTTTTGTCGTAGGTTACCGAGAGGATCGACGAGAGCGTCTCGCTGCCGCCGGTAATCGACACGGCATAGTGCTGCGTCAGACCCGTGCGGAAGATTTCGTCGAGCCAGTCGGTGCGGGTGACGTTGGCGCCTGCATAGACCTGCGGGTTGGCCAGATTGGGCAGCGAGCTGCCCGGCGAGTTCTCGACGGCCTTGCCCCAGACGTCGCAGAACTGCTGCGCGTTGAGCATCGTCGGGAGGTTCATGGAGCGTTCGAAGCCGACCGATACGTTGACGTTGACGCGGGCTTTACCTGCCTGCGCCTGACGTGTGGTGATCAGAATTACACCGCTCGAACCTACCGAAGCACCGTAAATGGCGGCCGAGGCGGCATCTTTCAGGATAGTGATCGTCTCGATATCTTCGGCCATGTAGGGAGCGCCGGGGACACCGTCCACAACGACCAGCACGCCGTCGCCCGAAGTCGGGCCGATATTGTCGCGGCTGTATGCGGCGCTCTTGTCCATGCCGTCGTCGTTGCCCTTCGAGCCGCGACCGCGGACGGTGAACGACGCTTTCTGCAGCGGGTCGCCCGACTGCTGGATCGTAACGCCCGGCATGCGGCCCTGCAGGAGGGTTCCGAGATCGGCGGCGCGGCTGCGGGCCGCGTCGTCCACTTTGACGGTGGAGACGGCCATCGAGAGGTCCTCTTTACGCTGCGAGCCGTAACCGATGGCAACGACTTCGCCGATCATCGTGGCGTCTTCTTCCATCGTGACGTTGATTTCCGTGCGGTTCATGACGGCCAGCGACTGCGGTTTGTAGCCGATGAACGAAAAGTCGATCACGCCGTCCGGTTTCACGGAAATCTGGTAGCGGCCGTCGGCATCGGTGGTGACGCCGTTGGTCGTGCCCTTTTCTATGACCGAAGCGCCGATGAGCGGAGTCTGGCTGCTGTCGGTCAGCTGTCCGGACACCGTGACCCGATCCTGCGCATGGGCCGGAAGAATGAGTATGCTCAGCAGCAGACTCATCAGAAGAAAGCGGACGAAGCCCCTGTTCTTCTCCGAAGTTGTCAAATTCATTTTCATAGAGTTAAGGTTAATATTAATAGTAATTGTGTAGAGAGGCTCGGTAATTCTCGGTTTTGGCAGATATTTATTTAAATATTTTAAAAATAGGCGCGGTTTTGGTGTCGATTTGCAGTATGTGCAAAATCGATATTCAAAATTATGTATCTGTAAATTGTTGGTGGGCGTGGTTTGCGTATTTGAATCCTCAAATTGCGTATAATTGACTGCCGCGCCGGAAAAAACCGGACGATACATATATACAAAAAAGCTCCGGACTCTGTCGGGGAGTCCGGAGCGCGATGTTTGTGCTTTTAATATATAGGTGTCGTTCCGATATGGCCGTCCGCCTATTGTGCGGAACCGCCGGCGGCCCGTCAGCTTTGGCCGGAGCCGTCGCCGAAGAGCGCCTTGACGAACTCTTTGCGGTCGAATATGCGCAGCTGGTCGATGCCTTCTCCAATGCCGATGTAACGGACCGGGATGTGGAACTGGTCGCTGATGCCGATCACCACGCCGCCTTTGGCCGTGCCGTCGAGCTTGGTGATGGTGAGCGAAGTGACCTGCGTCGCCTGCGTGAACTGCCGGGCCTGCTCGAAAGCGTTCTGTCCGGTCGAGCCGTCCAGCACGAGCATCACCTCGTGCGGCGCGCCGGGGATCACCTTGCCCATGACGTTGCGGATTTTGGTCAGCTCGTTCATCAGGTTGATCTTGTTGTGCAGACGGCCCGCCGTGTCGATCAGCACCACGTCGGCGCCGTTGGCCTTGGCCGAGGTCAGCGTGTCGAACGCCACCGATGCCGGGTCAGAACCCATCTCCTGACGGATCATCGTGGCTCCCGCACGGTCGGCCCAGACCTTGAGCTGGTCGATGGCGGCGGCGCGGAACGTGTCGGCGGCGCCGATCCAGACCTTTTGTCCGGCTTTGGTGAGCTGGGCCGCGAGTTTGCCGATGGTCGTGGTCTTTCCGGCGCCGTTGACGCCCACGACCATCACCACGTAAGGTTCGCCCTCTTTGGCGTCGAGTCCGAAATGCTTTTCGGAGCCGTGCGACTCCTCCATCAGCGCGGTTACCTCTTCGCGCAGAATGGACTGCAGCTCGGAGGTGCCCATATACTTGTCGCGCGCCACGCGCTCTTCGATGCCCCGGATGATTTTGACGGTGGTTTCCACGCCTACGTCCGACGAGATCAGCACCTCTTCCAAGTCGTCCAGTACGTCGGCATCGACCGTCGAACGGCCTGCAACGGCGCGGGCGAGCTTCGAGAAAAGTCCCGTCTTGGTCTTTTCCAGCCCGGCGTTAAGCTCTTCCTGCTGCTGTTTGCGCTCTTCGGAAGCCTGCGCGGCGGAGTTGTCCTGCTTCTTTTTGAAAATATCGAAAAATGCCATGTCTAATATCTCTATATCCGTACAAAGATAATAAGAATGTTTGGAAAAAAATGTTATATTTGCACTATATACATTTTCAACGATGATGAAAAAAACGATTCTGCTGCTTGTGGCAGCGCTTTGCGGCGTATTGACGGCCGCGGCTCAGGACCTGATCGTCAAGACCGATGCGACGAAGGTCGAGGCCAAAGTAACCGAAATAACACCCGATGCAGTACGGTATAAGCGTTTCTCCAATCCCGACGGACCGACCTATGTGCTGCCTGTCGCCGATATCGACTACATTCAGTATGCCAACGGCGAAAAGGAGCGCTTCCGGGCTGCCGAAACTGTGCCTGCGACGCCGCTGACCCCTGCGACGCCGGTCGGTGAGGCTCCGGTCGCAGCGGCTCCCGCTGCGCAGGCGCCTGTACAGCAGGCTGCGCCGGTGCAGTATGTCGCCAAAGAGTATCAGATCGGCGAGTTCTACGACCAGAACGGCGTCAAGGGCGTGGTCTGCATGCTGACGGAGGACCGCCGGCACGGACTGATTATTTCGCTCGACGAAATATACCTGCCGTGGAGCGAATTCCGGAAGCCCGACCTGCGGGTTGCGGGCGCCGACGACCGGATCGACGGCATGGGAAATATGGAGAAGGTAGCCGCCTATATCGCCGAAAACAACCTTGCGTGGGATGATTTTCCGGCTTTCAAGTGGTGCCGCGACAAGGGCGAGGGCTGGTACCTGCCGGCCATCGACGAACTGCTGACCATCGGACACAACTACAACGGCGGCACGCGCATACATTCCAACCGTCAGGCCCGCAACCGTTTCAACGACGCGCTCAAGGATAACGGCGGCAAGCGCATGGACCGTCTGGTCTACTATTTCTCCTCGACCGAGAAGGACGAGAAGGAAGCCTATACGACCCATACGGGCATCGAACCTCCCTATGTGATCGAGATTCCCAAGTACAACAAATTCCTCGTGCGGGCGGTGCGGAAGTTTTAGCTTTCGTCAATTAAAGAAAAGGAGTATCCTCGATGGGTACTCCTTTTTTGCTTTACCGGCAATCAGATGCTTTCGATCAGGGCGCTCAGTTTACGGACGATGACTTCCCAACTGTAATTCTGTTCGACATAAGCCGGTCCTTTTTCGCTTATTTCGCGTCGCAGCCGCTCATCCGTAAAGAGTTTGTGAAGCTGGCGGCAGAAGTCCCTGCGTCCTTTGTAGTAAAGTGCCGCGCCGCTTTGCAGGCAATGGTCCTTCAGTACTTCGCTGGCTCCGTTTACCAATACGGGAACGCGGTTTTGCATGGCTTCGAGCAGCAGCAAGGAGAGACTTTCGAAACGCGATGGATTGACCATCAGAGTTGCGTGCCGGATAATCGCGCTTTTTTCTTCTTCGGAAACGAATCCCGTCAAAATGATATTCGGATCGTCGGGATATTTGATTTCCGGAGACAGACTCCCGACCAAAACCAGTTTCGACTGCTGCTTGTATGTCCGGTTGTAAGTCTGAAAATCGGGCAGCAATGTGTTTATCTTGCCGGTTGTGACCCGTCCGAGATAAAGCGCATATTTATCCGGAAGATTGAATTTCGCTTTGACATGCTCCCACGCTGCGGCGGGCGCGAGTTCTATGCCGGTGCCTACGATGCTGCTCGGCGCCAATCGCGGCCCGAAAATGCGCAGGCATAGCCTGCGTTCTGCTTCGGTGTTGAACGCAATATGGCGAACCTGCGTGAATAACCGGGTGTAAATGGCCGGGAAAAGCCATTTTTCCGGGTGTGCCATCGGAATCAGTATGCTTTTTTGGGGAACCTGCAGCCCTGCGAAAATGGTCTGTGCATGGAAATAGCACATGGGAATGAATGCCGCATAATCGTCCCGATGTTCTTCGATGTAGCGCAGCAGGTCGGGGGCGTAGGAGACCGTCGAATGCTGGTAGGCGGTTTCCTTGTCGAAGCCGAGATTCCAGACCGGGTGAATTGCCGCAAGGAGACGCAACACGCCGGCTTGCGACAACCAATAGCGGAGTCTGCGGACAGGTTTGGATTTCTGAAGCAGCCGGCGGCTTTCCCTGCCGTTGAAGCCGGGATGCGGTACAAACCGCCGGATGGTTATTCCGCTTTCATGGCTTTCGCCTGCAGGATATTGGTCCGAGGGGTTGTTGAAGTCCTTGAGCGTCGTGGTCAATACCTCGACGTCATATTTATCCCGCAGTCTTTCTGCAAGCATCCGGCAATGCACTTCCGATCCGCCGTTGATGCCGGCTCCGTAGCGCACGTTGATAAATGCTATTTTTTTCATGGGTTTACATTTCGTTGAAAAGGCTGAGCCATTGGTTGCCGATGTTTTCCAGATCGTATCTGCGGGAAGCTTCCAGCGCGCGCGTCCGCATACGTTCCTGAAGTTCCGTGTCCGCAAGCGCCGCATTCAGCAGCGCGGCGTATTTGCGCAGGCTGTAGGAGGGAACCATGATTCCGCACGCTCCGTCGCAGGTGATTTCCCTAATTCCGGCATAGGAGTCGAACGATACCGGAATGACGCCGTATTGCTGGCCTTCCATCAGACTCATGGGCAGCCCTTCGAAATTAGAGGTCAGGCACATGAATGTCGCCCTGCGGTAGAATGGCGTTACATCGGCATGATAGCCGGCGAATTCGGCCCGCTGCAACCGTAGTCTTACGGCTAATTTGCGCAGGTTCTCGTCTTCCTCGCCGCATCCGACCAGAATCAGCTTCCAGTCTGGATTCCTGCGTTCGACGGTTTTCCATATTTTCAGCAGGCGATCGACCCGTTTGTGAGCTCTGTGGAAGCGTCCTACGTACAGGACGATCTTTTCTTTGGGCGATACGGGGGCGGCCGCCGCAGGCAGGAGCGGATTGAGTATGGCTCCGTATTTCGATGCGGGAGCGTCGCTTCCGGGATGGCCTGAAGCCTTGAGCCTGCATGAAGTCCTCTTTGTATTGGTCGCAGAGGAGCAGCATGCGATCCAGATGGGGCATCATGCCGGCGTACATTTTCTCTGTCCGGTGCAGGCGTTTGCGGGTAATGCGGTCGAGCGGCCGGCGCAGGAACAGAAATTCCAGCCGGCGCAGAAATGTCGGATTGGGGATTTCCGTGGATTTGAGTTCGCGCCATGCGTACTCTTCCCAGAAGGGAATGTTGTGCAGACAGAAAATCATCCGGCACCGGGTCCTGCGTTTGATCTCTGCGAACGGAATGGCATCTATGCCTTGGACGATGATGCAATCTACGCTCTCCTCTTGGAGAGACCGGCAAAGGAAATCGACGTTCGCCGGTTTTTTCGGATCGGGTCCGGCCGGCAGCTCCCTGAATTGAAATATTGCCCGCTCTTCATCACATAATAATTCGCGGTTCAACTTCTCGATATACAGAATTATGCGGTAACCCTGTTTGTGAAAGAAGGAGGCGAGATTGTGCGTTACCGTTTCCGCTCCGCCGTATGGATAAAGCCAATTGAAGAAAGCGATGGTTTGCAGTTGCATTGTCGTGTATTTTTGACCAAAGTTACTCTTTTCGCCCTGAAATAGCAAACGGACATCCGAATTTGTGCTTTTCTTCGGAGAGTATAAATACAAAGGGCACCCTGTCGGATGCCCTTTGTATTTAAGATCGCTCTTAAAATACTTATTTCTTCTCCTCGAAGAATTCTTTGACTTGGTCGTTGGGGATGATGCCTTCCTTGAACATGTAAGCACCGGTCTTGTCCGACTTGACCATCTTGA
>ERZ857775.3376-NODE-3376-length-13141-cov-3.395461_pt1 | contig 13141 bp, 9 predicted proteins | sample MGYA00519698_ERZ857775 | MGnify/ENA primary metagenome ERZ857775 (study PRJEB31778, sample SAMEA3449363) | human gut metagenome | biome: human gut; feature: human-associated habitat; material: faeces | place: United Kingdom | collected 2010/2012 ...
GCTGTTATATTGAGTTACGGGATTATGGACAGGCAGAAGATTATTTGGAACAGGGACTTGATCTTGGTGTGACGATGGCTTATCAGAATCTGCTTCGTAATCGTGTGATTCTGTTGGAGCGAATGGGCAAAATGAGACAGGCTAAAGAATTGGCGGCAGAATATTTACAAACCTATCCATATGATAAAGAAATGGCGAAGGAAGCAAAGTTTATAGCAACTCGTATCGGAAACCATAGAAAGAAAAAACAAAGGTAAAGAGAAAGGTTTGGTTAGATAGTAATGTTTGAGACCGAAGAGCAGAAAGAACGCATTATTTTGGTCGCTGTTGCGACGGCGGATGGAGACGATACCGAACAATCTCTGGATGAGTTGGAAGAATTGGGACAGACGGCGGGTGCGGTGACTGTTGCTAAAGTAATACAGAATAGAGAAAAAGTACATGCCGGAACGTATGTGGGTAAAGGAAAAATAGAGGAGATTAAGAATCTGGCGATCTCTCTGGATGCAGATGCGGTAGTATGTGATGATGAGTTATCTCCGGCACAATATCACAATCTTCAGGATGCATTGGAGATCAAGGTCATTGACCGAACGGTTATGATACTTGATATTTTTGCCAAAAGAGCATCGACCAGCGAGGGAAAGTTACAGGTAGAATTAGCACAGCTTAGGTACCGTGCTTCGCATTTGGTAGGAGGACGCAGCGAATTATCCCGTCTGGGTGGAGGAATTGGTACGAGAGGTCCCGGTGAGCAGAAACTGGAGATGGATCGGCGTCTGATCAAGGAACGTATTACGCTTGTGAAACGTGAATTGGAGCAGGTGAAACGTACCAGAGAGTTGACTCGTAAGAAGAGGCAGGAGAATCCTACACCGGTTGTTGCAATCGTAGGATATACCAACGCAGGAAAATCAACGTTACTCAATTATTTGACCGGAGCAGGTGTTTTGTCGGAGGATCAGTTGTTTGCAACACTGGATCCAACTACCCGCAAGCTTGTTCGTGAAGACGGTGAAGAAATGCTTTTTACGGATACGGTTGGGTTTATTCGTAAATTACCGCATCATTTGATCCGAGCTTTTCGAAGTACATTGGAAGAGGCAAAATACGCAGATATTATTTTGCATGTCGTAGATTGCTCGAATCCGGATCTGGATATGCAGATGTATACAGTGTATGAAACACTTCAGAATCTGGGTGTGAAAGACAAACCGGTTATCACAGTATTTAATAAGATCGACCGTATGGAGGATATCTGGGTGCCGAGAGATCTTCATGCAGACTATTATGTGAAGATCTCAGCCAGGACAGGGGAAGGAATTACCGAATTCCTTCAAGCTGTAGAAGCAGTATTAAGGGAGCAGAAAGTAGAGATTGAGGCACTTTATCCATATAAAGAGGCAGGAAAGATTCAGCTGATTCGAAAGTACGGGGAACTGCAGGAAGAAGAATACCGGGAAGATGGTATCTTTGTGAGGGCTTTTGTTCCGGCAGAACTTTACGGACAGGTACGGCCCGAAGGCGTAACACCGAACAATTGTTTATAAGCTCTGGAGAAGGTAGAGTAATCTTTAAAACCACAATCATAACAAACCTGTGTGCCAGGCGCACCGGTAGATAAAAGTTCTTTCGCAAGCAGGAGCCGTTTCTGGGAGATGTATTGTCCCAGAGTATAACCGGTCTCCTGCTTGAATAATCTCATCATATAATATTTACTGATATAGAATTGATCTGCGATCAGATCGATTGACAGATTTTCACAGAGGTGTTCGCCTACATAATCAAGGATGGCGAGCACCTTTTCATTACAATTATCAGTATCGATATATTCGAGCCGGTTCTTTCTTACGGCCCGGTTCAGATGTATCATAAATTCCAGAAACATAACCTGTCTGTAAAGCTCGGAAGCATAGCCGCCATCCGTAAACGAATGCTCCAACTGAGAGATAGAACGAAACAGAGAGCTTTTTTCGAAAGATGGGATACGCAGAACATTGGAATGTTCTTTTGCAGCCTTTTGAAAACAATAACTCAGATCATAATTTTCTGTCTGATAAGCATTCATAAAATTAGGTGAGATATAGACAATGATTCTTTCATATGGGCAGGAATTGTCAACGGTCAGTCTGTGGATATCGCCTTGTTTTACAAGTACAATGTCATAAGGTTTCAGATCGTAAGAACGGCCCTCGATCATGTAATTTACTTTGCCACGGATGAAGATGGTAATCTTATCAAAGTCATGATAGTGGTAGTCTACTTCTTTTGTCTCCTGATCTGTCAGATGAAAGAGACGGAATTCGCTGTTCAGGTATCCTTTTTTCTCATATTGTTCCATTATCGGTACCTCCCCAGATATATATTGGACTGTCTATAGAAAGTTTATATGAAAATGGCATTATTTGCAAGAAATACAGCATTATTTACGTAGAATATGGAAATAATGCCTGTTATGATAAAGATATATAGAACAGAAAATATAAAAGCAATCATATAAAAAAGCTGGGAACAAAGATCAGGAGGAAAAAAAGATGAAGGTAGTAGTAGAACGTTATCATGGACTTGGCAATGATTATCTGGTATTTGATCCGAATCATAACGAATTAAAACTGGATGAGGCAAATGTAAAAATGCTCTGTGACCGTAATGAGGGACTGGGAGCAGACGGAGTACTTGAAGGCCCGATTCTGAAAGAAGACGGTATGCACGTAAAAGTATGGAATCCGGACGGAAGTGAATCTGAGACCAGTGGAAATGGTGTCCGCATTTTTGCAAAATATCTGAAAGATGCAAGTTATGTACAGAAAAAGAATTTTAAATTATATACAGGAAACGGTCCGGTCGAAGTTACATTTTTAAATGAGGATGGAAGCCGCCTGCGTGTATCGATGGGAAAATTATCTTTCTGGAGTGATGAGATTCCTGTTATTGGAGAAAGACGAGAAGTGATCAATGAGGATATGGTATTTGGAAGAACGTTGTATCCGGTTACCTGCGTATCGATCGGTAATCCTCATTGTGTCATTCCGATGCGGGAGATCTCAAAACCACTGGTATGTAAGATCGGTGATTATTCTGAGATCGCAAGATATTTCCCGAACAGGATCAATACACAGATTATGCAGGTGATCGATAAGGAAAATATCGCAATCGAGATCTTTGAACGAGGTGCAGGTTATACAAGAGCATCCGGAACAGGTGCCTGTGCAGCGGCAGGAGTTGCATACAAACTGGGGCTGACTAACAGTAAAGTGATCGTTCATATGCCTGGAGGAGAACTTCAGGTAGAAGTAGAAGATGACTGGAATGTATATATGACAGGTGATGTCTTCTATATTGCAAAGGTAACATTAAGCAATGAATTTGCAGAAAGACTTCGCGCATTATAGACTAATATGTATACAACAAACATATATTCGTGTTATACTAGGGCATAAGGAGGAAACCTTATGCCTTTAAAATTTGTATTTGGGCCGTCGGGCTCAGGAAAATCAACGTATTTATATCAGCATGTCATAGAAGAATCTGAAAAAAATCCACAGGAGAATTTCATAGTGCTTGTACCGGAGCAGTTTACAATGCAGACACAGAAAGATCTGGTTCGTATGCATCCGAGACACGGAATCATGAATATTGATGTATTGAGCTTTGCACGTCTTGCATACCGTGTGTTTGAAGAGACCGGAGTAAAGAAAATACCGGTACTGGATGATGAGGGAAAGAATCTGATCCTGCGAAAGATCGCAGGGAATTATGAGGATAAACTGACTGTCCTAAAGGGAAATATTAAGAAACTGGGGTATATCTCTGAGGTCAAATCCGTGATTTCGGAATTTACACAATATGATATCGGGGAAGAAGAACTGGATGATATGATAGATTCGCTGGATGAAGAATCCAGGTTATATTATAAATTAAAAGACATCCGGCTTTTATATGATGGTTTTCAGGATTATTTAAAAGAACGTTATATCACAAAGGAAGAGTTGTTAGATGTGCTGAGCCGAGAAGTTAGAGAATCAGAGCTTTTAAAGAACAGCACAGTGGTACTGGATGGATTTACAGGCTTTACACCGGTGCAGAACAGGCTGATTCTGGAGCTTATGAAATATTGTAAGGGTGTATGGATAACGGTTATCATGGATGAAAGGGAGAATCCATATTCTTACAGACATCCATATCAGCTGTTTGGACTGAGCAAGCAGATGGTGACAACATTAATCAGTCTGGCGAGGGAAGAACACATTGCGGTAGAGGAACCGGTCTGCCTGTATGGATATCCGGTAAAGCGTTTTGAGAAAAATAAAGAGCTGGCATTTCTGGAGCGAAATATTTTCAGATATGGAGCAGGAACATATGAAAAAGAAGTGAAAAATCTTGGAATTCATGTGGCGCGAAATCCGGGAGAAGAAGCAATGGCTGTAGCAGAAGAGATCAGGAAACTGGTAAGAAAAGAAAGATACCGTTATCGTGAGATTGGTGTCATAGTCAGTGATATGAATGTATATGGAGACTATCTGGAACAGGCATTTGAAACATATGGAATTCCTGTATTTATGGATCATAAGAGAAGTATTCTGCTGAATTCATTTGTAGAATACCTGAGAAGTCTTCTGAATATGGCAGAGAAGAATTTCTCTTATGAAAGTGTATTCCGTTTCCTGCGGACGAATCTTGCAGGATTTAGTTATGAAGAGGTCGATGAACTGGAAAATTATGTGATCGGACTCGGAATCCGGGGCTATAAGGGCTGGCAGAACCGATGGATCCGTCGTATGAAAGGGATGGAAGAAGAGGAACTGGAGAGGCTGAATCATTACCGAGTACAAATGGTAGAAAAAGTGGATAATCTGATGTTTGTTTTAAAACAAAAGAGGAAAACCGTAAAAGATATTACCTTGGCAGTATATGAATTTATGGTTCAGGAGAATATTCAGGAAAGACTTAAGAAAACAGAAGAAGAATTTCAAGAGGCAGGGGAACTGGCTCTGGCAAAGGAATATTCTCAGATTTACCGGATCATCATAGAGTTGTTTGATAAGTTTGTGGCACTTCTCGGAGAGGAACCGGTGGGCTTAAGTGAGTATTGTAAACTTCTGGATGCAGGTCTTGAAGAAGCAAGGGTCGGCGTTATTCCGCCAAGTGTAGATCAGGTGGTAGCCGGAGATATGCAAAGGACCAGACTGAAAGATATAAGAGCACTCTTTTTTGTGGGAGCCAATGACTGTTTCCTGCCGGGGGCACTTTTAAGAACGGGACTTCTGTCTGAACGCGACAGAGAAAAATTCCGTCAGGCTGATCATGCGTTGTCTGCGGGAGGTAAAGAAAAAGCTTATGTCCAGAAGTTCTATCTGTATATGAATCTGACGAAACCATCGGAAAAGCTTAAGGTATATTACAGCAAGGTGTCCGCGGACGGGAAAGCATTAAGACCTTCCTATCTGATTCAGGAATTATTGCGTCTGTATCCGGATGTGAAGGTACGGGACGAGGATGAGAAGGAACTGGTGCAAAAAGAACTGACGGAAAAAACAGGGGTAAAATATCTGATCCGTGGTCTTCAGGAGAAAAATCTGGATGTCACATGGCAGGAGCTTTATACCTGGTATCAGAAAGATCCAAAGTGGAAAGAAAAAGTAGACGAACTTTTAACGGCATGGTACTACAGACGTCCGGAGGATCCATTGTCGGAAAGCGTTGCAAAGCAGCTTTACGGTGAAAATTTCGAAGGAAGTATTACCCGAATGGAACGGTATGCAAGTTGTGCGTGTGCACATTTCCTTGCATATGGATTACGTCTGAAAGAACGGCCGGTATATGAGTTTAAAGCAGTGGATCTTGGAAATGTATGTCACAGTGCCCTGGAATTATTTTCAAAAAAAGCATCTGAAGCAGGCGGCTGGACGATCCTGACAGAAGAACAGAGGAAAGAACTGATCGATGAATGTGTGGAGGCAGCGATCACAGACTATGGTAACTCAGTGTTATACAGTTCGGCGAGAAATGAACAACTGATCGTCAGGATGAAACAGATGCTGGAACGCACAGTATGGGCACTTACGAATCAGCTTAAGGCAGGAGATTTTGTGCCGGAGGCATATGAGCTTCGTTTCTTTGGAGGAAAGATCGACAGAGTAGATGTGTGTGAAACCGAAGAACAGGTATATGTTAAGGTGATGGATTATAAGACTGGAAGCAAGGCGTTTGATATCGTAGCATTGTATCACGGCCTGCAGCTTCAGCTTATGATCTATATGGATGCGGCAATAGAATTTCAGAAGAAACGCCACCCGGAGAAAGAAGTTGTTCCTGCGGGCGTATTTTATTATCGGATCCAGGATCCGATTGTAGATAAGACGAAAGATAAAGAAGAAGCAGAACAGGCAGTCTTAAAGCAGCTGAAACCAGACGGGATCATACCGTTAAAGGCAGAGATCCTTAAGCATCTGGACCGGGATACAACGGGAGAATCTATGGCAGTCCCGGTGAAATATAATAAGAACGGCAGTGTGTCCGGATACTCTAAAGTAGTTGCGGGAGAGGATTTCCAGGCAATGATGGTACATGCCCGGAAAAAGATGAAAGATGCAAGAACAAAGATATTAAATGGAGATGTAGGAGCACTTCCATATAAGAGAGGACAGGAAAGCGGCTGTGATTATTGTCCATACCGGCAGGTGTGCGGCTTCGACGTGAAAATCCCGGGATATGAATATCGTGATATAGGAACAACGGGAAAAGAAGAAGCAATGGAAGCAATGCGGATGGAGCAGAAAGGAGGAGAATAGCCATGGGTGTGAAGTGGACGGAAGAACAGGAGAAAGTAATCCGATTACGGAATCGCAATATTCTGGTATCAGCGGCAGCAGGTTCCGGGAAAACGGCAGTTCTGGTAGAACGAATCATCACAATGTTGACAAAAGATGACCCTCCGATGGATGTGGACCGACTTCTGATCGTTACTTTTACGGAGGCAGCAGCATCGGAAATGAAAGAAAGAATCCGGCTGGCAATCGAAAAGAAACTGATGGAATATCCGGATAATGAACATCTGAAGCAGCAGGCTACTCTGATCCATAATGCGCAGATCACAACGATACACAGTTTCTGCCTTTCCGTGATCCGTGATCATTTTCATGCGATTGATATTGATCCGGGATTCAGAATTGGTGAAGAAGGCGAATTAAAGCTCCTAAGACATGATGTACTGGAAGATATGCTGGAGGAAAAATATCAGGAAGGAAGTAAGCGTTTTCTTGACTTTACCGCAGCGTACAGTACCGGCCGGAATGATAAAAAGATTGAGGATCTGATACTTAAAATTTATGAGTTTTCCAGAAGTTATCCGGACAGTGAAGCGTGGCTGGATTCCTGTGTAAAATTCTATGAAATCCCGGATGTAAAGGCACTGGAAGGAAGCAGCATCATGAAGAAAGTGATGACAGATATCAGAAAGAATCTGGAAGATGCAAAAGAACTGCTTATCTATGCGGAAAATGTGTCATTAAGTCCGGAAGGGCCTGCCGTATATGAAGCAACACTAGAAAAAGATCTGCAGGTCATTGAAGAATTGTGTAACAGGGCGTCTTATAAAAGCCTTGCGGAAGCATTTTCGAATGTAAAATGGGCGAGGATCGCAGCAAACAAGGATAAAACAGTATCAGAAGAAAAGATTGACCTGGTCAAAAAGATCAGGGAAATGGTCAAAGGGATTGTGAAAAATATGAGCGCCCAGTATTTCTATGAAAGTCCGGAAGAACTGGTGGAAGATCTTCGGGTATGTGCTCCGGCAATGGAAGAACTGGCGGATCTGGTGCGGCTTTTTGCAGAGAGATTCGAAGAGCAGAAGCGTGCCCAGAATATGATCGACTTTTCTGATATGGAACAGTACGCACTGAGGATTCTGACACAGAAGACGGAAAATGGTTTTGTTCCGTCCAAAATAGCGGAAGAATATCAGAAGCAGTTTGAAGAAATCATGATTGATGAGTATCAGGACAGTAACCTGATCCAGGAAGCAATTCTTACCAGTGTATCTGGCTGCAGAAGCGGAAGATACAATATATTTATGGTGGGGGATGTAAAACAGAGTATTTACAGATTCCGTCTGTCCAGACCGGAATTATTTCTGGAAAAATTCCGCACATATAATATAGAAGAAAGTAAGACGCAGAGAATTGATCTGCACAAGAATTTTCGAAGCCGGAAAGAAGTACTTGAAAGTGCCAATGCTATATTCAGACAGATCATGACTGAAAAACTGGGCGGAATCGTCTATGATGATCAGGCAGCTCTTTATCCGGGAGCTGAATATCCGGAAAATGACAATGTTAAGACAGAGATTCTTGTGATGGACAGTGACCTGGAAATATTGTCAAAAGAGGAAGACTTTGAGGAGAAAATTCCTTCCGAGAGGGAACTGGAGGCAAGAATGATCGCAATGCGTATCCGGGAACTTCTGCGTTCGCAGAAAGTTACAGATAAAGAGACAGGGGAACTTCGGAATGTGCGTTACTCGGATATTGTAATCCTGACGAGAAGTATCAAAGGATTTGCCGATGTATTTACCGAAGTGTTGAACCGGGAAGGAATACCGACTTATGCAGGAACAAGCGAGGGATATTTTCAGACTCAGGAAATTGGGGTGCTCATGGATTATTTGAGGGTCTTGGATAACAGAAGGCAGGATATTCCACTTACTGCTGTCTTAAGTTCAGCATTTGCCGGACTATCTCAGGAAGAACTGGCAGAAATACGGTGTGCATATCCGGATACTGCATTCTTTGAGAGTGTGACGAAGTACAGAGAACAAGGAGAGAATGCGGATATACAACTGAAACTTCAAAAATGTCTGGATCAGATGGATGACTTTAGAAAGATTGTACCGTATACACCGATGCATGAATTGCTCTGGAAGATATTGGAAACAACCGGATATGGAGATTATGTTGCATCCATGCCGGGAGGTGCACAGAGGAAAGCAAATCTGGATATGTTGATTGAAAAAGCCAGAGCGTACGAGTCAACGAGCTACAAAGGATTGTTTCATTTTGTAAGATATATTGAACAGCTTCAGAAATACGATGTAGATTACGGAGAAGCAAGTATAGAAGATGAGCATGCAGACACGGTACGGGTAATGACGATTCATAAAAGCAAAGGTCTGGAATTCCCTGTTGTGATCGTGGCCGGAATGGGAAAACGATTTAATATGCAGGATGCAAGGAGTGCTGTGGCTCTTCATGCCGGAATGGGTGTTGGACTGGATGCAGTTAATCTGGAATACAGGACTAAGATACCAAGCATTATCAAAAAGGTGATCCAGAAAGAAGAAGCTCTGGAAAGTCTTGGAGAAGAACTTCGTGTATTGTACGTTGCACTTACGCGTGCAAAAGAAAAACTAATCATTACAGGAACACTTTCAAATCTCGAAGATAAGATATCTGACGGGCGGGTATTTCAGGGAAATAAGAGAAAAGAATTATCATTCTTGCAGCTGAGCCATGCGGTGACGTACTGGGACTTCATATTACCGGCAGTTCTGCGTACAGAAGGAGAACCATTAAAACTTCAGATCTTACATGTAGAAGATGTGGTAAAAGAAAGCATAGAAGAGGAAGAAAAAAGCGGGATTTCCAGAGCTGTTCTTGAAAACTGGGATGTGAATGAGATTTACGAGCCAAAGCTTCATGATATGATGAAAGAACAGTTTGAATTCATCTATCCGTACGAAAAAAGCAGTATGAGAAAGCTGAAATTTACAGTTACCGAGCTGAAAAAGCGGGCATATGAGATTGGTCTGGATGGCGGCGAAGAAGAACGAGAAGAAGAAGGAGAATTTCTGCAGGAAGAACCGGAAGTTGTGCCGATGATTCCGCAATTTTTGCAGGAAGATGAGGTTCTGGCCGGAGCTGCAAGAGGTACGGCTTATCACAGAGTTATGGAACTTCTGGATATGAAAGGGATGCCTGAATTTACAGAAGATACGGCTGGGGAAAAAGAAAACTGGAAGAAATATTTTATGGACTGGCTGGATGATCAGGTAAGAAGAGGACGGATAGAAGAAGATGCCGCAAGATGTATCTGCTGGGAAGATATCCTGCAGTTTGCAAAGTCAGGTATAGGAAGGCGGCTGCGGGAAGCGGACGGTAAACAAAGACTTTGGAGAGAGCAGCCATTTGTACTGGGAATAGATGCCAGAGAGCTGTATCCGGAGGAAGAAGACGGGGAACTGATACTGGTACAGGGAATTATCGATGCCTATTTTGAAGAACCGGACGGACTTGTCGTGCTGGATTATAAGACCGACAAGGTAAGACGGAAGGAAGAACTGGCAGAAAGGTATCAGGAGCAGCTGCGCTATTATGCAAAAGCGTTGGAACAAATGACCGGAAAGAAAGTAAAAGAAAAGATTATATATTCCTTTACACTAAAAGAGGGGATTTATATTAAATAAATAGAAAAAGGCACATCTGTGTATCGTAAGAAATTATTTCAGTTATTTGAAAGATTTTGCGATGACCGGATGTGCTTTTTTTATCATCATACGTTCGAGAAAAGCTATCGGTGACAGATTCTGCAGATTTAACCTTACATTTTTGTAATGTAAACAATATGTGTTGACATACTATATTATACGACATATAATATACGTAACGAAATAATATTAGATAATAATGCGAAAGGGAGTGAGAGCATGGTTTTTAATACAGGCGCAGCTCTTCTGGATGCAATTGTGCTGGCGGTAGTATCGCGGGAAGATGAAGGAACTTATGGATATAAGATTACGCAGGATGTAAGAAAAGCGATCGATGTATCAGAATCTACATTATATCCGGTGCTTCGGAGGCTGCAGAAAGGGGATTATCTGGAAGTCTATGACCGGCAGTTTGACGGAAGAAACAGACGTTATTATAAAGTGACGGAAAGTGGAAGAACGCAGCTTGCCATGTATCAGAAAGAATGGAAAGAATATTCCGGAAAGATCAGCGAATTGTTTGAGGGAGGTAGACTAGAATGAACAGAGTAGAATTTATGGAGACGCTGTCCAGACTTCTTCAGGATATCCCGGAAGAGGACAGAATCGATGCATTGAAATATTATAATGATTACTTCGATGATGCAGGGTCTGAGAATGAGCAGAATGTAATAGAAGAACTGGAAAGTCCGGAAAAAGTAGCGATGAAGATCAAAGCGGATCGGGAAGACACAGAAGACGGCAAAGAAGGTGGAACGGAAAAAACAACCGAAGAAGCAATCGGCAAAGTAACCGGAGAAAATGCAGCATACTCTGGAGCCAGGGAACAGCATGACTGGGAAAACACATACCAGTATTATCAGGAAGATACATACGGAGAAGAAAAGGATAATAAGATATATCAGGATAACGGAACCTATGATTATGAAAGCCAGGAGAAAAAGCCGTGGACAAACAAATGGCTAAAATTGGCCATGATCATAGCAATTGTAGTGATCGGATTTCCGATTGTGATACCGCTTGGAGCAGGGATTCTGGCATTAATTGCAGGAATTGTAATAGCAGTGTTCTGTTTGTTTGCAGCGATTGTAATCGGTTTTGCGGCAGTGGTGATGGTCGGTGTTGTGCTTTTTGCTGCAGGAATAGGAAGCCTGTTCGCCAATCCGGGTGTGGGACTTGCGGTTCTTGGAGCAGGACTGATGGTGATCACGATCGGTGTAATCGGTACCGTAGTTGGAGTAAGACTCTGTATTATCGTATTTCCGGGAATCGTCAGAGGAATTGTATATATTTTAAGAAAACCATTTCACAGAAAGGCGGTGGCATAAGAGATGAAGAAACGTTGGAAAATATTCTGGATCGTGTGTGGTTCTATGTTTCTGATTGGAATCATATGTTGTTCAGTATCCTGGGGAATGGGAACGAGCCTGACAGATATAGCACATCAATTTCCACATGGGATCAGCTGGGTATCCGAAGATAAGACATATGGTGATCCGGATGATGATGATGATGACGATATAGATGATGATCAGGAGGAAGATAATGAGACTGATACAGACGATGATCAGGACGAACAGAAACAGGAAGAAACAGTACAAGCACAGGAGAAAGCGAACATGAAAGATGCAACCGGTGTTATAGAAGGAAACGGAAAAGCAACATATCAGAATATCCATGAGATAAAAAGTACGATGCGCGAAGGAAGAATCCATCTGAAGACACAGTCAGATACAGATGAGATTACAGTAGAAAGCAAAGACACACATGAAAAGCTTGGCTTTTGTGCGTTTGCCAAAAATGGAACCTTATATCTTACATCGAATAAAAAGATTAAAAGAATCAAGAATATAGGAAAAGGAACCATTACTGTGACGCTTCCGAAAGATATGGAACTGGAAAAGGCAGAGCTGGATCTGAAGGCTGGTGAATTAAGGGCAGAGCAGATTTTTGCAAAAGATCTTGAGGTAAATGCCGGAGCAGGTGAGGTTAACATCCTGGAATTTGCAGCTGAAAAAGCAGAATTTAAATGTGGGGCTGGTTCCATAACTGCAACAGGCGATGCAAAGAAGAAAATCGAAGCAGACTGCGGAGTAGGAGAGATAAACCTGAAGATAAAAGGAAAGCAAAAAGATTATAATTATGACCTGGACTGTGGTATCGGAGAAATTCGATGCGGAGATGACAGCTTTTCAGGATTTGGGAGAGAAAAAAGCATTGATAATGGCGCAGACAAGAAAATGGATATTGACTGTGGTATCGGATCTATCAATGTAGCATTTATGGAACAGCTGTAAATACAGACAGATGTAGATGATCACAAAGATAATAAAGCAGGCAGAGTATATAATAAAAATATGGAGGACAGAACAATGGAAGGAAAAAGATTATACCGATCAAGAAAAGACAGAATGATATGTGGAGTATGTGGTGGAATCGCAAAATATTTCAACATTGATCCGACACTTGTGAGACTGGCATTTGTACTGATCTCAATGGGAGCCGGATCGGGGGTACTGGCTTATATTGTTGCGGCGATTATTATACCGGATGATCCGGAGGAAAATTAAGGGGTATTTCTATTTAGTTCATCATCGTGGCTTATCCCGGTCCATGAGAAAGACTTGGTATTATGTTTGTTGCTGGATGTCACGATGCAGA
>ERZ857775.3381-NODE-3381-length-13129-cov-4.433838_pt1 | contig 13129 bp, 10 predicted proteins | sample MGYA00519698_ERZ857775 | MGnify/ENA primary metagenome ERZ857775 (study PRJEB31778, sample SAMEA3449363) | human gut metagenome | biome: human gut; feature: human-associated habitat; material: faeces | place: United Kingdom | collected 2010/2012 ...
AGTGGTGCGGGTGACGGATCCGACCCTGCTTTTAAGTAGGGAAGAATGGGAAGAAGTAACAGCGGAGAGACAGGTGGAAGAACCATATGTTTTCTGTTATTTATTGGGAAATGATAAAAAGCAGCGGAGAAAAGCGGAACGAATAGCAAAGGAACAAAAAAAATTGCTGGTTACTATTCCTCATATTAAAAATGGAAACAGCTTTCATTTTCGGATGGAAGATAAAGATTTTGGAGACCGACAGTTATTTGAAGTTGGGATGGAAGAGTTTTTCAGCCTGATTAAGTATGCGGATATGGTCATTACAGATTCTTTCCATGCAACTGTTTTTTCTACTGTTTTTGAACGACCGTTCTGGGTATTTGAAAGAACAGCAAAGACGAAGAAAACAGAGATGAATTCAAGAATTCACGAACTCACACAGATGCTGGGACTTGAAGAACGGATTATGAAGGAAGAAAAAGATTATACGAAGGAGGTTGATTATAAAAAGGCAAAAGAACTGATAAAGCCCTATATAGAGTTATCCAGAAACTATTTAAAAAATTCATTAATGAAATAGAAATGAGACTGAAGGTAAAATGAAAGAGAAAAGAACACAGAGGGAGTGGATACTGGGAATCAATGCGGTATTTCTTATTTTTCTGGTAGTCATAATGCGCCCGGTTTTTGAAACAAATGATGATCTGACGATTGTGGAGATGGTATCAGGAGCCTGGAACATGCAGGATGCACATGTTGTGTATCAGAATTACCTACTGGGAAAATTATATGTGCTGTTGTATTCCCTGACGAAGTGTGTTCCGTGGTATGGACTGATTCAATTTGTTTTTTTGTGGCTAGCATTTTCCACGATTGTATATGTGATCATGAAACGGTTGCCCAAAGAACTGGGAATAACGTTATCAATACTGGTGTTATGTTTTTTTGGATATGAATGTTATATTAAGATGCAGTATACGAAAACGGCAGGCGTTCTGACCATTGCGGGAATTTTGCTGATTTTTTATGCAAGTACGGAGGAAATCAGATCAAAAAAACTCCTGATTTCGGGAATTGCTTTGAGCTGTATCGGAAGCATGTACCGTTTTGAGCAGTTTATTGCATGCGTTGCTTTGATGTCCGGACTGGGAATCTGTCAGATGTTAAAAGGCAGAAAGAAAGATGTTTTTAAGCGAGTACGAAGACCGTTATTTTGGGTTCTGGTTATGCTATTGCTTTCTTTTGGACTGAAAGGGTTTGATACGTTCGTTTATCAGAGTGATCCGCAGTGGAAACAGTATACAGAATATAATGAGCTTCGAACAGAACTTCTGGACTATGATTTTCCAGAATACGAAGACTATGAAGAGGAATATGAACAGTTATTACAGAAGATGCCTATAAATTATGGAATCACTGGAATTTTGGTGATCCTGATTTGTTTAATATAGAAACAATGAAAAAGCTGGTCAGCCTGACTTCTGCAAAGAAGTTAAATGGAGAAGTGATAGAAAGCTTTCTGGAAAAGTTTCCAAAACGGTATTTTCAGACGCCGGTATTTTATGGTGTATTGTTGATAATTCTTTTATGCTTATTTGAAAGAAGAAAGAGCCTAGAAAAATACGGGACATGGATCTATGAAATTGTCTTATTCATGGGATTGTATTTTTATCTGTACTGGCAAGGAAGATATAATCTGAATCATGTAGATGTATCATTGTGGCTAGCTGTGCTGCTGGTTATTTTCTGGACAATGGATGGAAGCAGGCAATGGTTTGAAAAGCAGACAGGAATGATTCTTTGTGCAGTGGTGTTGATTTTCAGCCAGTATCAATGGTATGACAACTGGAGAATGAATGCAGCTCAAGCGGGAATTGATGGAAGAAGCGTGCTAGAAGATCTGAAAGCTGATTTAGGGCATCTCTATATTACAAAAAGTAAAACATTAGATTACTCAAATGGTTATGGACCATTGGATTTGATGCCGGAAGGAATTTCCGGACATTTTACCTATTTTGGTGGATGGGAAACAGATACGGTATTATGGAAACAAAAGCTGGCATGCTACGATGTGGTAAATCTATACAAAGACAGCATTAATAATGAGAAAGTCCGCCTGATTGACGATGAAATAGATGTGACGATAAACTACATCCACACATATTATGATGAAAATGCAAAGGCAGTTCAGGTAGATACGTATAAAGGGTATCCGGTTTATAAAATTGTATCTGAAAAACAGGGCTAAATTGCTCTTGACAACAATTAATAGAATGTTATAATGAAAGCCAGTTAATACAAAAAGCAAAGACAGGAAGAGTAAGCTGACAGAGACATCCAGAGAGAGGTACAAAAGGTGTGAGTATCTTATGAAGAAGTCAGTGGAAGACCACCCTGGAGCGGCTCCAATAAAGCCCGGCCGACACCGTTATCGTCCTAATGAGTGGTGATTACACAAGATGGGTGGAACCGCGGTAAGAGTTAGTCTATCGTCCCTGAACAGTTAAGTGACTGTTCAGGGATTTTTGTTGTATTACAAAAAATAAAGGAGCATGAAAAGATGAAAGTGACATTAAAAGACGGATCAGTCAAAGAGTATGCACAGCCGATGGCAGTTATTGACATTGCAAAAGATTTAAGTGATGGTCTTGCACGTGTAGCCTGTGCAGGTGAGGTAAATGGAGAAGTTGTAGATCTTCGTACAGTCGTAGAAAACGATGCAGAGGTAAACATCTTGACTGCAAAAGACGAGGCAGGTCTTGCTGCACTGAGACATACCGCAAGCCATGTGATGGCACAGGCAGTAAAACGTTTATATCCGAGCACCAAACTGGCAATTGGACCGTCTATCGCAGATGGATTCTACTATGATATGGAGTTTGAGACTCCCCTGACCAGCGATGATTTTGATAAGATTGAAGCAGAGATGAAGAAGATCATCAAAGAGGATCTGAAGATCGAGCGCTTTACCAAGCCACGGGCAGAAGCCATCGAGTTTATGAAAGAAAAAGGCGAGCCTTACAAGGTAGAGCTTATTGAGGATCTGCCGGAGGACGCAGAGATCAGCTTCTACAGTCAGGGCGAGTTTACAGACTTGTGTGCAGGACCGCATCTTATGAGTACTAAGGGCGTTGGCAAAGCATTCAAGATCATGAGCCTTGCAGGCGCTTACTGGAGAGGCGACGAGCACAATAAGATGCTGACCCGTCTCTATGCAACTGCTTTTGCTAAGAAAGAGGAGCTGGAAGCTTACATCACCATGATGGAAGAGGCAAAGAAACGTGACCACAGAAAGCTTGGAAAAGAGCTGGGACTGTTCATGATGCATGAGGCAGGACCGGGATTCCCGTTCTTCCTTCCGAAGGGAATGACTCTGAAAAATACACTGCTTGACTACTGGAGAGAGATCCACAAAAAAGCAGGTTATGTAGAGGTATCCACTCCGATTATCCTGAACAGAAAACTGTGGGAGACTTCCGGACACTGGGATCATTACAAAAACAATATGTACACTACTGTAATCGATGATGAAGATTACGCAATCAAACCGATGAACTGCCCGGGTGGTGTTCTGGTTTATGCATCCGAGCCGCGTTCCTATAGAGACCTGCCGCTGCGTGTAGGTGAGTTGGGACTGGTACATCGTCATGAAAAATCCGGTCAGCTGCATGGACTGATGAGAGTTCGCTGCTTTACCCAGGATGATGCTCATATTTTCATGACTCCGGATCAGATTAAAGATGAGATCAAGGGCGTTGTAGCACTGATCAATGAGGTTTATTCTCTGTTCGGATTTGAGTATCATGTAGAGCTGTCTACCAGACCGGAAGACTCCATGGGAAGCGATGAAGACTGGGAGATGGCAACCGAGGGCTTAAGAAGTGCTCTTGATGAGATTGGTCTTCCGTATGTAGTAAATGAGGGAGACGGTGCATTCTACGGCCCGAAGATTGACTTCCATCTGGTAGACTGCATCGGCAGAACCTGGCAGTGTGGTACGATCCAGCTTGACTTCCAGCTGCCGCAGCGTTTTGAACTGGAGTATATCGGAGCAGATGGCGAGAAGCATCGTCCGATCATGATCCACCGTGTAGTATTCGGATCTATCGAGCGTTTTATCGGTATTCTGATCGAGCATTTCGCAGGTGCATTCCCGACCTGGCTGGCACCGGTACAGGTTCGTGTACTTCCGATCTCTGATAAATACATGGACTATGCAAAGAAAGTAGAAGCACAGCTTGATGAAGCAGGCATCCGTGTTGACGTAGATACCAGATCTGTGAAAATTGGATACAAGATCCGTGAGGCAAGAAAAGCAAGAATTCCGTATATGCTTGTTGTAGGTGAGAAGGAAGAGGCAGAAGGAAAAGTATCCGTCAGAAGCCGTTTCCTTGGAGACGAGGGGCAGAAAGATCTTGGTGAGTTCATTGCTGCGATCAAAGAAGAGATTCAGAACAAAGTGAACAAAAAAGTAGAGACAGAAGACTAAATCTAATATACGACATCAAAGAGGGACATGCTGGTAAAAGCATGTCTTTCTTTTTGAGAATGAACTGCGAGGGAAAAGAATGAACGAAAGAAGATGGAGTCTTGATATTATCAGAATTATGGCCTGCTTTTTTGTGGTGGTGATTCATGTGTTTGCATACTCTGTTCCAATCGATAATCCGAAAACGGTAGAATGGTGTTTGGAAAATCTGGTATTGAGTATTGTTAAAAGTGCAGTGCCATTGTTTTTCATGATAAGTGGTGTGCTTTTTTTACGGAAACAGGTATCTTTAAAGAAGTTATATACGAAATATATATTCAGAATTGTAGTGGTTATGTTTGCGTGGGCTGTGTTTTATGCTGTTTTTGACAGTATAAAATATGCCGAGGAAGTAAAAGTGACAGTCAGATATTTTATATTGAGAATCTTATCAGGGCATTATCATCTCTGGTTTTTACCTGCAATTTTGGGTGTGTATATTTGCCTGCCTTTCTTACAGACATTGATATCCAAAATGGAAAAACAGCAGGTACTGTATTTATTTGGTGTCATTGGAATTACGGTACTAGGGAAAATAACAGTGGATAGTGTGTTCCGAGAGTTTTTTAATACTGTCGTCTGGGATGCATTCTGGGAAAATTTTGCATTGTCTGGTGTATCGGTTGGAATTGTATATTTTTTGACGGGATATTATATAGACCAGTACAAAGATATGATTAGCAGAAAGAACTGCTTGCTTTTGTATAGCATCAGCGTTGCAGCGGGAGCAGGGATTAATCTGCTGTTTGCCTTTGCGCTGGGGCGGGATGTTGATTTTACCAGAGAATTACTCAGTATTTGGGTGTATGTATCATCTATAACATTGTTTTTGTATTTACTGAAAAGGTTTGAAAACTATAAACCGGGAGAATGGGCAGGCAAGATTATAAAAACTATTTCAGAGTGTACTTTTGGAGCATATTTGATTCATGCATTTTTTATTGAACAAATTTGTCTTAAATTAGGAATGCAGACAGGAAAATTTCCTTATATACCTTCCATAATCATGTTTTCTGTAGTGGTATTTTTATGTAGTCTGGCGGTGGCCTGGTGTTTGAAAAAAATTCCTGTTTTAGGAAAATATATTGTATAAAATAAAAATATTTGTTGACAACCGACTTCGTTTTTGCTATGATAACGAAGTCGGTTGAAAACAGACGATATATGGCGAGATAGCTCAGTTGGCTAGAGCACACGGTTCATACCCGTGGTGTCGAGGGTTCGAATCCCCCTCTCGCTACTACACGAAAGATGAGTCTGTAAATCGAGTGAAAGGTTTACAGGCTTTTTTATGTTGCCGGCATATTCATACAAAAATATACAAAATTTCTTTTTACTATTGCCATAATCCCCAAAATCCTTTATAATGCAAAAAGGTGAAAGCAAAAGTTCATTGTAATGACAGTAGTATGAAATGATAACAGGGTGGTTATTCAAAAAAGGATAACTGCCTTGTTTTTGATTATAGGAAAAATCGCTATTGTAAAACCTTTTGCCGAATCACATCAACATTCACGAAAGAGAGGGAAAGGAATGGAGAAACAAGAGAAAAACACAGTAACACCCTACGACCTTGATGGAAGGCCGCCACTGAAGCTGGCGATTCCTCTTGGTTTGCAGCATGTGCTGGCTATGTTCGTAGGTAACCTTACACCGCTTCTGATCATCACAGCAGCCTGTGGAATCGAAGCCGGCGGAGAACTGCAGGTAGCACTTCTGCAGAATGCCATGCTGATTGCAGGCATTGTAACTTTGGTTCAGGTATTTACCATAGGACCTGTGGGTGGTAAACTCCCCATCGTTATGGGAACCAGTTCCGGTTTTATTGGCGTATGCCAGAGTGTTGCAGGAGTCATGGGTAATGGAGTGGTTGCGTATGGTGCAATTATGGCGGCATCCTTTATCGGCGGTCTTTTTGAAACTGTACTTGGAAGCTTCCTGAAACCACTGAGAAAATTTTTTCCGTCAGTTGTAACAGGAACCGTTGTATTATCAATCGGTCTTTCACTGATCGCTGTTGGTATCAGTTCTTTTGGAGGCGGAAGTTCCGCTAAGGACTACGGTTCTCTGGAGAATCTGTTTGTAGGCTTTGTAGTTCTGGTTGTAATTGTCGTATTAAAACATGGAACAAAAGGATTTACAAGCTTTGCATCAATTCTGATCGGTATTATCGTTGGATATGTGCTGGTAAGTATTATGGCAGCAGTTCTTCCTACCACATTTACCTATGTGGATGATGCAGGTGCAACAGTAGAAGCTACCAAATCCTGGGTTCTTAACTGGGATAAAGTAGCAAGCGCATCCTGGTTTGCAGTGCCGAAGATCATGCCTGTCAAATGGGTATTTGATGCAAGGGCAATCGTTCCGATCTGCATCATGTTTATTGTAACAGCTGTAGAGACTGTAGGTGATATTTCCGGTATCACAGAGGGCGGTCTTGGAAGAGAAGCTACAGACAAAGAACTTTCCGGCGGCGTTATGTGCGATGGTCTTGGATCTTCACTGGCAGCAGTATTTGGCGTACTTCCGAATACTTCTTTTAGCCAGAACGTAGGTCTGGTTGCAATGAACAAGGTTGTAAATCGTTTCTCAATTGCAACAGGCGGTATTTTCCTTATCGCATGTGGTCTGTTTCCGAAGCTTGCAGCACTAATCTCCATCATGCCTCAGAGTGTACTGGGCGGTGCGGCAGTTATGATGTTCTCATCTATTGTTGTCAGCGGTATCCAGCTTATCACAAAATGGCCGGTAACTCCGAGAAACGTAACAATTGTCTCCGTTGCACTTGGTCTTGGCTATGGACTTGGGGCAAACTCAGCAGTCCTTGCACATATGCCGCAGGCAATCACACTGATCTTTGGTGGTTCAGGAATTGTACCTGCAGCACTGTTTGCTATCATTCTGAATATTGTGCTTCCACCAGATGAGAAATCCGAAGTTGAGATTGCAGAAGAGATTCTTGACATGAAGAAAAAAGAGGCACAGAAGAAATAGCAGCAGAATCAACTTGTTGGCACACTGGGATTGTTCGAAAGTGAATAAGTAAAACAATAAAAAGCGCGAAACTGGGAATATCTGGTTTTGCGCTTTTATTCAGATTATAGTGAATGATTATCTGGTGCAGATGTATGTGGCGAAAATAGACTGCAGATGTCTGGAATGAATTTTGGCTACGTTACTGAGAACGGAGTGAACAACAACGTAATGATAAAAATATGTTATTGAATGAAATTCAGGGTTGACAAATATAGCTTCCGGTGGTAAATTAAGTGTAAATTTAACAGATTAAACCGATGAAGCGGAAGTCAAAGCAGTCATGCGCGCACAGAGAATCCGGGCAGGTGAGAGCCGGGTGGAAATGCAGTCTGCCAAATGGACCGCTGAGGGCACAGTGAAAGGTTGAAGATTACAGAGCAGACTAAGTATCCTGTGACGTGAGGCATACGTCAGTTGCCGGGAATATGAAGGTATTTCGCAAAGAGTACGGTTCAAACCGTAAATCAAGGTGGCACCGCGGGTGAAGTATATACGCTCGTCCTTGACAGAAACGATAATTCTGTCAAGGGCGGGCTTTTTTATGTTCCTGGCAGAAACTGAATTAATCACAGGAGGTGTTTCCATGTATCCAACATTAGAAACCATCAGGCAGCTTGCACGGACAAAAGAATATCGTCGTATTCCTCTGTGCAGAGAACTTTATGCAGACAGATATACACCGGTAGAGGTAATGCGCATTTTGCGAAAAGCCAGCCGCCATTGTTACCTGCTGGAAAGTGCCAGCCAGACAGAAGTGTGGGGCAGGTATTCTTTCCTGGGGTATGAACCGTCCATGGAGATTACCTGTACAGACGGAACATTGAAGATCCGGACAACCGATGCTGAGGGAAAAACAGAGGAAACCGTAAGGCAGGTCACACATCCCGGTGATACTCTCAGAGAAATCATCCGGAAATATAAAACTCCGGTAATGGAAAAGATGCCTCCTTTTACAGGCGGTCTGGTAGGATATTTCTCCTACGATTATATCAAATACAGTGAACCCAAGCTGAAACTGGAGGACAGGGAACAGCAGGATTTCAGGGACATGGATTTAATGCTTTTTGATCAGGTGATCGTATTTGATCATTTCAGACAGAAAGTACTTCTGATCACAGGTGTGATGACAGATGATCTGGAAGCTTCCTACGAGAAAGCAGTAAAGAAGTTGGAGGAAATGGCGCAGCTGATCCGAAACGGGGAGCATATGGAATTTGAACCGCTGAGACTTCAGTCAGAAATACAGCCGAAATTTCCGAAAAAAAAATATGCAGAGATGGTGGAGAAAGCCAAACATTACATCAGAGAAGGTGATATTTTCCAGGTAGTACTTTCCAATCCCATGCGTGCGAAAGCAACAGGAAGCCTGTTTGATACTTACCGGGTTCTTCGGGCATCTAATCCTTCTCCTTATATGTTTTATTTCTCCAGTGATGACATTGAACTGGCAGGTGCTTCCCCGGAAACCCTTGCGAAGCTGGAAAATGGCACCTTAAGTACCTTCCCTCTGGCAGGAACCAGACCAAGAGGAAAGACAAGAGAAGAGGATAAAGAACTTGAAGAGGGACTTCTGAAAGATGAGAAAGAGCTAGCAGAACACAATATGCTGGTAGACCTGGGAAGAAACGATATTGGAAAGATCAGCAAGATCGGAACTGTAAAAGTAGAAAAGTATCTCTGCGTAGAACGTTTTTCCCATGTAATGCATCTGGGCTCCACAGTAACAGGAATTATCCGGGATGATAAAGACGCTGTGGATGCAGTAGACGCAATCCTTCCGGCAGGAACCCTTTCCGGAGCACCCAAATTCAGAGCCTGCCAGATCATCGAGGAACTGGAACAGAGCAAACGAGGCATTTACGGAGGCGCCATCGGATATCTGGATTTTGCAGGAAATCTGGATACCTGTATTGCCATCCGCCTGGTTTATAAGAAAAACGGAGAAATCTGTATCCGTTCAGGTGCCGGAATCGTGGCAGACAGTGTACCGGAAAAGGAATTTCAGGAATGCTGCAACAAGGCAAGAGCAGTGGTACAGGCAATTGAACAGGCACAGGAGGGATTAGAATGATATTACTGATCGATAATTATGACAGCTTTTCCTATAACTTATATCAGCTCATCGGCACAGTGGAACCGGACATCAAAGTAGTGAGAAACGATGAGTGTACACTGGAAGAAATCGCAGAGATGAAACCGGAAGCCATCATTTTATCCCCTGGTCCGGGAAGGCCGGAGGATGCAGGTATCTGTATTCCGGTGATTAAAGAATTTGCAGGAAAAATCCCTATCCTGGGTGTGTGCCTGGGACATCAGTCCATCTGCGAAGCCTTTGGAGGAACAGTTTCCTATGCAAAAGAGCTGATGCATGGAAAGAAAAAACTGATGTATAAAGCAGGAGAAAGTCAGCTTTTCAAGGGGCTGCCGGATACCTTTGCAGCAGCCAGATATCATTCCCTGGCAGCGTTAAAGGATACCCTGCCTGCAGAACTTAGGGTAACAGCAGAGTCAGAGGACGGAGAGGTCATGGCAGTGGAACATACGAAATATCCTGTGTTCGGAGTACAATTTCATCCTGAATCTGTAATGACACTGGACGGCAGAGTGATGATAGAGAACTTTATGGAGGTAGTGAGAAATGATTAAGGAAGCCATTATTAAATTATCAAAGAAACAGGATTTAGCTTATGCGGAAGCAGAAGCTGTAATGGACGAGATTATGAGCGGTCAGGCAACGCCTGTACAGATGTCTGCTTATCTTACTGCATTAGCTTTAAAAGGAGAGACAATTGATGAAATCACAGCTTCCGCAGCAGGAATGAGAGCTCACTGTATCAAACTTCTCCACAACCTGGATGTGCTTGAAATCGTGGGTACCGGCGGAGACGGTTCTAATTCCTTCAATATTTCCACTACTTCTTCTCTGGTGATCGCAGCAGGCGGTGTTCCGGTTGCAAAACATGGAAACAGGGCAGCATCCTCCAAATCCGGTGCAGCAGATGTTCTGGAAACACTGGGAGTGAAGATTACACTGACGCCGGAACGCAGTGCAGAGATCCTGAAAAAGATCAACATCTGCTTCCTGTTTGCGCAGAATTATCACATTGCAATGAAATATGTGGCACCGATCCGTAAAGAGCTAGGAATCCGTACTGTATTTAACATTCTTGGACCGTTAAGTAATCCGGCAGGTGCAAACATGGAACTGATGGGAGTTTACGATCAGTCACTGGTGGAGCCACTAGCACAGGTTATGGCAAATCTGGGCGTTAACAGAGGAATGGTTGTCTATGGACAGGACAGTCTGGATGAGATTTCCATGTGCGCACCTACTTCTGTATGTGAGATCAGGGATGGCAAATTTACTTCCTATGAGATCACACCGGAACAGTTTGGATATGAGAGATGTGAGAAGGGTGCCCTGACAGGTGGTACACCTGCAGAAAACGCAGAGATCACAAAAGCAATCCTGAAAGGTGAGGAAAAAGGTCCGAAGCGTCAGGCGGTATGTTTAAATGCAGGTGCAGCACTCTATATCGCAGGAAAAGCCGCTTCCATAGAAGAAGGAGTGAAGCTGGCAGAATCCCTCATCGACAGCGGTGCAGCACTGAAAAAACTGGAAGAATTTGTAGAAGAGACAAATAAATAAAAAGCAACCCCCAATTACTAATGTAAAGGAAATCTGTAACTGTCCGGTAATCTGCTGACTGTGGATATACAGAACAGTTACAGAAAAATCATAGAGATTATGAAGAATATATTAGAAGAAATAGCAGCCAGAACAAGAGAAAGAATTGCAAAAGAAAAGTCAGATATTTCTGTTTCGGAGCTGGAGAACCGGATTCAGGAAGTAAATAAAAATGCAGGGCAGAAAATCACATTTCTCCAGGCATTAAAAAAAGATGGTATGTCCTATATCTGCGAGGTAAAGAAAGCCTCCCCCTCAAAGGGACTGATCGCACCGGATTTTCCATATCTGGCAATTGCAAAGGAATATGAACAGGCAGGTGCAAGTGCAATCTCCTGTCTCACAGAACCTTTTTATTTCCAGGGAGCAGACCAGTATCTGAAAGAAATCGCAGCCACTGTACAGATACCTGTACTCCGCAAGGATTTTACAGTAGATGAATATATGATCTATCAGGCGAAATCCCTTGGTGCTTCCGCGGTATTGCTTATCTGCGCCATCCTGGATGACGGAGAATTAAGAGCATACAGACAGCTTGCAAAAGAGCTGGGACTGGATGCACTGGTAGAAGCACACGATGAGTACGAAGTGGACAGAGCCTTAAATCTCGGGGCAGAGATCGTGGGAGTCAATAACCGGGATCTGAGAACCTTTCAGGTAGATATGAATAACAGCATCCGCCTGAGAAAAATGGCACCGGACAATGTAGTCTTTGTCTCCGAAAGCGGAATCCGCACCCCGGATGACATCAGACTTCTTTATGAAAATCAGGTAGACGCCGTACTGATCGGCGAAACACTCATGCGAAGCCCTGACAAGAAAGCAGTGCTGGAAAGCTTAAATGGCAGTCCATTACGTTGATAGATAAAACATTATCTGCGGAGGATTGTCATGCCCATGAAGCTGCGCAATCTGGATGGTTCCGTCGAGAAGCAGTTCCTCTACCCTTTCCGGGGAAGCGTTTACGAAAACACCTACCGGGATAATGTCCGGATGCAGGTTTGCAGTAAGAGTTCTTACCTGGTCACCTGTGACGTTTCTGCTGCTTTTTGGAAATTCTATGATAAATCCGCAGTAGTCTGGTTTTGCCTCATTTACATATGTAATGTCTTCCTGGCGTTTCAGACCGCAGATTTTGATCTTTGTCATAAGGCTCCTCCATTGAGGGCTGCAAGCATGGCAGCTTTGTCGGGACTTCGCATCAGTGTTTCACCGATCAGCACACCATTTACACCGGCATCTTTTAATACCTGAATATCTTTCGCTGTTTTGATCCCGCTTTCTGCCACGAAAAGTGCATTTTCCGGAGCAAGACTTCTCAGGCGGGTGCTGTTGGAGATATCTACCGTGAAATCTTTTAAGTTTCGGTTGTTTACACCGATCACTCTGGCACCGGCTTTGATCGCAGAATCCATTTCGTTTTCATCGTGAACTTCGACCAGTGCGGACAAATCGAGTCGGTCGCAGATTTCAATATAAGAGCGGATCGTTTCGGTATCAAGCAGTGCACAGATCAGAAGAACAACGCCTGCACCGAGTGTTTTCGCTTCGTAAATCTGATATTCGTCTACGGTAAAATCTTTTCGCAGAACCGGGATGGAAACTTCATCTGTGATCGCTTTTAAATATTCTTTCTTTCCGAGAAAATATTTCGGCTCTGTCAGGCAGGAGATGGCATCTGCACCGGCTGCTTCGTATTCTTTTGCAATCTGCAGATATGGAAAATCTTCTGCAATCAGACCTTTGGATGGAGAAGCTTTTTTGACTTCACAAATATAATGAATACCAGGTTCTTTCAACATTTTTTCAAATGGAAAAGTCTCATCTGCTGCAAGGGCGAGAGCTTTTTCTTTCATTTCTTCCGGGGAAACCAGCTTCTTTTCCTCGATCAGGCG
>ERZ857775.3384-NODE-3384-length-13099-cov-9.289712_pt1 | contig 13099 bp, 7 predicted proteins | sample MGYA00519698_ERZ857775 | MGnify/ENA primary metagenome ERZ857775 (study PRJEB31778, sample SAMEA3449363) | human gut metagenome | biome: human gut; feature: human-associated habitat; material: faeces | place: United Kingdom | collected 2010/2012 ...
ATCTTAGCCATCTCTTTTTCCTCTTCACACAAATTCCTCCTAAAAACATATTTTCCTTTTCTCAACTATCTGCCTTTTTTATCCATTCCTTCTGCATTGCCGCTGCTATAAAGCACTGCAATAGTTTTTTTGAAAATACACCACATTCACCGTTGGCAATCATTCTTATGGCTTCTTCATGCTTTAATTTTCTTTTATAGGGGCGTACACTGACCAATGCATCATAAGCATCCACAAGGCCTACTATCTGAGCACAAAGTGGTATTTCATCACCTTTTAGTCCATCCGGGTAACCAGATCCATCATATCTTTCATGGTGATATCTGCATATTTCATAGCTATACTTATTAAGTTTTTCTGTCGTAGTTCCTTGTGGAAACCGCAATGTCATCTCTGCCCCTGTAAGAGGATGCTGCTTTACAATTTCCATCTCATCAGCTGTTAATTTACCGTTTTTGTTCAATATCTCTATCGGCACACGGATTTTTCCAATATCATGAATTGGAGCCAGATGAGAGACATTTTCTATTTCTTCCTCTGTAATCCCATACTCCGGATAGTTTTTCTGTAGTTGAAGATACACTTGTTTTGTATAAAAACAGATATCATCCTGATGTTCTGTTTCTATAAGATTATTGTGATTCAACACTGCAGCCAGAAGCGAAACCATTTTCCAATACTGTTTTGTCTCATCCTGTGCTTTTTGTCTTAATTCCCGTTCCATATTTACAATTGTGTTAGGAATAACTTTTGCATTATGGAATGTAATAACAGCAGTTTTCTCATTTTCATCCACAAATCTTTTTACTTCCATCCAAACATAAGTCTCTGAGTTTTTCTCGCTTCTTCTTTGATAAACGATATCTTCTTCTGAACAGCCCTTTTTCAAATGCTCTGTCAACGAATCGCTTTTCAAAAATTCCTGCAGTTTTTCACAATCTTTTTCACATACATATTTTTCACAATATACTTTCAGAAAATCATCATATGTTCCTGCATTTTTTACATCATCATAAATCCCCCTGTTATGAGAATAGATACATTCATAACTGTTTTCCGCTAAATTAACTTTCAGAATGATATAAAATCGCCCAAAATATTCATCTTTCCCAGGTCTGATAATATCAGAGATTTTCACATTTTCTAATCGGTTATTGTAAGTGTTCTGTAAGTCCAATAAGACTTGATGTACTTTACAGCAATCCGTATAGTTTCTGGAGCAAAATCCATCCTTTTCAAGACAGCGACTGATTGCCATTGTTGATTCCATACATGATATGACATCAAATAAAGAAATTTTTTCTGGATTTTTGGCAAGGGCATATCCTCCACTGATACCTTCAGAAGCTGAAATAATCTTCTCTTTTTTTAACTGCTTTGTGATTTTTGGAATATAGCTCTCCGGAATCTTTAATTCAGAAGCTAATTTTGCCGTTGTAACCCTGCGCTTTTTTATTGCCAAATAAGAGACAATCCTGATTGCATAATCCGTTGTATTAGTAAGCTGCATAGGTGCTCACCTCTCTCTCTTTTCTTTGTTCCGTACATAAACTCATTGATTGAAAAAGGAAGAATCATACTTTCAGGTTCTTCACTTCACAAGCACAATCCTTCCCTTTGCCCTAACGATATTTTCTTTTTACTTTTCTGAAAAATACCACGCCGCTCATGCCAATAAGCAAAGCCACAATTAGCATCATAATCCAACTGCTATTCTGAATATCTCTTCCAGTTACTGGCGGTGCAATGGTCGATGTATTGGTAAACTGAATCGCTTCACTTCCTGTAGTTGCCATCGTAAATAATGCTTCCGCTCCATCTGTCACCGTTCCCCCATTTATGCTGTACGAAGCCTTGAAATTTGTTCCCGGCTCTGTCTCTGTAACGGTATATGTCCATCCTGTTGGCAAACAGCTGATATCCACATATTCATCTTTCTTTAATGTAAAAGTTGCCTGATTGTTTGTAAAAGCTAGATTTTCTTCTGTTCCATCGCCTTTTTTGATGTAAACCTGGTCACTGCTAAGAGTTGCAGCATTTGTATCCTTTCCATCCGGTGCATTTGCCTGAATCGTAAACGAGAATGCCTTATCCAGTTCCAGATTATATCCGGATACAATTTTTCTGACTGTTAATACCGTCGGCTTATAATACAGATTTAATTCAATCGTGCCTGTAGACGCATCGTTGGTAACTGTCTTTTCTAATGTATTGTGTCCATCATCCTTATCAAAGATATATCCTGGAAATGTCCCATCTGGTTCTGGCTTTGCAAATACTTTAACACTCTCATTTTCTGTAGCAAAAGAAATGGTTCCTGCTGTTGTCTTTCCCAATTTTTTTGTACCATTCGGTACCTTAAGCCAATGCTTCACTTCTACCTTTTTCGTATCAATTTTCTTCCACTGGGCTACAATCTGATAACCACTCTCGTTATTCCATGAACACAATGGAAGATCCGTATTATTTGCATACGCATAATTATCTTCTGCAATTGTAAAAAGGTCTCCATGCTTGTATAGTGTGTCACTTAGCTTTCCAGATCTGTCTTTCAACTTCCATCCCACAAATTCATATCCTTTACAAGTCGGTTCTGGATAACTCTCACCCATAACAAAGGTCGTTCCCATACCTCTTGCGCCTTTATACGTGGATGGATTTTCACCATAAGACTGCATCGGTTTATTTTGATTATTTGTTTCCTGATTATACGGAATGTTATTCACAAGGGCATCTTCAGGTAATACACCCTCACCTGCGCCAGAATTATAATGTACATATAAATTACTGGAAGCTGCTTCAAAACTTGCTGCATATAAAAACCAGTTCGTATTAGTTGGATCTGCTGCTCCCCAAGCTAGATATGTTGTATATCCAGCCTTTTTAGCAGCATCCTTTGCAGCTTTCCATTCATTTGTATATATATAAAATTCGTTATTTCCTGATATAATCGACGTTTCTGTCATCGTATCTATCTTCCCTGCATTAACAGATGATTTATGGCCATTTAATAAACCTGTTTCATCACCATGTGGAAGACCATAACTCACGCCTGTGGAAGACGAAAGACCATTTGTTAGGACATAACCTGATTTTGGTTTTACAAAGAAAATTCTTACCTGTCGTCTGTCTTTTCCGTCATATTTCACAACATCCATATCTATGACATCATTATCTTTAACAGGTACGAGTTTCTGTTTTTCATAATCCCACATCACTACATCCAAACCTTCACTGTTTCGCCTTTGGTTTGTATATAATCTTGCCGTTAACGCCTGCTTTCTAATACTGTATGGTGCTAAATTAAAATTATAATCTTCCACTGCTCCGCCTCTGACTTTTAATCGCATTGCATATGCATAGGAACAGTTCGCTTCCTCACCTCTACTAGATTTATATTCATTCGTCATTTGAGTTATTATAGTCACATTTCCTGGACTTGAGGTTAACTCATCGCTTGTTCCAGTAGAAGTAGGTACTTCGCTATAATACCCATTGGCACTAGAGTCCATTGTATAACCATTTACTGTCATATGAACCAAACGATATCCTCTGTTCACATGAAATTCTGGCATATATAAATAAGAATCACCACTACTAAAATCTGATTCCTTAAATGTCCACTCAATCTTATCCTGGCCTTCCAAGTAAGTCCAGCCATTCTTTATACTATGAGAAATATTAATGTACTCAACACCAGCATTATCCTTCGTATTAATAGTCACACGATAAACACCCTGATTCGTATATGAAATAATAACTGTGTCATCTTGATTAATTCCAATCTTATAGGTAGCTCCGTATTCATCTCCTGATGTTTGAGTTATTCCGGCATCCTTTTCTGTTTTGACCGATTCTATCTTAAATCTTTCTTTTTTATCTGCATAGTTTGCTGGTTTATGATTATCTTTGCCAGGTGTAACAGAGATTACCCAATCTTCCCCTGCATTGACACGAATCTGCTTGTTCGTTTCAACCGGAACATCTTCGCTGCCCTTTTTCATAGCAAGGATACCAGGGTCACAATTTGTCGGAAGCACTTCTTTAATCATAACAAAGTAATACTCCTGATAGGTCATTGTTAGTTTCTGTTCTGCTTCCATCTTGATCGCAACAACACCATCTGTACTATAATATAGCACTCCGTTATATTCCCCGATATACACACAATCTTTTCCATTTACCTTCGCACTAAGGAAATCGAAATGTTTGCCATCTATCAAAAGAGCCTTATGTTCAGAAATATTTCCATAAGCGATTGTAGTAGGTGCTCCATTAATTAGAGTTCCCTTTGCATCCACATATTCTACACGATCCGTAGTCTGTTCATCGCCATTGGCAACACTTCTCTGCATTGCAATATTCAAACTCTGTACAGATATGGTATCCGGAAGCTGCTCTTCACTTACCTGTTCTGTAGATTTTTCATTGTCAATAATCTGCTCTGAAGACTTCTCTGATATTTCTGTTTCAGATTCTGTAGTATCTGTTTTCTGCTCCGGGTCTTCTGTCTTCGATATTTCTGACTCTTTTTCCTTTTCTTTCAATGCATAAGTCATAGTCAGTTTTTGCCCATCTGTAAACTTATTGGCATTGATATTATCGGAACTCCAATAAACCGTATCTTTATATACTCCTATAAAGGAACAGTCTGCATCATTTACTTTTGCACTCTTAAATTCATAATCTTTGTCAGAAATATTTAACTCTGAATGATCTGATATTTTTCCAAGCTCAATGGTCTCTGGTGCTCCTTCAATCGCATTGCCGGATTCATCTACATATTCCACCAATTTTGTGGTCGGTACCTGACCATTTGAAGTTGCTTCCTGTATTTCTTTCTCCAGCTTCTCCACTTCTATGCTATCCGGAATCTGTTCCTCAGTTTCTGCCGATGTCTCAGTTTCTGTTTCTGATGTAAATTGCTCCGAAGTTTGCTCGGTTTCTGTCTGTTGTGCATCTGTCTCACTTGTAAATGCTTCTGTATCTTGTGTTTCTTCCTGCTCTGTAACCACTGATGTTTCATCTTCTGATGCACTTACGGTTTCCAGATTCATAAAACAAATAGAAAAGATTAGAAGCCAGGAACATGCTATTTTCAAATATGTTTTCCAATTCTTATGCCTCATTTTTCGCATCTTCCTTCCTGTTCTTCTGCTTCTCCATGAGTAATCCGCAAAGGCAGATAACTGAGCCAAAGAATAAGAACAAATAGCCTGCAACCGGACTATCATCACCTGTCTTTACCGGCGAACCATTATGAATAATATCCTTTGATCTTTGGGAAGATGGAACCGGGTTTTGATTTTTACCAGTTTGACCGGTATACGAGTTTTTGAATGAAACCTTCGATACTTTATCTCCATTTTCATTTTTGACCACTGTTACCGCCATCAGTTCATTATTGGAATCAAAGAATCCTTCAATCGTTACATCATAGGTTTTTGAATCATATGTATAATTTTCTTTATTCTCTGTTGCCTGGTACAGCTTGTAATGATATTCTCCTACCTGTCCGACATTCATAATCAGCTCTGTAGAAGAATTACCACTCATATTCCAGGTAAATGTTCTTCTATTGCTTCCCTCCGGCATTGGATTTTGTATCTGATCTGCTATTAAAACATAAGAGCCTGTTTTGTCAGCATCTGCAGAATTGTTTACTTCAAATATCTGTTCCACTGGTATTTTCACTGTTGTGTTTCTGTCAGCTGCCAGTACTGGTCTTTGAACACCCAGAAAGAATATCATGGACAGGAATATAACCATGGCTATTTTTGTCAAACGTGTTGTTCTCATGCTTCTCCCTCTCCTTCTTTCTTCTTGTTTCTTTTCTTTTCTATCTGTCTTGCTATCAGAATCAGTACAAGGACAATCAGGATAAACCATACAATAACTGGCACTTTTCCTACTGCATTTTTCAGTTCATCAATTCCTGTACCTACGTTTTTGGCTTTTTCTTTTTCCGGATATATCTGATCTGTTAAGCGTCCCACCAGGATATTTCTTCCATTTGTCATATCCGATGTACAGGTGGTCAGCAAAACCAGATGATCATCTTCCGTTATATTCATATCTCTTTTATATAAAACATTGTTCTCGATTTCCTGCAGATACTCCTGTTTCGCTTCTGGTGTGTCCAGACACACATTGAAAATCGTTTCATTATAGGCATCTACCTGCATCAATGCATAGAATTCGATTCCATGATCTTTTCCGTCAAAGAACAAATTTCCATATGGATGTTCGTTGAAATACTGTTCTTTTGTAAATTCACCGATATCTCCAAACATCATGTGTTTTTCCATATGGTGGCCATATATAATATTATCAAAATCCGAAAAATCCGGCTTATTTGCACAATGTAAAAAGATTGCTCCGCTTAAGGAATAGTTTCCTTCCGCATCTGTATTCATATAAGTATCATCATTGTCCGTCTGCACCAATGGATAATTGATATTTGTGTCATTCACTCGTATCCATCCAATCACATCCGGATTGATTTTCTGTAATTCTTCAAAAGATTTCGTACTCTTTTCAGTAGGAATATATGCTTCATAATTTTTTGCATCTGCCGTCTGATATACCTGATGGGAATCCCACAGCATATAACCGGAGAGAAACATAGCTGCAAGAATCAGTGATAATGCTATAAAATTTACAATATGGTCTAATCCTCTGATAATTCCTTTCAGCACTTTCTTCATCCGAAGCATATGTACAAGTTCCTTTCACCATTTCTGTTTCTTTTATATTTATCAAAACTGGTTCATCTGACCAATTTGCTCGCAAAATTAACAAAAAGGGATGCGGCGGAGCAACGCCGCACACATCCCCTTTCCTGGTTGCTATATTTTATTATTTCTGTAATCTTCTACGTTTGAAGCCTACAAAAGCGATCAGTGCTACACCGCAAAGTGCAATCATCAGAACGTATGGAAGAGTGTTCATGATGATACCAGTTGTCGGTACATAGTTGTATGTATTGGTTACGTCAACGGTATTTTTCTTCTGTCCTAAAGATTTTTCAGATACTGTGATTGCTTCACCATATTTGGTTGCTGTTACAGTATCCTGTGTTGTACCGTTAATGACAACTGCTGCACTTCCTTTATAGTTCGGTGTTCCAGACTCTGTTACTGCGATCTTAGTTCCTACCGGAACACCTGTAAATTTCATACTCTCTGTTGTTTTCAGTTTGAATGAGTACGTTCCATCCTGACCGATTGTAATAGTTGCTCCATTACCTTTTACACCACCAAGAGTTGCTGCATCTGTTCCTGCCGGGAATTTAAAGGTTGCTGTGAAGTCAAACTGTTTAGCTGTATCTGCTGTTCCACCATTAGCATCAATCGTCTTAGATACATTCAATGAACCATAGTTTGTGTAATCTGGATCTGGGGTCGTTGGGTTTGTACCGGTACCAGCTTCCTGTACATAGGTGTTGGTGAAGTTGAATCCGTTTGTATCTGTATCACCGATATCTGTTACTTTTGTACCCTGTGCATCATCGCCTTTATCATCTTTCATTTTTTTGACGATAATATTATCAATTACTAAATTGCCCTCTGTATTCTCAGTAACATATACATCCATTGTATACTCAGCCTTTGACATGATCAATTTTTCATGCTCACTGTTTTCTGCTACTGCTGGATCTGCTGTCTGAGACTCAGTTACAGTGTACTCATACTGACCAGCCTGTGTATACTCCGGAAAGCTAACTTTTACTCTCTGCTTTGTTGTTTTTGCCTCATCTGCTGTAAATGAGATATCTGGAATCGTAACTGCAGCATCCGCTGTGATGATTCCGGTTCCTTTTTTTACCTGTGTTGCAGTAAAACTAAACTTCTCTGCTTTTCCAACCTCTCTGTTATACGTTTTGCTAACATACGCCTCGGTTACCTTTGCTGTCGTGGCTCCCTCTGCCGCAAATGTTGGCATTGCCATTCCCATCGTCATGGCACCAGCAGCAACAACTGCGAGCACTTTTTTGAACATTTTGTTCATGCTCATAATGATTCCTCCCTTGTAGATAAAATATTGTTTCTTTTTATTTGATTAACGGAGGAGGGGATTAGAGTCCTCTGGTCCGAATAACCGCAATCGCTTTTCCTTTGACGTCTTTAATATTGATGCAGCCATAGATTCTGCTGTCTGACGCCTCCGGTCTGTTATCACCCAGTACAAATATCTGACCTTCGCCAACAGTGATTGGAAAGTCAACTCCATTTTGAAACTGTGTGGTGTCAAAATAAATATCCTGTGAAATCTGCGTAGCGCCGTTAATCATCAAACCGTCTTTTGTTATATCTACGGTATCACCTGCGACTGCTACGACCCTGCCTGTGGTTGTTCTGCCATCTTTCTTAAATACTGCAATATCACCGGACACAAAACGCTTGTCCAGTCGATAATACATGACCAGATCACCATCTTTTATTGCTGGTTTCATAGATACGTCATTGATTCTCGCCATCCCGTACATAAATGTAAAAACAAGGATGACTGCCAAAATGATAAGAACAATCTTCAATAACAGTTGAAAGATATCTTCTCCCAGTGTCGTTTCCTGTCTGGGAAGCTGTTTCTCATTATTCTGTTCTTTCTCAACCTGTTTCTTTTTCATGTTTCATTCCTGCTTCATATCAACTTAGATAATCAAGGTATCCTTTTATGTACTGGTTAAAGTATAGCACTTGTTTTTTGCAAAAATAATACAGAGAATAGGAAGATATTTTCACGTTTTGCTGCAAAAAATTTGTAGTTATCGGTTTTTCGCAAAAAAAAGAAACCATACCATAGAGATATAGTTTCTCTTTGAATTACAGTGTTTCTGCCATTTTGAATAAAACGATTCCATTTCTAACAGCCAGCATCTCAGCAGAATTCTTGAAATCAATGCCGGAAATATCTTTTATTTTTTTCAATCGCCCTGAAAGAGTACGATAATTTACATAGAGTTTTTCAGCTGCTTTATTCGCACTCTTATCACAGTCCAGATACGCCTGCAACGTTTCAATCAGTTCTCCATCATGTTCTTTATCATACCAATATAATTTCACAAGTGACTCTGGCACATATTCCATCAGTTCATCACGATTTTTGATTTTTTCAAAAATCTGGAAAAAACCGAGCTTAGAAAAATCGGCTACCGATATATTCTTATCACCATAGAGATATCTGAGCATATCCATATAGTCTATGATTTTCTTTGAATCCTTAAAAGATTTTTTCAAATCTCCATATCCATTAACAATACTTCCAATGCCAATCTGAAAATCCGTTGTCTTATTTCTGTGAAAAATCTGCTTCTGTACTGTCTGATATAATTTTTCCATTTCTTCCCGGAACCCTGCTTGTGTTTCCCCAGGCTTAATTTCATGAATACACACAATCTGATTCAGATTCCGGTAAATATGTTCATCCGGAAGTAATCTCTGAATCTCGCCTTCTATCACTCCGATTTCTTCTAATTCTTCTTTTGTATAATAATCTTCGCTATTGCTTGAAATCGTATGAAAACTTACCACACAATATTGAGCTGTATCTTTCAATTTTAGCATTCTTGCAGCTTTACTCAATTCATCGCCCGTTAATAAACCATTAAGCAAGCTATATCCAATATCTCGTTGATATTTTTTTTCTATCTGATTTTGAGCACATGTTCCCATAAAACTATACTGTAAAGTAAAAACAGCATTTTCCAATGCCATATAGTCCAGTATTGTTAATGGCATATTCACTTCCGTGACTACCAAATAAATTTCTGTTCGACCTAAGACATGTATTTTTGTAATATATTGCGTATGCTCTTTTCTCTGTTTTTTGTATTCAAATCTGGTAACAATATCCGGTTTATATTTCTCAACATTTTTTTCAAATACAAAATCAGACAGATCCTGCGTTGTGGACGCACAGCAAGTTAAGTTACTATAATATAATGCTACCGGATTGCCAATCATGGAAGACAATAGAAGCAAAATATTTTTAGTTGAATCTTCAAAATTTTTTCCATCCAATAACATGTTAGAAATATTGTCGTGTGTCAATTTGAAATAAATCAACCGTGCGATATTTTCATCATAGATCTGCAGAATAACATATTTTATAATACCCCAATAATACTCATCTTCCGAAATTTCTATCACTGGAATATTACGTTCCGAACAAAACTTTAATAAAATATCATAATAATTGACTTTCTGTACCATGTCCGGATGCTGCTTTATAATAAATCCACTGACCTGTTTCTTCTCCAGTTCGTTCAAATGTTTCCGAAACTCTCTGTCCGTTTCTCCGAAATACACTTTCATATTTGTAAGAAGAAGCTCTCCTCCAGTCAGATATCTTTCCATATCTTCTATTTCGATAATTCGTATACCTTTAATTTCCTGATTCAGATTTTCTTTACACATCACTAATCTCATATCAGGAAATTGTTTCGATTCTAATAATTGTTTTACCGTATAAGCCATTCAGCACCTCGTCAAATTCGTCTTTTGTTGTCTACATTGGTTGTACCAGCATCTGATGTTGTGTTTTCAAAAGTGGCATAAGTACACAGTATAATTATACCCCCCCCCGAAATTTTCTGTCAATTTCTTCATGCGTATAAAATGCATATTTTATATAGATTCAAATAAAAAAGACAGCTCGCATCTTTGTCGAACTGTCCATTACTTCTTCAGGCTGCGGATAAAAGTCATAAAAATTTCTCTTTCCTTCTCATCCAAGCCATCCCAAATCTCAAGTATTTCTTTTTGCTCTTTTGTCAGATCCAATCTGTTTTCATCATCTGAAAAAAATTGTGCGATTGTAATTTCAAAAGCATCACATATTTTTTCCAGATTAGCCATCGTCGGCATACTCTTCTGATTCAGCATATTTCCAAGAGCCGTCTGCGTTATTCCTGTAAGCTGAGCTAACCTATATTTTGTATATCCTCGCTTCCGGCATAGTTCCGCAATTCTTAACGGAATATACTCTTCCACACACAAGTATATACACCTCTCTTCTAGTCTATGATACCAATATTGTACCTGTTGACCAGAAGATTTATTAGACATTTATTTATTGATTATTTACTCTTGTGTACAAGACTATTCATGTAAAAAAATATAGCTGGACAGTCCACGATATTCAGTTGTTGTATATATTTATGATACTTTCTACGAGGAAATCTGTCAAATACATGTTGTTAAAAAATGATATTATAACTCAAAAAATCCTGATAGATAACTTTATCTATGCAGTTACCTATCAGGATGGGAATTTTATCTTACACCACGATCAGCTCCTCTCTCCGGCTTATCTTTTCCCTGCTTTTCTTGAATTTTCCTCTTATTGATTTCCAGTCTTTCATGAATGGAAGGCTTCTTTGCTTTCGCAGCCACATTTTTATCTTCTGTCCGCACAATCGAAGCCTCTTTCCCGGCAGTCCTCGTATTTTTCACTTTCATCTCTGCGGTTGCTCTTTCCCTTCCTGTCAAACCGCCCTGTTTTTCTGCGATCTGTTGTTCTCTCCGCTCTTGTACACCTTTTTCTTCCAGACTGCAAAAACTCTGCAGATACGGCAATACATGATCCTGCATATCCGTCAGTTCTTCCAAATACTTCTGAAATTCTTCATTTCCTTTATTTTTCATAAATGAGAGCCAGCTTTCATCTGTCAGTTTCATTTCATTCTGTAGCTTCAGCTGGCTAAGGATGCCGCCATTTCCTGTTCCAATATCAATTTTACTTTTAAACTGCCGCAACATCTTATCGTCTTTTTCCGCATAATATACGGTAAAAAACATCTGGGCTGTCATAGTAGGCTCATTAGTCCTCGGATTACGGTCTGCATACCATTCTTTATCCTGTTTGGCAACAAGGGCATCCAAATCTGAGAATTTCTGACAGCGTAGTTCTATCAGTTCGCGCTCTTCACAGTAATTCACATACACCATCGGCTCTGTTTCTTCGGATATATCCGGTTCATAGAATTTTAACCGTTCTATCAACACTCCGGCTCGTACAGACTGCTCACACTCTTCCTCCACAATGTCTTTCAGATAGGAAATATAAGAACCAATATTTCCGCTTTGCAGATCCAGTATGACTTCCTGCACGGTGTCCTGCCCCGGTTCTATATGATCCCGATACTCATACGGATCAAATGCTTCTGCAATCTCATCCAGTGCCTCTGCCAGCTGTTCTGTAGTCATCTTCTCTGGATACATTGCTTCTCGAACATCCCGCATCGGTACGTACTTATAGTCCGGCAATGCTTCATGAATTTTCTCAATCCCTTCCCGTACCAGTGCAAGTTCTCCATAAAATCGAACATCGTCCATCAGATTTCCAAGTACTGTATTTCCTTTTACGATTGCAAATTCAGCATCATCGTAGTAACTGTCTTCCGGATCACGATAGATAATCCCCATACTGCATACTCGATAGGCATTTTCAGGATTCTCCCTATATTTTTCATAGACTGCAGCAATTTGATTAACATCGGTACTTTTTTCATAAGCCCCCATATCATGGAACTCATCGCATTCTGCCGCAAAGTATTCCAGATACGGTTCTTTCTTCGGCGGCATATTATTGAGGACATTATCAATCATGTTATAATTCACCTCTTCCAGTTCCTCCACCTTTGCCAACGGCTTATATTCTCCCTGGCTGTTCTGAATCTCCGCCATTACAACCTCATCCATTTCTTCTACTTTTTCCATCAGCTGATCATAATCTCCACGGATGCGTTCTCCAGTCCAGCCTTCGTCTTCCAGAAGTTCCTCTGCCGCTTCTTTAATAGAAATTTCATCATTTTCATAGACGCCACCATCCATCAGACGGAAATCTTCATCGTAAAAGGAATAATCGTATCCTTCTTCTGTTCTCTGAATAGCAAAGTAACGTTCTCCTACCTCATATGCCAGTTCACTAAGAACCTGTTCTTCCAGATTCAGGAAAGAATCCAGCTGTTCAAAACTGATACTGTCTACAAAATGAGCGGTTACTTTTTCCCCGTCATTCAGAACTATGATATCACTGACAGACAGGGAATGCCCACGGAAATCTTCCGGTCTATCAATGTTGAACCTTTCAAAAA
>ERZ857775.3387-NODE-3387-length-13083-cov-4.191894_pt1 | contig 13083 bp, 10 predicted proteins | sample MGYA00519698_ERZ857775 | MGnify/ENA primary metagenome ERZ857775 (study PRJEB31778, sample SAMEA3449363) | human gut metagenome | biome: human gut; feature: human-associated habitat; material: faeces | place: United Kingdom | collected 2010/2012 ...
ATATATGCGGCCCTCAACCTTCCCGCAGGCAAGAGTTTGCCGGAAAGCCGCGGGCCGGGCATGCCCGGCCCCTACAGGTGTGCTGAATTCAAACAGAAAGAAAGGTTGTGTTGCGGATGGAAGCACAGTTTGAAGCGCTTTCGGAGCTGGTCAAGAACGGCCAGAAGCTGAACTTCGGGCAGGACTTCTTCGTAAAATTTTACCAGGCATTTCTCTACTCGGACCGCTGGCAGCAGTACATCAAGGGCGTGGGCACGACCCTGCTGGTCACGGCCATTGCGCTGGTGCTGGGCGTTGTGCTGGGTGCCATCGTCGCTATGGTCCGCGTGGGCTACGCGCAGCAGAAGCCCCACCACCGCAACCCGATCCTGGGCATTTTCAACGCCGTGGCGCAGGTGTATGTCACAGTCATCCGCGGCACGCCTATGATGGTCCAGCTGCTCATCATGAGTATGGTCATCTTCGCCAGCAGCCGCAACTTCACGATGGTCGGTGCGCTGGCGCTGGGCATCAACTCGGGCGCCTATGTCTCGGAGATCATCCGCGGCGGTCTCATGGCCGTTGACCCGGGCCAGATGGAGGCGGGACGCAGCCTCGGACTCAACTACATGACCACGATGTTCGAGATCATCATCCCCCAGGCCATCCGCTCCATCCTGCCTGCGCTGGGCAATGAGTTCATCATGCTTTTGAAGGATTCCTCGCTGATCACGGTCATCGGCGGCAAGGAGCTGCTGTATGCCGCGCAGGGCATCATGAACCGTACCTATGAGCCGATGTTCCCGCTGCTCGGCGTGGCCGCGACCTATCTGGTGCTGGTCATGCTGTTCAGCGCGCTGCTTGCAAAATTTGAGAGGAGGCTGGCGCAAAGTGATAGACGTTAAAGGACTGAAGAAGAACTACGGCGGCCTGCAGGTGCTCAAGGGCGTGGACCTGACCATCAACAAGGGCGACTGCGTTGTGCTGGTCGGCCCCTCGGGCTGCGGAAAATCCACGTTCCTGCGCTGTCTGAACCGTCTGGAGGAGCCGGACGGCGGCCATGTCATCTTCAACGGCAAGGAAGTCACCGACCACGACATTGACCATGTGCGCCAGAAGATGGGCATGGTGTTCCAGCATTTCAACCTGTTCCCCCACCTGACAGTGAAGAAGAACATCACGCTGGCCCCTGTGCGTCTGGGCCTGATGAAGCAGCCCGAGGCCGACAAGAAAGCCATGGAGCTGCTGGAGCGCATCGGTCTGGCCGACAAGGCCGACACCTACCCCAACATGCTGTCCGGCGGGCAGAAGCAGCGCATTGCGATTGTGCGCGCGCTGGCCATGAACCCCGACGTGCTGCTGTTTGACGAGCCGACCTCCGCCCTTGACCCCGAGATGGTCGGAGAGGTTTTGGAGCTGATGAAAGAGCTGGCCCGCGGCGGCATGACGATGGTCTGCGTCACCCACGAGATGGGCTTTGCCCGCGAGGTCGCAAACCGCATCATCTTCATTGATGAGGGCATCGTCAAGGTCGATAAGCCGCCGAAGGAGTTCTTCGCCAACCCCGAAAATGAGCGCTTGAAGGCATTTTTGTCAAAGGTGCTGTAAATTTGTATAGAAAGCGGTCTGCCGATGGATTTTCGGCAGACCGCTTTTTTGCCTGCGGAAACGCCCCCGGGCGGATATGGAATCAGCCCCTACGCTTTCACCGCGCACGATATTCTGCTGCTATTATATACGCCCCGGCAAGTTGATTCTTTGCGCAAAATGTGGTAAAATAGCACTATTACTATGGATAACTATGCAACCACGATTTTACACATAAGGAACAGGTATTTATATGGCTGAAAATCTGCAGACCACCCGCCCGGCTGACGAGGGCTGGACTACGGTCATCCGGCCCAAGACCGGCTGGTTCGACATCGACCTGCAGGAGCTCTGGCGCTACCGCGACTTAATTATGATGTTCGTCAAGCGCAACTTTACCGTGCTGTACAAGCAGACGATCTTGGGCCCCGCGTGGATCATTCTGAACCCACTCATCACCACCGTGATTTTCAACGTTGTGTTCGGCGGCATGGCCAACATGCCCACCGACGGCGTGCCCGGCTTTTTGTTCTACATGGCCGGCAATACGGTGTGGACCTTCTTTGCCAACTGCGTCAACAATACAGCCAATACGTTTGTGACAAACTCACAGATTTTTGGCAAGGTGTACTTCCCGCGCCTGACGATGCCAGTCAGCCAGGTGCTGACAAGCCTCATCAACTTCGGCATTCAGGCGGTCATGTACCTGATCTTCTGGGTGTACTTCTTTGCCACGGGCAGCGGCGTCGCCTTTACGCTGTGGGTGCTGGCTGTGCCGTTCGTCGTGCTGGAGGTCATGCTGCTGGGCCTAGGCGTCGGCATCATCGTGTCGTCCTTAACGACGAAGTACCGCGATCTGGCAATTGCCGTCGGCTTCGGCGTGCAGCTCTGGATGTACGCCTCCCCCGTCGTCTATCCGCTGTCGATGCTGGACAACTCCCCGCGCCTGCGGGTGCTCGTCCAGCTCAACCCCATGACGTCGCCGATTGAGATTTTCCGCATGGCTACCTTGGGCACCGGCACGGTCACGACGTTCGGCATTGTGTACAGCCTGATTTTTACCGCTGCGGCGCTGGTTTTGGGCGTCGTGCTGTTCAGCCGCATTGAAAAGACCTTCATGGATACCGTGTAAGAAAGGGGCGCGTAACTATGTCTGCAAATGAAAAACGCCCTGTCATCGAGGTCACGGGGCTGAAAAAGCAATACAAGCTCGGCCAGATCGGCGGCGGCACGCTGACCCACGACCTGCAAAGCTGGTGGGCCCGTGTGCGCGGCAAGGAGGACCCGAACACCGTCATCGGCACCGACCAGCGGCTGTTCGGCCAGACGTTTATGGCGCTGAACGGCGTTGACCTGACCGTCTATCAGGGTGAGGCACTGGGCATCATTGGCCGCAACGGCGCGGGCAAATCCACGCTGCTCAAGCTGCTCTCCCGCATCACCGCCCCCACCGAGGGCGAAATCAAGATCCGTGGCCGCGTGGCCTCGATGCTCGAGGTCGGCACCGGCTTCAACAACGAGATGACGGGCCGCGAGAACATTTATATGAACGGCGCGATTCTGGGCATGACCCGCGCCGAGATCGACGCAAAGCTGCCGCAGATCATTGAATTTTCCGAGTGCGGCGACTTTATCGACACACCCGTCAAGCGCTATTCCAGCGGCATGTTCGTCAAGCTGGCCTTCGCCGTGGCCGCGCATCTCGACAGCGAGATCATGGTCATGGATGAAGTTCTGGCCGTCGGCGATATGAAATTCCAGCAGAAATGCTTAGGGAAAATGAGCGACGTCGCCAATCAGGACGGGCGCACGGTGCTGTATGTCAGCCATAATATGTCGACCATTCGTCAGCTTTGCACCCGCTGCGTCGTGCTGGACAAGGGCAGGGTCATCTTTGACGGCGACGTGGAGCAGGCCATCGCGGTCTACATGGACACCACCGACGTCAACGTTGTCCACTACGACCTGGCCGACGTCGCCCGCATGACGGGCAGCGCGGGCAAGCGGTTCCGGCTGGAAACGCTGGATTTCGTCGGCAAGGAGTCGAGCGTGTTTGCCGATACCGAAAAGATGCGGGTGAAAATCACCTGGCGCGTTTCGGAGCCGTTCGCGGGCATCCACATGAAGATGAACCTCCACGCGCGGGATTCGACGCCCGTCGGCATCACCCATCCCGTCGACCTCGGCCCCGCCGAGCCGGGCAAAATCTACACCTCTGTGTTTGAATTTGACCCGAGTCTGCTGGGCGAGGGACAGTATTTCTTCTATCTCGACATTTTTGACGGCGCGCTGGCCCACGCGGTCTGCCTGGACAAGCCCGTGACCGAGTTCGCCTTTGAGGTGACGAACAGCGACCTGACGATGCCCGAGTGGGCGTCCGGCTGGGGCCGCATCCACTTTCCGCCCGTCAAGCTCGTGCAGGAGTAACGCATGAAACCGAATTTGTACATCTGCCACACCGCGTATCAGGTCTTGGTCGATCTGCTGCGGGCCGGGCGCTGCGCCGGCAAGCCCCACACAATGGTGCTGTCGGCCTCCGTGCCCGACACCGCCGCGCTGGCGGCACGTCTGGACGCGACGGGCGTGGTCAAGACTGTCCTTGTGGACGAGACGCGCTGGCCCGGGACCGTGACGGGGCTGTTTGCCCACCGGCGCGCGGCCCGCGCCTTTGAGAAGCTGTGCGGCTGGAAATTAAACCGTGCAGCGTTTGAAAATGTCTATATCCACAACGATTGGAGTGTGCTGGGCCGCTATTTGCAGGATTGCCGCGCCGGGTATATTTTGTGCGAGGACACGTTCGGCAGCACGCTCGGCCCTGACCAGCATCTTGTGACCGACCAGCGCGCCGCGGCGGATTTTGCCGCGAAGCAGCGCGGAAAAGGCTACCTGTACTGGGGCGACAGCCCGTGGTGCGTCCGCGTCGAGAGTGAGGACGCCGCGCGGTGTACGCTGTTTTCGGCGGACCGCATGGTGACGGACAGCAAGGCCAAACTGTTAGAGAGCCTGACCGACGACGAAAAAGCGATGGTGCGCCGCGTATTTTTGACGCAGCCCCTGCCCGAGAAGGCAGACGGCGCGACGCTTTTGCTGCCCCGCAGCTTTGTGGCCGACGGGCTGATGACCCAAGCGGAGCAGGACGCGATGTTCAAAGCGGTGGCAAAAAAATATGCCGTTGGGCCGCTCTTTATCAAGACCCACCCGCGGGACACGACGGATTACGCCGCCCTGTTCCCTGATGCAGTCATTTTGGAGCGCACGATGCCCAGCGAGGTGCTGAACTTCTGCCTCCCCTTCCATTTCGCCCGTGCCGTCACCGTGCAGAGCTTCGTCCTGCGCGGCTTCACCGCGGCGGATGAGAAGATACTGCTGACGCTGGAGGAGGCGAGGAAACTGGTCTGATGCGCGGGGAAAACGGCATCCGGCCGGGAGGTTCTCTCCCCCACCGCCTGCGGGCGGAGCCCCCTCACAGAGGGGGCCAAGGCGCCTTGCCTCCCTCTGCGAGGGAGGTGGCGCGAAGCGCCGGAGGGAGAGAACCTTCCCAAAGGCACCCGTGAAAGGATATGTGCAATGCTTTACTACAATCGAAAAAACGTACCGCTGGCAAAGCAGCTTCGCAGAGATATGACCCCATGGGAGCGTAAATTGTGGTATTGCTTTCTCCGCACCTTCACCCCGCGCTTCCAGCGCCAAAAGCCCATCGGCGGCTATATCGCTGATTTCTACTGCGCAAAAACAAGGCTTGTCATCGAGCTGGACGGGGCACAGCATTACACGCCCGAGCAACAGCAGACCGACAGTCTGCGCACAGAGTTTTTCGCACAGAACCATATCAGGGTTCTGCGGTTCACCAATTTGGACATAGACCGCCACTTTGACGGCGTATGCCAAACGATAGAGGCGGCTGTTCAGGCCGCCGTGTAAGCGAGGTACAACCATGAAAACAATCGCTGTGATCCCGGCGCGCTACGCCAGTACCCGGATGCCGGGCAAGCCGCTGGCCGATGTGCTGGGCAAACCGATGATCTACTGGGTCTACAAGGCCGCCAGGGCCTGCCCGAAGCTGGACGATGTGCTCATCGCCACCGACGACGAGCGCATTGCCGACGCCTGCAAAACCTACGATATGCGGTATATTATGACCAGCCCTGACCACGACACCCCCACCGGGCGCATCTGGGAGGTCAGCACCGTCGAGGACGCCGACCTCTACCTGCAGCTTATGGGCGATGAGCCGCTCGTCAACCCCGCGGCGTTCGACCTGATCCTGCCCGACACGCTGCCCGATGACCCCTATTACGTTGCGGTGCTGACGAACGTTATGGAGCACCCCGCCGATGTCATCGACTTCTCGAACCAAAAGGTCGTGACGAACGCTGCACGGGAGATCCTGCTGATCTCCCGCAGCCCCATCCCCTACCCGAAGGGCACGCTGGATTTCGAGTACGAGAAGGTCACCGGCATTCAGCTGTACAGCAAGCAGGCACTGAAATTCTACCATGATACGCCGAAATCCATCCTTGAAAAGGCCGAGGAAAACGACATGATGCGCTTTATCGAGAATGGCCACAAGGTACACGCCATCGTCAGCCCGTACAAGACGGTCAGCGTGGACACGCCGAAGGATCTGGCGCTGGTCAATGAAATTTTGAAGGAGAAGCAGCATGGCTGATATTAAACTGCTGGACTGCACCCTGCGCGACGGCGGCTATGTGAACGACTGGCAGTGGGGCTTCGGCTCGGCGCGCCGCATCATCCAGACGCTGACCCGCGCGGGCGTGGACGTCGTCGAGGTCGGCTTTCTGCGCAATGTGGACGGCTACGACCCCGACGTGACGGTCTGCAACACGATTGAGGAGCTGAACCGCCTGCTGCCCGACGAGGGCCAGCGCGGCCACACGATGTACTCCGGCATGGCGATGCGCTCCAACTACGACATTGCCAAGCTGTCCCCCTACGACGGCCACGGCATTGAAATCATCCGTATCACCGCCCATGATTACGACATTAAGGACGGCATGGACTTTGCCCGCCGCATCAAAGAATTGGGCTACAAGGTCTCCATCAACCCGATCAACATCATGGGCTACAGCGACAAGGACCTGCTCTGGATCTTTGAGCAGGTCAACGAAATTCATCCGTGGCAGTTCTCCATTGTGGATACCTTCGGCAGCATGCGCCGCCGCGATCTGGAGCGCATCGTCAGCATGGCTGACCATAATTTAGCCCCGGACATCCGCCTGGCGCTGCACCTGCATGAGAACATGGCGCTGAGCTTCTGCCTGGCGCAGGAATTTCTCGACAAGCATCTGCGCCGCGACCTGGCTGTGGACGGCAGTCTGATGGGCATGGGCCGCATCCCCGGCAACCTGCCGATTGAGCTGATCGCCGACTATATGAATGAGTACTTCGGCGGCCACTACAACATTGACGACCTCATGGATGCCATTCAGGACCACATTGCGCCCATCAAGGGCAACTGCGCGTGGGGCTACACCCCGGCGTACTTCCTGTCGGCCAGGTTCAATCTGCACCGCAACTATGCCGAGCATTACCTTGGCAAGGGCGATCTGACGAACCGCGACATCAACCATATTCTGGCGGCCATCGCGCCGAACAAAAAGACTGTGTTTGATGCCGCCTACGCCGACACGCTCTACACCGAGTACAAGAACCGCCGCATCGACGACGCAGGCGCACTGGCCGCCCTGCAAAGGGCCTTTGCGGGCAAGACCGTGCTGGTGCTGGCCCCCGGCGGCAGCCTGGCTGCCGAGGCTGGCCGTGCCGCTGTAGCAGCCGCGCAGGCCGACGTGACAGTCTCGGCCAACTTTGTGCCGGATTTTGTGACGCCCGACTATGCGTTTTTCACGAACGCAAAACGCTTTGACGTGGATGCCGCCTACCCCTGCCCGCTGATCCTGACCAGCAACCTGCGTGCCGACAAGGACGCGGCGGTGGTCAACTATGACCGGCTGTCCGCCACCGACGCGCAGGGCGGCAACAGCGTGCTGATGCTGCTGCGTCTGCTGCGCCAGTGCGGCGCGGCGCGGGTGTTGCTGGCCGGTGCCGACGGCTACAGGCCGGGCACTGCCGCCTACGCGGACGAGGGCCTGCACACCCACACCGGGCGCGGTGCGGCCTACAATGCCCAGATGGCGGGGGCCATCCGCGCGGCGGGCCTGCCCGTGGAATTTATCACCCCCAGCGAGTACGAGAGGGTCTGACGATGATACGACTGCTGGTGCTGGACGTGGACGGCACGATGACCGACGGCGGCGTCTACTACGACGCCACCGGCAATGAGCTGAAGAAATTTGCCATCAAGGACGGCGCCGGGCTGGTGCTGGCGCGCACGGCGGGCATCCGCGTGATGATCTGCACCGGGCGCGAGTGCGAGGCCGTGCGCCGCCGCGCCGCAGATTTGAAAATCACCGACATCTACCAGAATGTTGGCAAAAAAGCCGCGTTCCTGCGGGATTTCATGGCTGAAAACGGCTACGCGCGGGACGATGTCGCCTACTGCGGCGACGACCTGAACGATCTGGCGGCCATGGCGCTGTGTGGCTTTGTGGCCTGCCCGGCGGATGCCGCGCCGGAGGTGCGGGCGCGCGCCGACTATATCTGCCCCCAGCGCGGCGGCGAGGGTGCCGTCCGCGGAGCGGTGGAGAAGATCCTGCGCGGGGACGGACGCTGGAACGACGCTGTGAAAAAGGCGTTTCAGGTGGAATTGTAACGCTAAACTTGCGGGCGGCTGTAAGGGTCGATGCTTGCATCGACCCGCGGGCGGATGCGGGCATCCGCCCCTACGGCCTAACGGAAGGAGATTTCATGAAAAACAAAAAACATACCCCCCTGCTGGCGGCACTGGCAACGCTTGTCGTGCTGCTGGCGGGCGTGGTGCTGATCTGGCTGGCGAAGGTCCGGCCCGATGTGGGCAAGGGCCGCAGTGAGATCGTCACCGACTTCCTGCGGGCCGAGCTTTTGCAGGACGGCCAGACCGCAACGCAGGTCTTTACCTACGACAAGGATATTTTGACGATAGGTCTTGAATTTTACCTGCCGGGTGACCAGCCCTGCGGTGCGCTGGACGTTGTGCTCTACGACGCCGACACCGGCGAGGAGCTGTCCCGCTCCGTCGGCACGATGGACTACATCGTGCCCGACCAGTACACGACCCTGGGGATGGACCCCGCCGTGACCGGGCAGGAGGGCCGCCGCTACAAGTTGGCCGTCACGCCGCACTACGCGACGGACGCGATTTTGGCCATCGGCCACAGCGACGGTGTCGCGCTCTGGAAGGAGCAGATGGCCGTGGATGACCGTGTGATCGACGGCACGATGGCGATGCAGATCACCTACCAGCGCATCGGCGGCTACCTGACGCGGTTCTTCCTGCTTGCGGGCGGGCTGGCCGCCGTGCTGGCCGCGCTGGCCGTGTGGGCGGTGCTTAGCAAAAAACTGGCACTGCACCGTCTTGTTTTTGTGCTGGTGCTAGGCTTTGGACTGCTGTACAGCTTTGTGCTGCCGCCTTATGCCGCGCCCGACGAGAAATACCACATCAACCAGAGCTTTACGCTGGCCTGCCGCTGGGCCAACGACCTGTCCCACGACGAGTGGCAGATGGGCAAGGTGCCCACGACGACGAGCTTCCGCCGCGTCGGTGACGAGGACGCCGACCTGCAAAACGAGAACACGACGGTCTTTACGTGGGAGGCGTTCACCTCCCAGCTGTTCACCACCACAGACCAGCCCTTTGACAGCCATCAGGAATATAATGAATTGCAGACCGACCAGAACCCGCTTCTGTATGTCGTCAGTGCGGCGGCAGTATTTCTGGCCTATGTGCTGCATTTTGGCTTTGCGCCCGCGCTGTTTTTGGGGCGGCTTGCAAATCTGCTGCTCTTTGCGGCGCTGGCGGCGCTGGCGGTCAAGACCGCGCCGTTCGGCAAGCGGGTCTTTACCGTGGCCGCGCTGCTGCCCATGACGCTGCACCTGGCGGCCAGCTTCAGCCGGGACGCGCCGCTGCTGGGGCTGTGCTTTGTGTTCACGGCGCTGCTGATGGACGCGGCGTTCGGCCCGAATCAGAAAAAGGCGCTCTCCCCCGCCCGGCTGACGGCGCTGCTGTTCTGCGGCGTGCTGCTGGCCCCGGGCAAGCTCGTCTATCTGCCGCTGGCGGCACTGCTGCTGCTGGTGCCCGCCGCGCGGCTGGGGCACCATGCCAGGGCGAAGAAGTGCGCCTATCTGGCCGCCTGTCTGGCGCTGGCGCTGCTGCTGAATACGGGCCTTCTGACCGATACGCTGCGCAGCGGGCAGACCGCGGTGCAGACCACGGCGGCGGAGGACGCAGACCGCACAGTCAAGGGCCGCCCCGCAGAGCCGGACGAAGCCTACGAGGGCGAGATCTGCGGCGAGAGTACGCTGGAAAACTACGTCAAGCGGCTGTATTATTACGTGGACGACAACCGCAGCCCCGCGGCCCGCGAGGTCGCATTCTGGGTGCAGGCCATGCAGGAGGGCGACGTCAGCCCGGCGGTGCTGGGGCAGAGTTTCCTCTTTTCGCCCGACAGGGCCAACAGCTACACCGACGGCCAGGCATTTTACACGATGGCCTCCTATGCGCTGCTGGGCACCGACGTGACCGACGGCAACGCGGACGCCTACCTGCCCTATTTTGCCGAGGGCGGCGCGGTGCAGGCCTACAAGCAGCTGTTCAACCTGACCAGCTGTGTCGAGAGCTTCGCCGCGCTGGGTGTGGACGTCGGCACGATGGACGACCGCATCCCGCTGGACCGCACGGTGCTGGCGCAGGAGGTCGAGGCCGCCCGCGCGACCCGCAGCACCCAGAGCACGGCGGACGAGGCCGACAAAGCCACCTACACGCCGGGCTACATCCTGCGCCATCCCGTGGACACGGTGCTGCTGTTTGTGCGCAGCGCCGTGGAAAACGGCGACCATTACATCCGCACGCTGGTGGGCGGCAGCCTGAGCTACTACACCGTTGATCTGGCCTGGGGCTGGGTCGCGGTGCTGTACCTGCTGCTGGCCTACGCGGCGCTGCCCGTGCAGGGCGCGGTGATGAAGCCCGCCGGTAAGGCGCGCGGCTGGTGCTGCGCGGCGGCGGCGCTCTGCTGCCTGCTGGCCGTGGCGGGATGCCTTTTGTGGACACCCACCCATTACGACACGCTGTACGGCCTGCAGGGGCGGTATTTCCTGCCCGTGCTGCCCGCCCTGCTGCTGACCTGCCTGCCCCGCCGCCTGGCCGCCGTGCCGGACGAAGCCTCCGCCCAAGCCCGCCTGACCGGCGCGCTGGCGCTGGTACAGTGGGGCGTCATCCTCAACATTATGCTGGCGGTCATCGCCCGCTGACACCTGCTTATGACTTTCTGCTTTTTCACAACCCAATATCTGCCCACTCCCGGCGGGGTCGAGCGGTACACCTGGAACCTGGCGCGCCGATGCCTGGCTGCCGGGCACCGGGCGCTGGTGGTCACCAGCAGCCTGCCCGGTCTGCCCGCGCGGGAAACGGACGCCGACGGCATGGTGGTAGCCTACTGGGTATGTGACCGCCACCCGCTGGCAAGCAACGCCTACACCAGCGGCGGGCCGCACTGGACGCGGGTTGAAGCCTACACCAAGACCACCGGGCGGCGGAATGTACTTCATGTGATGAACCGGGAGCGGGCCGGACAGCGGCGCGGTGTGCCCATGTTGGCCCCGGTGCTGGAAGCCCTGAAACAGTTGGGCCGCTACACGGACGCCGAAATCACGGCGGCGGTGCTTAGTGCCATGTTTACCGTGTTTGTGAAGCAGGGCGTGGCAAGCGACGCCCGCCCGTTTGGCGAAATGCTGCCGCCGGATATGCTGATCGACGCGCAAGACCAAAGCAGCATTGAGCTTGGCCCCGGCGCTATATTGAGCCTAAACCCCGGCGAGGATGTGGAGTTTGCAGACCCCAAGCACCCGAACACCGGGTATGACGCCTTTACCAATGCGCTGATACGGCAGATCGGCGCGGCGCTGGAAATCCCGCCGGAGGTGCTGTTTAAGCAGTTTACGACGAGTTACAGCGCGGCGCGTGGTGCGCTGAACGAGTTTTGGCGCACTTGCAGTATGCAGCGCGATTGGTTCACCGATGATTTTTGCCAGCCGATCTACGAGGAATGGTTTGCCGAGGCAGTGGCGCGGGGCCGCATTGCGGCACCGGGCTTTTTTGCTGACCCGGCAATCCGCAAGGCATACACAGCCTGTGCGTGGAACGGCCCGGCCCGCACCAACCTGAACCCCGTGCAGGAAGTTGACGCCGCTGTGAAGCGTGTGGACGCCGGATTCAGCACAGCGCAGGAGGAAACGGCCACCATGACCGGCGGCGACTATAACCGCAATATCCGCCAGCGCGTGATTGAAGCCAAGCGCAAGCGGGAGGTTGACGAGATCACGAACCCGCAGGCAAAGACGCCCGGCGGGCAACAGGAGGAATGACAATGCCTAAGAAGTTTTGGCAGTTTAGAAACCAAGCGGCAGACAGCGCGGAACTGCTGTTGTACGGTGATATTTCGGACAGCAGTTGGTGGGGCGACGAAGTGACCCCCAAGACCTTTGCCGACGAGTTGAACGCGCTGGGGCCGCTGACGAGCCTGACGGTGCGTATCAATTCCGGCGGCGGTGATGTGTTTGCTGCACAGACCATTGGCAATTTGCTGGAACAGCACACCGCGCAGGTGACGGCCCGCATTGACGGGCTGTGTGCCAGCGCCGCCACGATCATTGCCTGCCACTGCGACAAGGTGGTGGCAGCCAATGACAGCACCTACATGATACACCCGGTACGGATGGGCATTTTTAATTTTGCCGACGCCGTGACCCTGCAGCAGTACATTGGTGCGCTGAATACCATACGCGAAAACATCCTGAACCTGTACACCAAAAAGACGGGCCGGGAAAAGGACGAAGTGGCCGCGTGGATGGACGCTACAAGCTGGTGGACGGGCGAGGAGGCTAAGACCAACGGCTTTGTGGACGAACTGGTGGACGACGGAGAGAAAACCGTTGTGGAGAACCGGGGCGGCCTGCTGTTTGTGAACAGCGTAAACATGAACCTGCCTTTTGATAAGGCACCCAAATTTGTACAGAACAGCGTGGCAGCAGCCCCCGCCGCCAGCGGTTTTGTAAATACACAGACCCCGGCGGAGCAGCCGGGAAACAACAGCCATAAGGAGGACACGAACATGGCAAACGAGATCAAGACCGTGGACGAGCTGCGCGGTGCTTACCCCGCGCTGGTTGACCAGATCGAACAGGCGGCGGCGCTGCGGGCTACCAATGCGGAGCGGCAGCGTATCCGCGACATTGAGGAAATGGCCCTGCCCGGCAGTGAGCAGATCACCAACGAGGCCAAGTACGATAAGCCCATGAGCGCCAGCGACTACGCCAAGGCCGCCATGAAGAACGCCAAGGAGCAGGGCGCGGCTTGGCTGAACACCATGCAGCAGGGCGCAAACGCCAGCGGCGTGAACAGCGTGG
>ERZ857775.3394-NODE-3394-length-13053-cov-9.584551_pt1 | contig 13053 bp, 10 predicted proteins | sample MGYA00519698_ERZ857775 | MGnify/ENA primary metagenome ERZ857775 (study PRJEB31778, sample SAMEA3449363) | human gut metagenome | biome: human gut; feature: human-associated habitat; material: faeces | place: United Kingdom | collected 2010/2012 ...
TGTGTGAAATCTTCATAACTATACTTTTTTATTTGGTTTTAATTATGTGCTTATATGGCATAAAACAGCACAAAGAAAGACAATTCTTACCTAATAAAGAAATATTTCTGCATTTAATTGCTGCGTTATAAAGCATAAAAAATCATAGGGTAGGGATATGAAGAGCCGTTTTGTAATCTTGAGATTACATTTAGACATAAAATTTGACTAGAAGATTGTTTAGCCAAGTCCAACTGACACGAAACCAGCGGCGGGTGCTGCTTTGTTTTCCGCCAAAGCGAAGCACGAAATCCCGATAGCCATGTTTCCGGAACGGAAGTCCTACATCCATGAATTCCATGTGGCGGAACCCGCGTTGATGGGCATCTTCCAATGCTTTCCAAACAGCCAGTATACCAGGATATTGCAATGCGTATGTCTTTCGCATTCCTCCTGAAAACCAAAGGAAGGCACTCTCTCCGGAATAGATACAGACAGCTCCGCCGATAATTTTCTCCTTATATTTGACGATGAATATTTTTGCCTGTTTGCCCCTGATGAGCATACTGTTCATGTGTCGGAAGAAATCGTTGGCGGGGAAATATCTGCGTATACGGGAGGAATAGACTTTATGTAGCATTCGTGAGAAATCGCGAATCTCTTCTACTGTATGTGCCTCTTCTACTTTTGCTCCGTTCTTAAGTCCTTTTTTTATTTGCCGGATACGTGACGGACTAAATCGGTCTTCTACATTTTTCATACTATGCAGCGAGTTGCGTACCCGTAGCCAATTGACCGGAAAGTAGTTATTGTTTCGGAAGAAACGATAACCGAACATCGAATTATTCAGATTACGGAATTCGATAAGGAAGCAGGTGCGTGTTGCCTCCTGAGTGAGATGCTCAAGCATCTCTCCAAAAACTTCCTCAGCTTTTTCCTTGTTGGTGGAAAGCGACTCATCCAGCCCTTCGCCTTCACTGTATACTACACAGTGTTTTACCAATGAAGAGGGGAGCCATCTTTTTGCTTTGCGGATGGCTGCGAGTAAACGTGCCATCGGTTTGCCGTTTTCCGTTGCCACTATCAATAAAGGAGTATAACCCGGAGTCGCTTCGTAAATCAGAAACAGCTCTTTGGAATGAAAGGTATTCTTTCCCGGCAAATCAGGAATATCCTTTCCTTTATAATATGTTGTTAGTTTAAGTGGCATTCAACTACAAATTTACAATTTTTATTTCTCATACAACAAGAAAACGGATAATTTATTGGAAATGCTAATAGTACATTCTGTATTTTTTAGGGTGAAAATGTATCAAATAAAAGAAATATAGTATGAAATGTGAGTATATTTAAAATTTATATTCGTCTTTAATATGATTATAATCAAGTGGTTTTTGCAAAACAACGAGAATTAATATTAACTTTAAATTAAGACGAATGAGTAATTATGCATTTGTTGAAACATGGAGGATGCATCAAAGACGTATCTCCATGGTCTTAGGGCTCTCATTATTGTGTGCCCCTCTGTCATATTCTGTATATGCAGAAGATGGAGTGTCTAATACTATGGTGCAAGTTGTCACACAAACGAAAACTGTGAAAGGAACTGTCGTCGATGAAAGCGGAGAGCCGTTGATTGGCGTTTCTATTGTTGTGGAGGGAACAAGTACCGGTACAATTACCGATTTTGATGGTAATTTTTCCATCAATCTTCCGGCGGGAAAGAAAGAATTGGTCATTTCTTATATCGGTTACAAAGAACAAACTGTAACAGTGACGGGAAATGGACTGATTAGTGTGAAAATGGTTTCGGATACACAGGCATTGGATGAGGTAGTGGTGATTGGTTATGGCACAGTGAAGAAACGTGATTTGACAGGTTCCGTAACATCCGTGAAAAGCGGTGATATAACAATGAATCCTACATCGAACCCGATGGAGGCTTTACAAGGTAAAGTGGCTGGTCTGGATATTACTCGTGAATCGGGAAAAGCCGGTTCGGGAGTAAATATGCAATTGCGTGGTACCCGTTCTTTTGATGCAAGTGGTACTCCTACTTTTATCATAGATGGTATGCCGGGAGATTATTCAACATTGAATCCTAATGATATTGAGTCTATCGAAATCCTGAAAGATGCATCTTCTACAGCAGTTTATGGTTCTTCCGGAGCTAATGGCGTAATTATCATTACTACTAAAAATGCGAAAGAAGGAAAAGCTGTAGTTAATTTTAATGCTTATGTAGGGGTGAATGGATGGATTAAGAGACCTGAAGTAAGGAGTGGTGAATCATTTATTCAAATGAGGCGTGATGCAGGTGCGGCTGCAGGTACTTGGAACTCTGAAGCTGATGATGAAAAACTATTTGATAATGTTGATCAGTTTAATGCATATAAAAACGGGCAATGGGTGGATTGGCTGGACGAATCATTGCATAATGGCTATGAGCAGAATTATAGCTTATCAGTCTCAGGCGGAACAGAAAAGACAAAAGCTTATTTCTCTTTGAATTATTCCGACGAACGAGGGACATATACAAATGATAACAACCGGATTTATTCGTTACGTGCTAAAATTGATCAAAAGATAAATCGTACATTGACAGCAGGCATTAATTTGCAGTTGGCATATACCCATTCAAATACGCGTAAAGGGGTATATACAAAAGCTATGACTTCTCTTCCTTTGGGAACTGCTTATAATGAAGATGGCGGTATCAATCCTGAACCGATTCCCGGCTCTACTGAAGTGAGCGTATTGACGGATGAACAAGGGGGAGTTTATAAAAATCAGACAAAGAATGTAAAGGTTTATGTGAATGGCTATATGGAATGGAAGCCATTTAAAGGATTCAGTTTTAGATCTATCGCGGGTGCTACTTTGACTGATAAACGGAACGGGCAATTTAAGAGCATGGATTCTTATGAAGGTTTGAGTGGCAGTTTGGGAAATACTAATTATAGCTATGTAACAAATGGACGTTCCTATAATTATAAGTGGGAAAATATAGCGACTTATAACTTTCAAATAGCTAAAGACCACGATTTTATAGTAACAGGCGTAACTTCTTGGAATCATAATCAGAATGAAAATTTTGATTTGGGAGGACGTGGTATTCCTTATGATTCTTATCTGTTTTACAACTTAAAATCAGCTACAACGGGGAAAGAAGTTGTTTCTAAATATGAGATGTCTAAGGGAATGGGGCTGGTAGCTCGTTTGAATTATAGTTATTTAGGAAGATATTTATTTTCTGCTTCTTGTCGTTGGGATGCTTCTTCACGTTTGGCTGCGGGAAATCGTTGGGACTCATTTCCGTCGGTTGCAGTGGGATGGAGAGTTAGTGATGAAGCTTTTATGGAGAGTACAAAAAAATGGTTGTCTAATTTGAAACTGCGTTTGAGTTACGGTGTTACCGGTACTGCTGCTATTAGTCCATATTCCTCTGCTTCTACGCTTGATGCTACGACAACTTCTCTCGCTTTGGGGGGACTGCTTGTTCCTGTGGTACATTCTTCGGAATATGTGACAAACTTGATTCTAGGTTGGGAAAAATCATATACTTCGGATATTGGTATTGATGTAAGTTTTTTGAATAATCGTATTGAGTTGACTGCCGATTATTACCATACGAAGACCAAAGATATTATTTATGCACGTACTATGCCTTCGACGATGGGAGGATATACTCCGAACGCTTATTTTAAGATGAATCAGAATGTTTGTGAAACATTGAACAAAGGTTTTGAATTATCGGTAACTTCCAGAAATTTTGTGAAGAAGAATTTTACTTGGTCTACTACACTGACTCTTGCTACCAATAAGGAAGAAGTGGTTTCTATTCCGGGAGTTGAAGACGGTATTCTCGTAAAGACAGGGACTAAAGATGAGGCGTTTATCGTTGGTCGCCCGGTCAAATCTTACTATGGATATAAATATGCCGGTATTTGGCAAGAAGATGAAGCTGAATTAGCAGCTTTATACGGATGTAAGCCGGGGTATGTAAAAGTGGCGACAGATCGTTTACAGAAGAAAGAAGATGGAACTTACTACTACATGAAAAATGGAAAAGAGACGGTTGCAACTGATAATAACCCAATGACTTACGATTCTAATGATTATCAATATATCGGTCAAAAGTCTCCGAAATGGTCGGCGGGCTTACAAAATACGTTTACCTATAAAGATTTCGATTTCAGCTTCTTTTTGATGGCTCGTTATGGACAGACGATTAATTATGACGCTATCGGATTCTTTGATCCTTCCAGAAAAGAAAACAGTTATGCGCATTTTGACTATTGGACTCCGGAAAATCCAAATGCTTATTTTCCGGCAGTAAATTCCACCCTTTCCCGATCAACTTATAAAGGCTTTGGAGCTTTAAATTATGTAGATGGCTCTTATATAAAATTGAAGAATGTAACTTTGGGATATAGTCTTCCTAAATCTGTTTTATCGAAAGTGGGAATCAATAAATTCCGTGTATATACCACAATTAGCAATCCGCTTGTTTGGGCTAAAGAAGATTTACTGAAAGACTATGATCCGGAAATGGGTGGCTCTATTGATTTTCCGTTGACTCGTCAGTTTGTGTTTGGTGTGAATGTAACTTTCTAAAATAGAAATAGAAAATGAGAAAAATAGTATATAGATTCGTAGCAATTCTAGGATTGCTCGTTTCATTCAATGCTTGCAGTTTGGATGAGTATAATCCGGGTGGGCAAACAGGTGAATTGGTTTATGGTACCTATGAGGGAATATCCGGTCTGATTAATTATTGCTATGCTCCGTTTAATGGTATGGGATCTGATGGCTTGTTTAATAATATGAACTATGTCTTTGCTTCGGAGACAGGCACGGATCTATGGGAAAACTCATATGGTAGTTTTAATCCGGAATGGGTATATTATGAAGGTATGGCTAGTAATAATGCTACATTGTATAAAATGTGGCGTATTGCGTATTCATGTATTTATCATTGTTCCGCTGCAATTGACAGGGCGGAAAAGGTAACGGATGCGGATGCTGCTGAAGTAGCGGCAAAGGTTGCGGAAGCTCATTGCTTACGCGCATTTTATAATTTTATTATTGTAGAGCAATTTGGAGGGGTAACATTGGTTGACCATGAAGAAATGGAGCCAAACCTTACTCCGAAACGTTCATCTGTCGAAGATTTCTATAAATTGATTATTTCTGACTTGAAAACAGCCGTTAGCGGACTACCTGTGGTTGCGGCGGACGGTAATAAAGGAAGGGTAACCAAGAAGTTTGCTCAAGCACTGCTGGCTAAAGTTTATTTGCAGGGTAGCCAATATGATTTTGGAGGGACGGAATATGCTACACTGGCTAAAACTACAGCAGAATATATGATTGAACATCAGTCTGAATTTGGTGCTCCGGCAGATGGTTTCTTATACGATGATTTTAAAGATGTATTTTCGGATGCCAATCGTCAGGATAATAAAGAGGCTTTAATGGTTGCGACTTTCGGTTCATGTGCAAATAGCGATGTTACGGCCTTGAGTGGATTTCACAATATTTGGTATAACTTGTTTTTGCCTAAAATTGGGAAATATTCAGATATTGGTATGCTAGAAAAAACATACGCCTATGGGCGTGCTAATATGGGGACATTAATACCTACCAAGTATTTGATGGATGTCTATGAGGATAATGATACACGTTTCTACAATTCATTTGTTACTGCCTACGGACCAGCAGGTGATGGTACCGGACTCCAATTATCCAAATGTGAAAAGAAATTGACAGATGATCTTTGTGATAAGTATGGTATTGATAGAAAACATAGTGGTCATATTATTCGTGAAGCATTTAGTTGTGGATGGGTTACTGCTTGGGTACCTACTTATAAGTGTGTTTATAAAGGTGATGGAACATCGACAGGTGTAAAAAATGATTATGAGGAAGTGGAAGCGGTTGATCCATTGATAATGGAAAAAGACGGACTGATTGATAAAGATGCCAATAATGTGGCTATTTATTTTTCGAAGAAGAAGTTGACTGCTGAGGAAAAGGCGGAACGTCCCTATGTATGTTTTAATATTGATGATATGTATAATTCTGATGGAACAGTTCAAGTGGGTAATGATATGAATAGTCGGGATTCCAGACCTAAGGTGTTCCCTATGCATCGTAAATTTTTCACTTCTTTGGCTGAGTATAATAATCATCAACAGAGGCGGTATTGCGATATCTTTATCATGCGTTTTGCGGAAGTTTATTTGATTGCGGCAGAAGCGAATGTTATGCTTAATCATAAGGATTTGGCCAAAGAACAAGTAAATAAACTCCGTAATCGTGCAAACGCTACATTAGCAGATGAATCTGATATGACGATTGATTTTATTTTGGATGAGCGTGCTCGTGAATTATGTGGTGAATACTGTCGGTGGTATGATTTGAAACGTACCGGAAAAATGACAGAGCGTCTGCAAAAATATAATAAGAGAGCGGCTAATAGTTTTGATCCTAATAAGCACTTGATTAGGCCTATTTCTGTGGATTTCCTGAATCAGATAGAAAATGCTACTGAATATGGAACAAATGGGTATTAAGTCCTTTATAGAATAAATTTTATTATATGGAGAGGGATATGTCGAGATGACATGTCCCTTTTTTCTGCATTTTCCATATCTTTGTATCACCAAGTAGAACTTTCCAAATTAAGTAAAACTATGATTGACGAGATTTTAGCTTATAACAAGCAATTTGTAGAGAAGAAAGGATATGAAGAGTATATAACGAACAAGTATCCTGATAAAAAAATAGCGATTCTTTCTTGCATGGATACCCGTCTGACAGCATTGCTTCCGGCAGCGTTGGGTATAAAGAACGGTGATGTGAAAATGATAAAAAATGCGGGTGGGGTTATTTCCCATCCTTTCGGCAGTGTGATTCGCAGCCTGCTCGTTGCCATTTTTGAGTTGGGAGTAGAAGAGATTATGGTGATTGCCCATTCTGACTGTGGGGCTTGCCACATGCATAGTGAGGAGATGATCGGGAAAATGAAAGCACGGGGGATCAATCCGGATTATATTGACATGATGCGTTTCTGCGGAGTGGATTTTAATTCCTGGTTGGACGGTTTTGAAGATACGGAAAAGTCGGTAAGAGGAACTGTTGATTTTATCGTACACCATCCTTTGATTCCTTTGGATGTGAGAGTTTACGGATTTATTATTGATTCTACGACCGGAGAATTGACGAGAATAGTATAATTGCATTATCTTTGCATACATTAATCAGATGAAACCGGAAATGATATGGAAAATTTCAGTGAATTGATAAAGAACCGTCGCAGTATGCGTAAGTTTACTGATGAAGAACTGACTCAGGATGAGGTGGTTGCCTTGATGAAAGCCGCTTTGATGTCTCCCTCTTCCAAACGCAGTAATAGTTGGCAATTTATAGTTGTTGATGATAAAGAAGTATTAAAAGAGCTGTCTCACTGTAAGGAGCAGGCCTCTTCCTTTATTGCTGACGCCGCTTTGGCGATTGTTGTAATGGCTGACCCGTTGGCGAGTGATGTTTGGATTGAAGATGCTGCGATTGCCTCCATTATGATACAGTTACAAGCGGAAGATCTTGGATTGGGAAGTTGCTGGGTACAGGTGCGCGAACGTTTCACAGCCACCGGAATGCCTTCCGACGAATTTGTACATGGAATACTGGGTATACCTTTGCAACTTCAGATTCTGTCCGTTATAGCTATCGGTCACAAAGGAATGGAACGCAAGCCTTTCAATGAAGAACACCTTCAGTGGGAGAAAATTCACATTAATAAGTTTGGAGGAAAATAACGATGGGAGCTGCCAAAGCAAATAACAGCAAAGATACCTATATGGCTACTGCTGTTTCTTTTATAGTAATAGGAGCACTCTTTTTGATCGATAAACTGATTCATTTTTCTTCTCTTGGTTTACCTTGGGTGATGAATAAGGATAATATGTTATTGTACGCTTCTGTCTGTTTCCTTATTTTCAAACGGGATAAATCCATTGGTTTCGTGTTGTTGGGACTTTGGCTGGTGATGAATATCGGGCTGGTGATGTCGTTGCTGGGCTCGTTATCAGGATATCTGTTGCCATTGACGTTGCTCATCATCGGAATTATTTTATTTTGGATTGCAAAACGGTAAAGAAGTGATGAATAGAAGTATAGAAGATACTCCGATTGTGTTTGTCGGTGCCGGGAATTTGGCCACTAATCTGGCAAAGGCGCTTTATTATAAAGGTTTTCGTATCGTGCAAGTGTATAGCCGGACGGAAGAATCTGCCCGTGCTTTAGCCGAACAGGTAGAAGCCGGATATACGACGGATTTACAGGAAATATCAAAAGAAGCCCGATTATATATTGTATCTCTGAAAGATGCGGCTTTTGTTGAATTATTGCCTCAGATAACGGAAGGAAAGCAAGATGCGCTGCTGGTACATACGGCGGGCAGTATCCCGATGAGTGTTTGGGAGAAATATGCGGAACGTTATGGAGTGTTTTACCCCATGCAGACTTTCAGTAAGCAGCGTGAAGTTAATTTCCGGGAAATACCCTTCTTTGTTGAGGCGAAAAGACCGGAAGATGTGGAACTTCTGAAAGCGATAGCTGCGACTCTCGCGGATAATGTGTACGAGATAACTTCCGAACAGCGTAAGAGTCTTCATTTGGCTGCTGTCTTTATCTGTAATTTTACAAATCATATGTATGCCTTAGCGGCGGATTTGCTTGAAAAGTATAATCTGCCTTTCGATGTCATGCTTCCGTTGATTGATGAGACTGCGCGTAAAGTGCACGAATTGACACCTCATGAGGCACAAACCGGACCGGCAGTGCGTTATGATGAAAATGTGATAAGTAATCATCTTGCTATGTTGGCAGACTCGCCGGCATTACAGGAAATATATAAATTAATGAGTAAAAGTATCCATGAGCACCATCAATTATGATTTGTCCCGTATCAAGGCGTTGGCTTTCGATGTTGACGGAGTCTTGAGTTCGACCACAGTTCCCCTGCATCCCTCCGGTGAGCCGATGCGTACTGTGAATATTAAGGATGGTTATGCTATCCAACTTGCCGTAAAGAAAGGGCTTCATATCGCTATCATTACCGGAGGGCGGACAGAAGCCGTACGTATCCGCTTTGAAGGCTTGGGAGTGAAGGATTTGTATATGGGCTCTGCCGTAAAGATACATGATTATCATGCGTTCCGTGATAAATACGGATTGTCTGACGATGAAATATTATATATGGGGGATGATGTGCCCGATATAGAAGTGATGCGTGAGTGCGGTCTTCCCTGCTGCCCGAAAGATGCTGTTCCGGAAGTAAAATCCGTAGCAAAGTACATCTCTTATGCCGACGGCGGTCATGGCTGCGGACGTGATGTGGTGGAGCAAGTGCTGAAAGCTCATGGGCTGTGGATGGCACAGGATGCTTTTGGTTGGTAGCACACAAAAAAGAACAAACGGAATAACTAAGTCGTAATTGATAAAATAATGCTTGATAATTTAAAGAAATATCAGATCATATTAGCTTCCAACTCGCCTCGTCGGAAAGAGCTAATGTCGGGTTTGGGAGTGGATTATGTGGTAAGGACTTTACCCGATGTGGATGAATCCTATCCGGATACATTGGTTGGAGCGGAGATACCCGAATTCATAGCCCGTGAAAAGGCGGACGCCTATCGTGCTATGATGAAACCGGGAGAATTATTAGTGACTGCTGATACCATTGTGTGGCTGGATGGTCAGGTTTTGGGCAAACCGGAAGGGAGAGAGGGGGCTGTTGAAATGCTCCGTGCACTTTCGGGGAAATCACATCAGGTTTTCACCGGTGTTTGCCTGACTACTACTGAATGGCAGAAAAGTTTTACCGCATCTTCCGATGTCCTGTTCGATGTCTTGTCTGACGATGAAATACAGTATTATGTCGATCGTTATCAACCTATGGATAAGGCGGGAGCATACGGCGTACAGGAATGGATTGGATATATCGGAGTGAAATCTATTTCTGGTAGCTTCTATAATATAATGGGACTCCCCATACAAAAGCTGTACGGGGAGTTGAAAAAGTTATAATAAATCCAACATTAAAGGAATGTCTTCTTCTCGAACACCTTGTTTGAGAAGAGCTTCTTCATCTTTATGGAACATTTCCAGGAAATGTTCACGGTTTTCACAGGCTATAATTGCTTTTCCATAGAAAGTGACCGCTTTCTGGATATCTCCCATCACCCATGCAACGTGCCCGGCATTCATGTAATCGATTGCCTGCGGCTTTTGTCCGATGATTTTCTCGTAATATTTCATGGCTTGTTCATATTTCCGGCTGATGAATGAGCACCATCCGATACCACGCCATGCTTTCACGCAATTGCTCTTGATGAAGTCCAACTTGAAGAAGTAATTCAACGCTTCTTCATATTGTTCCATTTCTGCCAGGCAATTACCGATATAGAAAATTACGTTTGCATCTTCCGGAGTCACTTCCTCTACCTTTTTATAATAGGCGAGAGCCGCCCGGTAGTTCTTAGTCAGCCGATAGCAGGTAGCCAGATGGCGGTTGTTCCAGATGTTATCCGGTTTTAGTGTATCAGCTTTCAGATAGGCCTGAATAGCTTCTTCGTATTGTTTTGTTTTCTGTAACACATATCCGAACTTTTGGTAACCGTCAGCAATATCGTCTCCTTCAAATTCTCCGATTTCTTCCAACTCTTTGTAGATTTCGACCGCTTCCTCCCAGCGTTCTTTTGATATATAGAAGTCGGCGATGGGGAATAACACGTCTGCCCAATACAAGATATTGTCGAGTGCGGGAACATTATGGAAGTCAAGCTTATCCTGAAAAATATCTCTGAATTCCTGTCGGCGCACGCTCAGTTTGAAGAAACGGTAAAGATCGTGTAAATACTGGTTGCTGATAGCACCCGGACTTTCGTTAAGCCGTTTTATCATTTCAGGATTTGAATTTGAATTCTCCATCAATTCGTTCATTTGCTGCTCGTTGAGCTGGCTGAGCATCATCTCCTGCTGCGCTTGGGGTAATTGGTGGATGGTAAAAAACAACGAATATTTGTCGCTATTGCTGAAGATTCCCGCTTCAAGTATCAAGTCCAATACTGTGTTTCCTTTATTACCTGTTTTTTTCAGCGCTTTTAGTACGCTGGAGTGTTGCTTGCTGAAAGGATAGAACCAGTTCTGCACTTCACGGAAGAACGGATAACTCTTCAGAGCGGCAAATGTACTCATATATACATCAGCTCCTTCAAGCTGGAGCTCGCTCATTTCACGTAGCTTGTCTCCCAAACCGGATTTTTCGAAAGTGTCTTCCCAATCCGGATTCTTGTCATCGTTCTCTTCATCGTTCTCCTCTAGGTCGAATCGCATATTCTTCATAGAAGAGACAGACTTCAACATTTCAGGAATAATCTCTTCCCGCATCTTTTTATCGATTTTCTCTGTTTCCTGACATAAGAGCATTTGGTGATAAACACGTGCGACCTCCTTTCTGAATGTAGGGATTTCATCCATGAGATCTACTCTCTTGAGGATTTCCGGATAAAAGATCAAACGGTTTCTGTAGATGTGGAAGATAATCATTACACCTACCAATGCCCGCTGGCTGACGCTGACGTTCGAATGACTGTATGCGTCGAGTAGCCACATTATTTTCCGCACGTCGAAACTTTCCATCAAACTTAGTGTGACAGCGCTTGTGAACAGGCATAAATCTTCTCCCGGAAGTAATTCGGACGCAAGCATGGCTTGTGCCTCTTCTTCGTCCTGAGGAGTCCATGCGCTGTTTGTCCATACCCTGACGAACATGAATTTGAGTGTGTCTTCATGCCGTTTCAGGACTTCATCCATTTTTGTGTCAGAGAGTAATCCGCTGACTGCCAAGTCGTCATTGAATGACTCCAATATATGCAGTATTGTTTTAATGCCGTAGTTCGCTAAGTCCGGCGATGTAGGAGTGCGGCGCACTTCGTGATAATAGTTGGATGAAGCGTTGTCCAGCATGAGCAACCGCGATTGGTCGGCGATAGCCCACGTATCCGTAAGCATTTTCTGATACAGATTCCATCGTTCGGGATCATTGGCTCCCTGTCTCATATAATCGAGCATATACTTATATGAAGTTTGCAGCTGTTCCAATCGGGTACGTAAATCCCAGTCAGAGCATTGCCACAACAGGGATTCCAATTGTATCAAGGCTTCCTTAAGTCTTCTATCTTCAAGTAAGGAATATATATATGCGTATTGTTCATTAATTGTTTTTTCGTTCATAATTTGATCAATTATTTATTTCTTTCCATCTACATGGAACAGTGCAAAAAGAATGCCAAAAAAGGAAATCAACGTATTAACCTTCATTATAGGTTATAAATAAGGGCAACTCTTTTCACAAAGAACTGCCCTTCAAAAATGTTGAAATCTTATGTGAATTTATTCTTGAATAGCGGCGATACCCGGAAGGATTTTTCCTTCGATTGCTTCAAGTAATGCGCCACCACCTGTTGAAACGTAAGATACACCGTTGGCCAGACCGAACTTGTTGACACAAGCTACAGAGTCACCACCACCGACGAGTGAGAAAGCACCGTTCTTGGTTGCTTCAACGATAGCTTCACCTACTGTACGTGAACCGTGAGTGAAGTTGTCAAATTCGAATACACCTGTAGGACCGTTCCAAAGAATAGTCTTAGATTCTTTGATAACGTTAGCGAAGATTTCTTCAGTCTTAGGACCGATATCAAGACCTTCCCATCCATCAGGAATTTCGTTAACCGGACAGAATTTAGTATTTGCATCGTTAGAGAAAGCGTCAGCGATTTTAGCGTCAACAGCCAAAATCAGGTTTACACCTTTTTCTTTAGCCTTCTTAATCAGATCCAAAGCCAAGTCAAGTTTGTCGTCCTCGCAGATAGAGATACCGATTTTACCACCTTGCGCTTTAGTAAATGTATAAGTCATACCACCTGCGATAATCAAGTTGTCTACCTTGTTCAACAGGTTTTCGATGATTTCGATTTTAGAAGAAACTTTAGAGCCACCCATGAT
>ERZ857775.3408-NODE-3408-length-13006-cov-2.571230_pt1 | contig 13006 bp, 14 predicted proteins | sample MGYA00519698_ERZ857775 | MGnify/ENA primary metagenome ERZ857775 (study PRJEB31778, sample SAMEA3449363) | human gut metagenome | biome: human gut; feature: human-associated habitat; material: faeces | place: United Kingdom | collected 2010/2012 ...
GACGCTCTTCCGATCTTGTTTCAATCCAGCGCACCGCCAGCGGGTAGGCGCTGCACAGCTTATCGCGGTCCTGTGGGTCGAGCGCCTGATACAGCTTATCATACATCGATTTGGAAAGCCCGTCGCACATCGCATTGATGGGTGAACAGTTGATTCCGATGCGCTGTGGCTCGACCTTTCTGACATACTCTGCCAGCATTTCCAGCTGGTCCCGGGATGAATCGGTGTAGCCTTGGGTGTACACCCGGTTCAGATGCTCGCTCGGTCGCCCGAAGTTGAGCGCTTCAAACCGCTCGCCCTGCTTGACGAACACCAGACAGGACAGCCTTCTGGCGGTCAGGCACAGCGATGGGAGCATAGTGGTGAAAACAGGGTCCTCGTTGTACTCCCTGCACAGGATGATCCACATATCATATCCGGTTTCTTCCATCAGCTCGGGAAGCAGTTTGTGTATCCGCTGAACCAACAGGTCGTCGACGATTTGATATTGTTTTTTTAACGATACGGTTTGCCGCATGGCATACAGCCCTCCCTATGATTTGATAGTAAGCTCATTATACCACATCCTGCATAAAATTACAGTTGATTTTGCAAAAATTCCGGTAAAATCATCACCTTTCCTCTCTTCATCATTTTTTTACAGTTCGTTTTCTTTTTTTCTGAAATATTTCGTCCGTTTTTGGCGTTTATTCTGCAAGAAAGAAAACCTTCTGTGATAGAAAAGGAGAATGAAGATGAAATTACTCGGCAATCTGCTCTGGTTTGTGTTTGGTGGTCTTTGGATGGGTCTTGGCTGGTCGCTGGTTGGACTGCTGTGGTGCATCACCATCGTCGGCATCCCCGTCGGGATGCAGTGCTTCAAGCTGGCAGGACTGGCATTTTTCCCGTTTGGCAAGGTCATCGTCTACGGCGGCGGTGCGCCCTCGTTGCTGATGAACCTGCTGTGGCTGCTGTTCGGCGGATTTGCCCTTGCCATTTCCGCTGCGCTGCACGGGCTGCTGTTCTGCATCACCATCGTCGGTATCCCCTTTGGGATGCAGTGCTTTAAGTTTGCAAAGCTCGCCCTGTGTCCATTCGGCTCCAGCGTCGCCGTCCCCTGTGCCTGCTAATCCCGTTTGTAAAGCGACAAAAAGGAGCGTTTTCTGCATAAAGAAATCGGCTGGATTTTCAACAAGAAAATCCAGCCGATTTCTATTTGCTCGTGGAACGAAAGCAATAAAAAAGCTCGGTATTCCGAAAGCAGAAGATGGATTGTAAAAACTAGAAAAAATCTCCTTCCTATGCTATACTGAACTTATCGAAAAAGGTGGTGAAAAAATTGGCAAAACAGAGGGATTATAAGGCAGAATACGAAAGAGAAAAAAGCGGATACTATGAAAAACGAAAGCGTTACGGTATAACGTTGTCACATGATGATGATATGCGTTTTAAACAATTTTTAGATTCTGTACAAGCCAAAAACCTTAGTGACTTAATACATAAGCTATTGGACGATGAGTTAAAAATCGTCAAGCAAAGGGATTGAAAAAAACTTTTTTGTCCATCCCACACAGTCAATCGCCACAAAACCGCTCCGCAGTCTGCCTGCATAATAAAGCCTTCGTTTTCAGAACGCCTGCCAGGGCAGCTGCTCGGCGGGCAAAAAGTCGATGGCTGCCGCCCTTGCCTGGCTGTGCTGGTGTTTTCTGGGAATGTGATAGAGCTTCCCATCCTTTAAAAGCCGCGCACCGGTCTGCATGAAATAGAAAGGGACCTGTGCCTGCACACACTGACGGCGGATGTCCAACACCCAGCGGTAATCGCACAGACGCGCCTGCTCACCCGACTCGCCGCCCACCGTCACCTCCTCCACCCAGCTTCCTAAATAGGGACTCAGGTCGATGGCGCTCAGCAGCGGCGAGCAGATGATACTTTTATGACGGATGGGAAGCTGTTGGTAGACCGGCAGACGCAGCTGTGCCTGCCGTTGATTTTCCACCGTGCAGCAGATTTGTACATTTTCGTACCCCTCTCCCCAGTCGGGCGGCAGACAATCCTGCATCCGCAAGACCCGTTTGGTGATGATGAAAAACTGCAGGTCGCTGCGCCAGCGCATCATCTCCCAGGCGCGCGGTCGCCATCCGTCCGCTTCCTCCAGAAAAAAATCGGAGCTAAAACAGGTGTACACCTTCGTACCGGGTGCCAACAGATACCCTTTTCTGCCGCGGCGCATCGGCAGGTCAAACTCTCGGTTCAAAAAGATTTGGGAGGCATCCTTGCCGTGTGCGCTGTCGATGCGGTAGACATAACAATTTTGGCACCCTTCGCTGTACTTGCGGCAGCCGTGCCACGGATTCCAGTTTGCCATCGGTCTACCTCCTTTTTATTTAAATGTATGAAGGTATGATAGCACACAAGGGGAGCGGTTTTCAACCGCTCCCCTTGTTCTATTCATCGTGCATCTGCCGTTTGATGCGCTCCAATGCGCTCTTTTCCAGCCGGGAAACCTGTGCCTGCGAAATCCCAATCTCCTTTGCCACCTCCGTCTGGGTCCGTCCCGACAAAAACCGCAGGGTCAGGATCCGCTTTTCCCGCTCACCCAGCGCGCGGATGGCATCCCGCAGGCTGATCTCCTGGAGCCAGTCGCGGTCGTCGCTGCTGTCCCCCACCTGGTCCATCACATAGATGGTGTCTCCGCCGTCCGAATAGACCGGCTCATACAGTGAAACCGGGTCCACCACCGACTCCAACGCCAGCACGACCTCCTCCTTTTTGCACTCCATCCGCTGGGCAATCTGCTCGATGGTCGGCTCCTTGCCAAACTCGTGGATGAACTGCTCCTTGGTCTGCATCGCCCGGTATGCCGTATCCCGCATCGAGCGGCTGACCCGTATCGCATTGTTGTCCCGCAAAAAGCGGCGAATCTCCCCGACGATCATCGGCACCCCGTAGGTGGAAAAGCGCACATCCAGCTCGGGATTAAAGTTGTCGATTGCCTTCATCAGTCCGATGCACCCCACCTGAAACAGGTCGTCCAGATTTTCCCCGCGGTTGGAAAACTTCTGCACCACGCTCAGCACCAGCCGCAGATTGCCCGACACCAGCTCCTCCCGCGCCTGCCGGTCACCTTGCCTGCACCGCCGAATCAGCTCCATCTTTTCCTTCTCCATCAACACCGGCAGCTTTGCCGTATTGACCCCGCAAATCTCCACTTTATTGCTGTACACACCTTCACTTCCCATCTGATTTTCTATTGTTAGTCTGGGAAATGAAATCTTTTTTATTCCTGTAAAATTATCTCATTTTTTTGTGGGTTTGCAGTTTTTTACACTTTTCTCCCATTTGCGTCAGAAAATTTTCTTTACGCAAATTTTCATTGTTTTTTTCCTCCTCAGGATTTATACTAGAAAAAAGACAAAAGATACAATCAACACAAATTCAGCTTGGAACAGGGGGAAACTTTATGAAAATAGCAATGCTGACCAGCGGCGGCGACTGCCAAGGACTCAACTCCGCTTTGCGCGGTGTGGCAAAATCCCTTTACTGCCGCTTTGGCAACGATGTGGAGCTGTATGGCGTGCGGGACGGATACCGCGGACTGATTGAGGACGACATCCGCAAGATGAACCGCAATGATTTTTCCGGCATCCTGACACTGGGCGGTACCATTTTGGGAACCTCCCGCCAGCCGTTCAAGTCGATGTGCCTGCCGGCAGAGGAATACGGCGGCAAGACCCGACTGGAAAAGATGTTGGAAACCTGCAAAAAATATAAATTCGACTGTCTGGTCGTTTTGGGCGGCAACGGCACCCACAAGACCGCAAACCTGCTTTCGCAGAACGGCATCAACATTGTCAGCCTGCCCAAAACCATCGACAACGACCTGTGGGGCACCGATATGACCTTCGGCTTCCAGAGTGCGGTGGACATTGCCACCAACGTCATCGACTGCATCCACTCCACCGCCTCCTCTCACGGACGGGTCTTCATCGTGGAGGTCATGGGACACAAGGTCGGCTGGCTGACCCTGTACGCAGGCATTTCCGGCGGCAGCGACGTCATCCTCATCCCGGAAATCCCCTATGATGTCGACGAGGTCTGCCGCGTGCTGAAAAAGCGCAAAAAGGAAGGCAAGCCTTTCTCCATCCTCGCCGTAGCCGAAGGTGCTATTTCTAAAGAGGAGGCAGCCCTCTCCAAAAAGGAATTCAAAGCCGCTCGGGCAACGATGAAGGAACCTTCCGTTTCCTATCGCCTTGCCAACGAAATCTCTGCGCGCACCGGTCAAGAGATTCGTGTCACCATCCCCGGTCACTTCCAGCGCGGCGGTTCGCCTTGCGCCTACGACCGAATGCTGACCACCCGCTTTGGCACCGCCGCAGCCGAGCTGATTGCCAACAAAAAATTCGGCTGCATGGTCGCTTTGCAGAACAACCGCATCGTTCCGGTGCCCCTTGAGGAGGTTGCCGGCAAGCTGAAAACCGTTTCTCTGGACTGCGATGAGATCCGTGCTGCACGCGCCATGGGCATCTCGCTTGGTCAGGCAGAATAATTTTTCTGCAAAACCTGCCGCAGGCGTCGGAAAAGCTCCGACGTCTGCTTTTTTGCTGCTCTTTTTCGTTGAAACTGCCCGCTCGGTGTGGTAAAATAGAGAAAAACAGCGCCCCCGCTTTTGGAAAGGTGGAACGATTTATGAAACATCAAGCATTTTTGGCTGTCCTGCTCTGCTGCCTGCTGATTTCTCTGTCCGGCTGCTCCCGTCCGGCTTCGGATACTCCCGCAGAGAACGCCGACCCCGCTCCTGTGACCGACGAAAAGCAGGAGCAATCATCCGAGGAGGACGCATCTTCTGCCCCAACTTCTCAAGAGGAAGAGGATTCCAAGTCGGATTCCGAATCGGAAGAAGAGGATAAAAAAGAGGACGAAAAAGACAAGGAAGAGGAGAACAAGCAGGATGACCCTGCTGCCGATGCTGTACAGGGCTGCTATAAACTGTTCGACAGCGGTTTTGAAATCACCGTCAACGAGCCGTTCTCCATCTACTACAATCCTCTGGCATACAATATGACCCTCACCATCCCCGACCAGCCGACCTTCCAGGGCTATATCTTCTATGATACCTCTGAGCAGTCGATGAGCCAGCTGGAGGACACCGTCAGACAGCTGGAGGATTCCTACAAGCAGGACCCCACCATCGAAAACATGACCAAAGAGGTGGATGAACAGGAAAACGGTCTGTTCTCCTTCACCTTCACCTACTCTGCCGGAGCCGCTGAGGGCAGCCCTGCCGGTTACTACTTCATCCACTATCAGAAGACCGAAAACGGTGTCATCAGTGCCAACCTCTTCACCGACCGCTCCAGCAACTCCGACTCCATCCGTGCGTTGATCGACTCCATCCAGCCGCTCACCGAGCATGCGGTCGAGTACAGCGAATAATCCGATGGATCAGCAGATTTTTCTTTGCTGTCGTTCTGCCGACGGTCTGGATGCTGCCCAGCTCAGCGCCCTTGCCAAGCAGCTTGCCTGGCGCGCGCTCGAGCAGATGACGGCGCAGGACCAACCGACCTTACAGGCAGCGGGGGTGCAGCTGCAAAAGGAAAGCAGCGGACGCCCGCTATTCTGCGGCACCGACGCCTTTGTTTCCATCACCCACACCACCGGGATGGCAGCGGCAGCGGTGTCTGCCCTGCCGCTTGGCATCGACATCGAGCGCAGCTCCCGTGTCAGCCCGCGCGCTGCCGAACGGATGTTCTCCCCGCAGGAAAAGCGCTGGATGCAGCAAACCGACCTTGCGGACCCCTTTGCTCTGCTGTGGACCCTGCGGGAGGCATATGCCAAATGGACCGGTCTGGGACTTGCCGGTCTGTGCCGCTTGGAAGCCCGGCAGGGCAAGGTCAGCTTTTCTCCTGCCAATGCACACCAAATTCTTTGCAGCGACAGCTGCTGCCTTGCCGGCAGCCTGCTTCTGGGGGAATATCGCCTCTCCTTTGTCGCTCAAAAACCGCTTCATCCCTCACCTTCTTTGATTGTGCGGGTGGAAGAAAACGGAATTTTCAAAAAAATTTGGAAAACCTATTGACAAATCCTCTCCTTGTGTATATAATAATATACGTTGTCAGCGCGACAACGTCATGCGGGTGTAGTTCAATGGTAGAATCCCAGCCTTCCAAGCTGGTCGCGTGGGTTCGATTCCCATCACCCGCTCCATAAAAATGCGCCAATAGCTCAGCTGGATAGAGCAACTGCCTTCTAAGCAGTAGGTCGGGAGTTCGAGTCTCTCTTGGCGCGCCATATGGTGGGTATGGCCTAGTTGGTTAGGGCGCCAGATTGTGGCTCTGGAGGTCGTGAGTTCAACTCTCACTACCCACCCCATAAAAAAGGCTTTTAAACTACTTAAAAGCCTTTTTTCTATATCATTTATTGGGCTGTCGCCAAGCGGTAAGGCACAGGACTTTGACTCCTGCATCTCGTGGGTCCGAATCCCGCCAGCCCAGCCAAAAACAGAAACCCAATTTTGTGGGTTTCTGTTTTTTTATTTAAATCAAAGGGATTCGGACGAACCGACCGCAACAGCGGGAAAAACAGTCCGGCGGACTGTTTTTAGGTGAGGGGGAACGGAGTGAATCCCGCCAGCCCAGCCAAAAAACAGAAACCCAATTTTGTGGGTTTCTGTTTTTTTATTTAAATCAAATGGATTTTTCCATCTTCCCCCTTCGTATGGCACAGTATGCCCTCTGCCTGCCGTTTCATCACAATCAAAAAGCAGGCAAACACAAAGGAAAGCCGGAGGACCAACATGAAACCATCTTTTGATGACAAACAAAAAAGCACCTTAAAAATCATCGACTCCTCCATTGCAAGCTGCGAAAAGGTCAGAGGAAAACTCAAGGAAGGCTCCTCTCAGCTCTCTTTGAACACCAACCGCCTACAAGCGCTGTATCTTGCAAAGGAAATCCTGCAAAACACCGACTGCGATGCCGACAGACAGCAAATCGAACAGGCGCTCATCCAAATCACATCCATCCGACACAAAAGTGAAACCGGGCTTGCCCACGCAAAAGCAGGCTCTGCAACCTATACCCGCTTTCAGCGACTGGTAGAGGCTATGGATGTGGTCTTACAGGGTCTGGAAACGGCAAAAAAGAAAAAGGACAAGCTTTAAAAAGGCTTGTCCTTTTTTTGTTTGTCAACAGCAATGACTCACAGCAGCAGCGGCGGCGGTTCTAAACGGCTGCGCGGCAGGGTGATGACCGGAGCTACCAGATATTCCTCAATCACCGGCAGATAGCGCTGGCGCAGCTGCTCCTCCAACTCAGTAAGCTGCGTTCCCGTCCGCTCGAGCTGCTGCATACGCAGCTGCGCCGATTGCAGGGACACGCCGAAGATGTCGCACAGATCCTTTGCGTCCCGAAGTCTGCCGCGGTGTATCAGCTCCCCTACCGCTGCCGTCGGCATCAGCAGGCTGGCGGCAAAGGCGTTTGCCTCCGCCTCCTCCCGCACACCGTCACAGCTGTGGCGGCAGCAGATGTGCCCCAGCTCATGGGCGATCGACCAGCGCCTGCGGCAGCTGGACAGCACCTCCCGATTGTATAAAATCAGATGCCGCCCATACACTGCGTATGCCTGACAATCGCGGCTGTTCTGAGCCATAAAATCCTCCGCGGAGCGTCCGACACATTCGGCATAATGCTGCACCGAATCCACCAGGATCTGCCCGCTGCAATCCAAATGCAGCGGGTCGGTGCGCAGGGATGTAATCCTCTGCCGAAGAAGAAGTTTAACTGCCAGTACATTGGCACGCTGAAGATTGGGCACCTGTCAATCGCCTGCTTTCTGCAAAGATTTTCTGCCTGCTACTGGTTTTGATCGGTCTCATCGCCCTCCTTCGGGTCGATACCGATGGCGGTCAGATAGATGTCGATGGTATCCCGAAAATTATCGAGGATACGCTTGCGGTCTGCCTGCGGGATTTTCTGGGTGTGCCGCGCAAACATCACAATATCCGGGTCGCTGAGGATGTCCGCCATATCATCCAGCTCCGGCGGACGGTTTTTGATATTGGTTTTCCCCAGAAGATAGCTTTCCGACACGTTATAAAACTCGGCGATCTCCCGCAGGTGTTTCAAATAAGAACGGTTGGAGCCGTTCTTCCAGTTGGTGATGACATTTCCAGAAATCCCCAGGTGATTGGCAAGGTCCTTGCCTGCACCGTATCTGTTTCCCATACATTCCAGAATTCTGGTCAAAACGATGTCCATCCAAAAGCCTCCTTTTTGGGCAGATAAGCCCGATGGCGGGTCTTTCCCATCCAAGCCTAGAGGGAGGATGCTCCTTCCCCGTCTTTATCATAACCGATTCCTCACCGAATTACAAGCGCAAAAGCACACAAAATGACGTATTTTTGTTTGGATGTTTCCCCGCTCAATCCTGCGGGAACCACCCAAGCTCCAATCGGACATCCTTGCGCCGGATGTCACAGTTGGTGTAGCAGCATAAATCCAGACCAATCAGCTCAAATCCTTCATGCAGGTAAAATCCGATGGCATTGGCGTTTGCCGACTGGGTCTCCAAAATCAGCGCTCGGCGGCGGGCAAGCCGCGCCTGCTGTTTGGCAATCTCCATCAGCGCGTGCCCGTAACCGAGCTTTTGCAGCGACGGGTCCACCCAAAGCTCGGTGACACGCAGTCGGTTCGACCTCCTCTGCGCACAGCTCGATGGCGCCCAGCAGCTTGCCGTCTTCGACGATTCCCCAGGCGCGTGCGCCCTGCCAATGCGCAGCAAACAACCGATCGGGAAAATCGTGCCCCTGCGGCGTGCGGGTGATTGGCTCCTCCAGCGGCTTTTTCTGGATAGACAGTGAAAAACCGTCTGCGTTTTGCTCAAGTGATACATCATAATATTCGGTTGTAGTGTACCCGATGGGAAGCACCGCATCCTGCCACTGCTCCTGTGGCAGCGGGATGATTGGATGTTTCATTTTTCTTTTTCCTCTTTCTGCTTTGTTTTACTCTTTTTCCTCATTTTGTGCAAGATACCGCTCGATTGCCTCCGGCGAGTAGGACAGCAGTTTGCCGTACTCCACCGCAATCTGCCGACGTGCCTCACCTTGATATGCCTGCTGCTCCAGTAGCTGCTGTTTTCTTTTTTTCAGTGCAAGGTACTGCCGTATGTCCTCCTCCTGTCGATAGTAGATGATGTTGTATTTTCCTTTGTTCAACGAGATTGGGAATAAATCGGTCAACAGCGGGCTTTCCTCCAGATAAAAATGGTTGCCGTACTGCTGACAAATCTGCTGCGAAAAAGGAATCAGCTCCATCGCCTCCTCCCTGCTGTCCGCCGGATGACTCAGAGCAATCCGTTTCACTCCTGCCCGCACCACCTCGTTAAAGGCATCAATCACGCCGCATTGATAGGAATATCTGTCCAGCTTTTTCATAAGAAGCCTCCTCTTTGCAAAATAAAAAAATCCGCACAGCAAGCCGCAGGATGCAGCCGCTGTACGGAGCTGTGTTTACATTCTTTCTTCGTTTTCGATTTCCGCCAGCAGCGTCTCCATGTAGGTCTGGAAATGGTAGAAGATTACATCCGGGTCCCGCAGTTCCGGTCTCCAGCGCTTGAGCCACTCCAGTGTCAGGTAACCTTCATATCCCATCTGGTATAGCTGTTTGACCGCATCGTACACCGGCACATCACCCAGACCCATCATGCGGTATTCGATTTCCCCATTGTCATCAACCACCGAATCCTTGACCTGGACATAACGGATTTCTTTTCCCAGGTTTGCTACCGTCTGCTTTGGTTTTTCTGCGCAGTTGCGGAATGGATGCTGAATATCCCACAGCACGCCGCGGCTCTCCGGGCAGGCATCGGCAATAAAGGTTGCCAACTTCGCCGAATCGGAAAGCAAACCGCAGCTTTCCACCAGCACCCGAACATTTTTGTTCGCCGCATAGCTGCACAGCTGTTCATACCGCTCTTTTGCCGCAGGCAAATCTGCCGGTACCGGATTTGGGTCGAGGGTCAGCAGAACCCGAACAAACGGGATGCCGTTTTGGGAGGCAAAGTCAATTTGATTTTTTGCCTGCACCATCTGCTGTTCCCCTTCCCGGCTGCCCATCGGGTCCCCCAATACGACCGAGGAAGCAATCATTGCGATTTCAATGCCCGCCTGTGCCAGCTGTGTGCGGGTCTTTTCCAGGTGCTCTGCATCAAAGATGGTAATTTTCATCGGGTCGATCTCATCTTCCACTCCGCGAATCTCCAGACCGTCGATTCCCATATCCTTTGCAGTCCCCAGTATCTCAGCCCAATCCCATTGCGGACAGCCGATTGTCGAAAAACCTAATTTCATCGCAAAAATCCCTTCCCTTCTCAAGTTGCCCGCGCGATGCCGCAGGCTGTTTGTGGAGTATTTTATCACAATTTCCCGATGATTTCAACGCCGCTCTTCCAAGCTTTCACAAAACCTTCGCAAAAAAGAAAAAGGGAAGGGCATTTAAACGCCGCTTCCCTGATTGTTTGCTAGTTTTCCCATTTTCGCAGCACCTTTCGTCCGCCTTCGCCGGTGGTGCCATCTGTTTTGTTATCCCGACTGTCGGAGCTGTCCTCCTCTTTTTGTTGCTCCTGCGCACCTTGCGCCACATACAGCAGTACAACATCGCTGCTGTCCTTTTTCATCTGTGTCCCTGCCTGCGGGTCGGTGCGAAAGATTTTCCCCTCGTCCACCGCCTGGCTGGAGCCATTGATGATTTTATACTGTTTGTTCATCTCTCCAAGGATTGCGATTGCCTCCTCCGGTGTCTTTCCCACTAGCTGCGGCAACGGTTCGCTTGCAGAGCCTTTGCTGACATATAAGGTGATGGTGGTCTTGCGCCCGATGGTGGTTCCCGACTGGATCGACTGATTGGCAACCACACCCTTTGCAAATTCCTCGCTGTACTGTTCCACCGTTTCAAAGTAGTACCATGGCTCAAACTGGTCGGAGGCAAGCACCTCCGAGGCTTTTTTGCCGATAAAATTATCCACCTTATGTTGCTGCTGTTCGGTTCCTGAGGAAAGCTGCACATTCTGCTCCTGCTGAGAAGCCGGCTCAGAGGCTTGATTCCAGTTGCCGCTGATTGCACGGATGAGTCTGGGTGTCCCCAGCGCCAGCACCAGCAAGGTTGCCGCCATGGTGACCACCAGATAGACACTTCCCTTTTTCATCCGTGGTTTTTCCTGCGGCTGATGCTGGCGGGATTTTTCCTCAAGCAGCTCCTCCTTTAGAGGCAACACCGCTGTGGACTCCTGCGGCTGAAAGTGTACCGTATCCAGATGAACGGTTCGGTCGGTCAAAGTCGGCTGCTCCACCGTAAAAACTGCCGTGTTGGAAGTGGTTTCCTCCAGCATGGCAGCAATAAAAGCATCCATACTGTCAAACCGCTCTTCCGGCTTTAAGGAGAGCGCCCGATACAAAGCATCCGAAATATTCTGCGGAATCCTTTCATCCAGCAAGATTGGCTCCATCAGCCGATCCTGCTGCTGACGAACAGCCGCATCCGGCACTACAACACCGGTCAATACCCGGTAGGTCACCGCTGCGATCGAGTACAGGTCGGTCCAGCCGCCGCGCCAGCTTTCCGGCTGGTATTGCTCCGGTGCGCTGTATCCGGCAAACAACTGCGGCTCCATCTCTCCGGTCGCAGTGCGCATCTCCAACAGAGAAAATCCGCGCCAGTAAACGCGGTTTTCTTCATCCAGCAGGATATTTTCCGGGCTGATGCCCTGATGGGTGATTCCTTTTTTATGCAGGGAAGAAAGGCTGTTGTACAACGGCAGCAGGTATTTTTTCGCACGGCACCAGCACTGACGTCCGCCTGATTGTCTGAGTGTCTCCTCAAGGGTGCTGACTTGCAGATGCTCGCTTGCCACATAAACGGTGGCATTCTGCTCAAACAACTGAACAATGGGGATAAGGCAGCTGTTCTCCTTCTCCTGCTGCAAAATGCGGTAGAGGTCCTGAAAGGAGGCACGAAAATATTTGAACTCGGTGGCGTGTCCTGCCAAAGGCTGCAGAGCATCCGCATCATCACAGCGGCAGGCAATACCCGCAGGGAAAAATTCTTGAAGCTGCACCACATCCCCTACGATGCAATCCTGTGCAAGATAGAAAATCCCCTCTCCATTGCTTCCAAGACAGCGCACAATGCGATACTCTCCCACACGGCTGCCTTCCTCAAGCGGTCGTCGTTCTGCCTGCGTATTTTCGTTCATCTGCCTTCTCACCTCCCTGCACTCCTATTATTGTAGCACCACTATAACAGTATTGCTCAAAAATGTCAAGTCATCATGCCGCTTTCCCGCTGAAAAAGGAAAAAATTTCAGAGTATCTTTACAATTCAACTGCCAACATCACCCCAAAAGCTGTCGGTTGCTGTCCGCTTTTCTTTCTTCCTGTACTCCATCTGTCTCCCGTGCGATTTCATCCTCGATGCACACCTTGTACAGCGCTGCCTGTTTTGCACCCACCTGCTCCAGCAGCGCTTCCAGCAGGACCATCTGATAAAATACCCGTTGCGGAAACACTTCGTCGGCAGCGTGCAGGGCGCTCAGCCAGTGCAGGGAAGGATTGCGCAGCAGCCGCTCTAATTCAAACAGAATTTCCCGGTCGAGGGTCACCTCCTGGAGACTGCCGGCATTTGCACTGACACACAGAACAAACCGGCGCAGGCTGTCCAATCCGCCGATGCACAGCCTCTCTTCGCCTGCCGGTCTGCCGGCTGCTCCTTCGCGCAAGATTTGTACTGCCAGCTGACACAGATTTTCCTGCTCTGTCCGGTCTCCCACCAGCTTGGAGCAGCGCTCCCACAGCACCCTCCATCCCAATGGTACACTGTACCACTCCATGGCATCTGCCTGCTGCCCGGGAAAAAAAATCTGGGTGCTCAAATCCCCGCTGTGTGCGCCGATTGTGATTGGCTGCCTGGACTGCACCTGTAAGACGCTTGCTGCCGCCCTTGCCTGCCTGCCGCCTGATTTTACTTCGGCG
>ERZ857775.3409-NODE-3409-length-13005-cov-7.760232_pt1 | contig 13005 bp, 8 predicted proteins | sample MGYA00519698_ERZ857775 | MGnify/ENA primary metagenome ERZ857775 (study PRJEB31778, sample SAMEA3449363) | human gut metagenome | biome: human gut; feature: human-associated habitat; material: faeces | place: United Kingdom | collected 2010/2012 ...
CTGTGCATGGCGGTAACGCTCCTGCCTGTGTCGGCAATCACAGCGTGGGCGGAGGGAGGCGGCCAATTAAAAATTGTACAGGGCGGCTACCCAGAAGGCTCTAATAGCGGTAGTCAGTCCTGCTCCGGAACAGACTGGAGCTATGATAAGGACACCCGAACTTTGACATTAAGCCCCAGCACGCCGACAAGTTATGATTTTTCCAATAATGGCATTCACACCGGAATGGGTAATAACACAGACTGCAAACTCATAATCGGTCAATATGCAACCGTAACCGATGGTTTTTTTGGGGGTGCTGTTACAAACAATGGAAAAATAATTGGCGGTAAATTTTACTCTTCAGTCACCAATGAATCGGATGGCATCATTGAAAATGGTCAGTTTGGTAATAGGAATCGTTTGTGCACCGTTACAAACAATGGCGGCACGATCAACGGCGGCACTTTCAAAGATGAGCTAACCGGAAGTGGCATAGAACCGGGTTATACCCTCAAAGCAAAAACACCCACCGGTTTTGAAGGGGTTTTGGTCAATGGGTATCACAATTCATGTTATATCATCCCGAATCAGGCATCCGTTTCTGTTGATATAAGCTATCGTACTATGTACGGTCGCCAAAATCTTCCACCCCTTGATGTAACCATTGATAATGCACCGCCTACGCTTCTTTCCGACTGGTGTGGGAGTGATCCCAAGATTGAGTTCGATGGTATGAGCGCTTATAAAGTAACCTTCACTGCACCTCCTGCAAAAGGCTCAACCGTAACCATCAGCCCACTGACCCGGCTTGTGATCGATATAGACGGCTATCCCGTTGGCACCGAAGGCGGCACCCAGAATTACAGCGGCAACGGCTGGAAATTCGAGGGTGACACGCTGACGCTGGAAAGCGGCAATTATGATTTCTCCGGTGAGGGAAACGCACTGCGCCCCCTGAACCCGAATGTCCAGTTGGTGGTTGAATCCGGTGCAACGCTGACCGGCGGCGCAGCTGGAGATGGGTCTGGTGTCACTTGGCAGCTGACCGAAAACACGGATGACCCGAGTACTTATACGTTGACGATTCGCGGCAGTGGTGCAATGGAAGATTATCTAATGAGCAGTAATCAACCATGGTGCAGTTTCCGGAAGCAAATCACCTCTGTTGTCGTTTCTCCCGGTGTAACTTCAATTGGTAATCTTGCTTTTGCTCTGTCTCGTAATATAATTCATGTTGATATTGCAGATAGCGTAGTATCTATTGGCGAACAGGCTTTTTTTAAGTGTTCCAGCCTCACTAACATTACAGTTCCACAAAGTGTCACATATATCGATGCGAATGCCTTTGATTCTTGCACCCATTTAAGCAGCATAACACTTTCAACAAATAACATAACTTCTATCAGGCCTTATACTTTTTCTGGTTGTTCTGAATTGAGCAGTATTGTAATCCCCGATGGCGTAACTTCTATCCAATTGGGTGCTTTTTCTAACTGCACTAAGCTCACCAGTATCACGATTCCCGGCAGTGTAACTTCAATTGGATCGAATGTTTTCGATGGTTGTACTAGCCTGAATGACATCCGCTACTCTGGCACAAGTGAAAGCGTTATTTCTGCTCTTTCTGGTTATGTCCTCACTCTCGTCACCTTTAATTATGGCGACAAAGTGCCTGAAGCAGAGCGGATGATAACAGTATCCGTCAAAACGGGCGGGACATTGACAGCTCCTACTACGATTCCCACCGTTTCCGGCTACGAGTTCAAGGGCTGGCTCACAGAAGATGACAAGCCTTATGATTTCACGGTCGCTCCCACCGGCAAGTTCACCCTTTACGCCAACTGGGAGAAGATTCCCGACCCGAAGCCCGAACCCAAACCCGAGCCCGAACCCGAAGCCTCCACCTACACCCTGACGGTGAAGGGCGGCACGTTCACCTACAACGGCGGCGAAGCCATGACCAGCGCCAGCGTGCCGGTGGATGCCGAGGTCAAGGTGACGCTGAACCAGAGCGCCGTGCCCGAGGGCATGGTGTTCGACCTGTGGGCCATGGATGAAGCCAGCCTGCTGGGCAACCCCAATGTGGCCTACAACGCCGAAAGCTTTACCATCCCGGCCAATGCGGTGGAAAACGGCAAGACCGTTACCGTGGAAGCCCAGTACCGGGAGGCCAGCATCGAAGATGACGGCCCCGGCATTCTGGAAACGGCTGCCATGATCGGCGTTGCCGGTACTGGCGCTGCCGTGCTGGGCTACACCGGCTACATGATCGGCACCGAGCTGTACCTGAATACCGTTCTGCCTGCCGGTGCGGCCATCCCCAACAACGCTGGGGAGCTGGCCCTGCTGCTGTGGGAAGCCGCCGGGACCCCGGCCCCCGCTGCTCTTCTCCCTGCCGATGCTGCCCCGGTCCAGCAGGCCCTTGCATGGGCCATCGAGAACCAGCTCCTCGCCCCGGATGCGTCTGCGGAGGATTCCGTCAGCCGCTGGGAGGTTATTCGGAGCTGGAATCAGCTGAAGGGGTAAGTGGCGAACTCTCTCAGTCAAAGCTTTCGGCTTTGCCAGCTCCCCCAAAGGGGGAGCCAAGGGCAATCCCAGATTTAGCAGCATCTGCCCTCTGTGATGTCTTACCTCTCCCTTTGGGAGAGGTGGCATTGCGTCAGCAATGACGGAGAGGGTTCGCAACCTAAAAAAGCCGCCACACATCGCTCTGTGCAGCAGCTTCTCTATTATAAGGTATTACTCCTCCATCTGCTTTGCCAGAAATGCCGCCGCCACGTTCACCGCCTTGAGCTGGGCGGCATCGGGCTGGGCAGTGCGGTCCTCCGTAAGCAGGCCCACACTGCCGGTGACATCCCCCGCCGCAATGATGGGCACAGCGCACAGCAGCGCCCGGGGTGAGCCCTCACAGGGCAGCAATGCCTTTTCGGGGCTGCCATCGCTCTGGTAGGGCTTGCGGCTGTCCATCAGCTTTTCCAGCGGCTGGCTCACGCTGCGGTCTGCCAGATCCCGCCTGCCCGCACCGGATGCCGCCAGAATGCGGTCCCGGTCTGAGACAAAGGCCGTCAGGGCAAAGCACTTGCTCAGCACATCCACATACTGGGCCGTCACCCCGCTCAGTTCCCCCATGGGCGAATACTTTTTGAAGATGACCTCGCCGTCCCCTGTTGTGAAGATCTCCAGCGGGTCTCCCCTGCGGATGCGCTGGGTGCGGCGGATCTCCTTGGGGATGACCACCCGCCCCAGCTCGTCGATGCGGCGCACGATGCCGGTTGCTTTCATAAGGTTCCCTTCCTTTCCATGTTCCGGTTTTGCTTCCAGATTTCTGTGAAGTATGGTTATTCTGTGGAAACAGGAAGGGAATTATTCATTCCGCTCCGGCCGGAGCCTTACCTGCGCACATACTGCGTCTTTCTGCCCGCGCCGATCCTCTCCAGAACGCCCTCCTCTGTCAGTTTTTTCAGCGCGCTTTCAATCGAGCTTGTACCAAAGCCCGGGCAGGCCTCTGCGGCCTCCTGTTTTGTAAAGGCTCCCAGCCTTTCCATCGCATAACTGCGCACTCGTTCGTACGCCGTCACGCGCTTCTGTCCCCCGCCAACCAGATCGACCCGCTGCTCAAAATCCTGATAACAGGAGCAGATCACCGCCAGCATATATTTGATAAACGGTGTCGGGTCATTTTCCTCCTCATGCCAGTGCTGATCAGCCTGCGCCAGTGCTGCATAGTACTCATCCTTAGTCTCTGCAATTGCTTTTTCAATGCTGATGTACTGCCCCACAACATATCCATTCTGATACAGCATCAAAAGGGTCAGCAGCCGGCTCATTCTGCCGTTACCATCATTGAAAGGATGGATACAGAGAAAATCCAAGATAAAACAGGGGATCAAAAGCAGGGGATCAACGAGTTCTCTGTGCAGCACATCCTGATAAGTGCAGCAAAGTGCCTCCACAGCACCCGGTGTCTCGTATGGTTCCAGCGGGCGGAACAGCACATGGCGTTCCCCGCTGGGAAGGGTCATATCGATCTCATTGGGTGTAGTCTTAAAATGTCCTCGATAGGTCAAATTCGTATATTTCAGCAGATCACGGTGCAGTTGCAGGATGTACCCCGGCTCTACCGGAATATAGGCATAGTTCTCGTGGATGAGATTTAAAACATTCCGATATCCCAATATCTCCATTTCGTCCCGGTTACGTGGAGTCGTTTTATCTTCAACCAGCTGTTTCAGGCGTGCATTGGTCGTGATGATCCCTTCGATCCGATTGGAAGACTCTGTACTTTGGATCTTTGCGATCTCCACCAGCCGCTCCAATTCAACGGGTCTTTGTTTCAGATATAGTTCCTGCCGCCCCTTGCATTCATGGATCTTCGCAACATAAGACAAGACCTCATTATCCCAGGAGTATTCTGCAATCTTTTTATAATCAAATGTACGCATGATTCACCCATTCCTTCTCCCAGCCCGTTCTTCCTTCTCCCAATTATACGCTCATTTTGGGAGAAAGCACAAGAAACTGGGAGAAATCTTTTATCGTTCTCGTCACTCGCAGCTCCTGCCGGAGCGCTGCTTATCCTCATACATCCGGTGGTCGGCCAGGATGCGGATGGCACGCACATCGTCGCTGTCGCAGGGGTAGACCGCACAGCCGCAGCTGGTGCCAACCTGCACCTCTGCATCCTTCAGGCGGTAAGGCTCCCGGATGGCTGCCTTGATCTTTTCCACCCGGCTCTTGCAGAACCCCTCCGTTACGGCTCCGTTGACGATGAGGGCGAACTCATCCCCGCCGATGCGGAACACCGCATCGCTCTCCCGCACGCAGCCCCGCAGGCGGCTGGCCACCTCCTTGAGCAGCTGGTCGCCCACATCGTGGCCGTAACGGTCGTTCACAGGCTTGAAACGGTCAAGGTCGAGGTAGAACAGGACAAACGGTGTCCTGTTCAGCTCGTTTTCTTTCAACAATGCGTCAAAATAGCGTTCATTATACAGTCCGGTCAGGCCGTCGGTGTTGGCCAGGTCCTCCATCTGCTGGCGGGCCTCCTCTTCCTGCCGGAGGGCGCGCTCCTTTTCCTCCACGCGCAGGCGGGCATCGATGCGGACACCGTACACCAGCACGATGCCTGCGCAGAAGAATAGCCCAGCCAGCAGCAGGATGGTGGCGTTCTGGATCTTCCGCATTCCACTGTCCACCACGTCACGGCCGACGATGCCCACAATGGACAGATCCTGAAAGCCCACAGGCTGGTAGACCAGATAATAGCTCTTGCCCTCAAGCCAGCAGGAAAGGCTGCCGCTGCGGCCCTCTGCCACGTCCTGCCGGGCCCGGGTCAGTGTGCCCGCATCCACCTGCGCACGCTTCTGCAGGTAGTCGAACAGGTTGTCCATCCAGTCCTCGATCTCGCTCTTGGGCTCCTCCGAGAGCATCACATCGCCATCGGGATGGATGATGTAGCAGTCGCTCTGGCCGCCGTAAGCACTGCCGCCGATCAATTCCTCTATGTTCTTATTCCGATAGCTCACGGCAAGGCTGGTGTAGGTGGTGCCGTCGATCTCCACCGGCGCAATGGGCGCAGAGTATACCACCCGGCGCTCCCCGCTCCGCATGATGTAGCTGGACACCGTAGGCTTGCCGGTGCGGTACATCTCCTCAAAGGCCGTCCAGAGGTGATCCACTTTTTCATGCTTGCCCCGGATGCTCCAATATTCGCAGTTTTCATTGAACAGATACACGCTGCTGTACCGCCAGATCTCCCGCTCGGCCTCATAGCTGCGCAGGCGTTCCTCCGCCAGGCCCTCCTCATTGGCAGCCTGCAGGCTCTTGCCCCACTCGTTCAGCATGTTCCAGTTGCTCCGGCTGAAGATGGTAAACGCCTTATCCACCTGCTCATAGGTCTCCAGCAGGTTGCGGGTGCCTTCCTCATAGAACTGCTGCCGGATGTACAGGATGTACCAGCACAGACCTGTCACCACGACCATCGCCAGCAGCAGCGCAGCTGCCGTCCATCTTTCTTTTTTCTTCCACATATTCAGCTTCTCCTCAGCAGAGTCCCAACTCTCTGCCCTTTTCCGGCCGCATTTCCACAGCCTGCGAAACCACGCAATTCCGTCGAATCAACACTACCAAATTCTGCTTTTTCTGTCAAGGCTTTCGTCAAAGATTATTCGCTGCAAATTTGGGGCATTCTTCTATCCTTTTGCTGCTGTGTATGTTATAATAAAATGTATGGATTTCTGAGGGGGTGCTCTTATGCAGCAGATCGTGATATTGGGCGGCGGTGCAGCGGGCCTTGCCGCCGCATTGGCCGCCGCCCAGTCTGCCCCGGCAGGGGCAGTGCGGGTGACGGTGCTGGACCGCAACCCCAGGTGCGGCAAAAAGCTGTTGGCCACCGGCAACGGCCGCTGCAATCTGGACAACACCGGCATTGCACCGGAGCAGTATTTCACCGCTGACCCCGCCGCCCTGCGGCCCCTGCTGGCCGCGGTGGATGCCGCCGCACCGCTGGAATGGTTCGCGGCGCTGGGCCTGTACACCCGCACCGATGAGGCCGGGCGGGTGTACCCCTACTCCAACCAGGCCGCAGACGTGCTGGCCCTGCTGGAAGGCCACCTTGCCCGGCTGGGCGTGGAGGTGCGTACCGGCTGCACTGTGCAGACCCTGAGCCAGAACCGCAGCGGCTACACCATCCTGTGCGAGGATGCCGAGGGTCAGGACCAGACCCTGCGGGCCGATGCCGTCATCTGCGCCATGGGCGGCAATGCCGGGCCGCAGTTCGGCACCGACGGCTTCGGCACCCGATTCGCCGCCCAGTGCGGCGGAAAGCTGGAGCCGCTGTACCCCTGCCTGACCGCCCTGCAGACAGCAAAGCCCAACCGATCTCTGGCCGGCATCCGGGCCAAGGCCGCTGCCACCCTGCTGGACCTCGACCGCCACTGCACCGTGGCTGTGGAAAACGGCGAGGTGCAGTTCACGGACTACGGGCTTTCGGGCATCTGCATCATGCAGCTGTCCGGCCATCTGGCCCCGGGGCGGGGGCCAAAGCGCCCGGCCGTGGAGCTGGACCTCTTTCCCATGCTGGACGAGACTGCCCTGACCGCCCTGTTTGCGGCCCGGGTACCCCTGCTGCCGGGCAAGGCACCTGCGGATTTCTGGATAGGTCTGCTCAACCCCAAGCTGGGCCGCGCCCTGTGGGCAGCGGCAAAGCTGCCTGAAAAACCGGTGGACACCCTGCCGGATGCCGCCTGGCAGGTGCTGGCCAACGCGGCCAAGCACTGGCTGTTCGAGGGCCTGACCCCCTGCGGCTGGAAGCAGGCCCAGACCACCGGCGGCGGCCTGAGCCTGACCGAAGTGACCCCCAGCTTCCAGTTCAAGGGCTGCCCCGGCCTTTACTTTGTGGGTGAAACGCTGGACTGCGCTGGCAGCTGCGGCGGCTTCAACCTGCACTGGGCCTTTGGCAGCGGCATCGCCGCCGGGCGTGACGCGGTGCGGAGCCTGAAGCGGCCTGCCCCGAAGCCAAATAAAAAGAAGCGATAAAGAATGACCCTCTCCATCCCGCATCTGACAGACAGACTGCAGGGACGGAGAGGGTCATTTTCGTTTCAGATACGCTTGTGTCTCCCGGACCACCACTCCCGAAAGCCCCACCACGCCCACCAGATTGGGCAGCATCATCAGGCCGTTGAAGGTATCGGAGAGCGCCCAGGCCAGGTCCAGCTTCATCACAGCACCCACCAGCACCATGGCCGCAAACACCAGTTTATATCCTGCGGCGGCACGCTCCCCCAGCAGATACACCACTGCCCGAGTGCCGTAATGACTCCACCCCAGCGTAGTGGAATAGGCAAACAGCAGGACCGACACCGCGATGAACTGCGGCCCGAACGCCCCAAACACCGTGGAAAAGGCCTGCCCCACCAGTGCGGAGCCCTTCACACCGGTCAGGGCCGCGCCGGTGTCCAGATCCACAAGGCCGCTGGTGAGTACCACAAGGGCCGTGAGGGTGCAGACCACCATGGTATCTGCAAACACCTCGAACATGCCCCACATTCCCTGCTGGACAGGCTCCTCCACGTTGGCCGCGCAGTGCACCAGCACCGACGCGCCCAGTCCTGCTTCGTTGGAAAAGGCTCCCCGCTTGAATCCCCAGCTGATGGCCCGGGCCATGCCGTAACCCAGCACCCCGCCCCCGGCGGCCTGCAAGCCAAACGCCCCCCGGAAGATGGCCGCGAATGCCGCCGGGACAGCCGCCCAATGGACACAGACCACGGTCAGCGCCCCGAACAGGTAGAACAGGGCCATGAGCGGGACGATGGCCTCCGTGACTGCGGCCACCCGCTTCAGCCCGCCCAGTATGACCCGCCCGGTGAGCAGGGTCAGTACGATGCCCGTTGCCACCGGCGGCACCCGGAACACCGCCTGCAGATTGCCCGCAATGGAGTTGATCTGGCTCATATTCCCCATGCCGAAGCTGGCCAGCACGCAAAAGCAGGCAAACAGCACCGCCAGTGCCCGGCCAAAGCCGCCGCCCAGCCCCTCGGCCAGATAGTACATGGGCCCGCCGCACCATCTTCCGGCGGCATCCCGGCGGCGGTAGCAGATGCCCAGCACGTTCTCGGCATAGCTGGTCATCATCCCCAGCAGGGCCATGACCCACATCCAGAACACAGCCCCTGGCCCGCCCGCCAGAATGGCCGCCGCCACGCCCACGATGTTGCCGGTGCCGATGGTCGCCGCCAGCGCTGTGCAGAGGCTCTGAAACTGGCTGATGGCTTCATCGTCCGTGTGGGCGGTCACATTCCGGTCCAGGAAGATGGCCCCGATGGTGTGCCGCATCCAGTACCCGAAATACCGCAGCTGGAAAAAACCGGTGCGCACTGTCAGCAGACAGCCGGTGCCAAACAGCAGTACCAGCCCCACCGGCCCCCATACCACACCGCCGACCACCGCATTCACCCGCGCCAAGCTCTCCCACATACACAAACGCCCCCTGTGCTCTACTGTATGGCACAGGGGGCGTTTTCATGCCCGGGCAGCGGTTTCTGTATAAAAAAGCGCTGCCCGGCCCACCCTGTTCCAAAACGGAACGGAGGAACACGGGATGCACAAGAACGGTTGGAGGCCCTTCTGGGCGGCTTTGGGGGCGGCACTTCTGGTGCTGCTGCCGCTGGTGGGCGGCACAGTCCTGCTCACCCGGCAGATGGTGCGCACCCGCATCCAGACCGCCCAGCCCCAGAGCGGGGTGCCCATCCAGCTGCCCCGGGCCGAGCACCGGATGACCCTGCTTCTCTGCACCGCCGGGGAGCAGCCGGGCTTTTTGCTGGTCTACCTGAACGCCGCTCAGAACAGTCTGAACCTGCTGGCCGTGCCGGGGGAGCTGACGGTTCCCTTCAACGGAGAGACTGCCAGCCTTGCCCACTGCTACGGAGCGGCGGGGCCCGCCCGGTGCCGTCAGGCGCTTCTGGAGGTGCTGGGCCTGCCGGAGGATATGTTTTATCTGGCGCTGTCCCCCGCCGTGCTGGAAAAGACTGCTTCCCGTTACGGGCCGGTGCGGGTGGGGTTTTCGGGGGCACTGACTGCCGATGAGCTGGCCGAAACCGGGCTTTCCGCCGCCGTGCAGAGCATTTCGGCCAAGGAGGCCCACGCTCTGCTCTCCGGCTGGGATGCGGACGGCACCCTGCCGCCTGCCCGCCGGGCCGCCGCCCGGGCGGCAGTGTGGGAAGCCTTTTTCCGGCAGGACCTCGCCCTGCTGCCCGCCACCCTGCCGGATGCCCTGCGGGCCAGCAGCGCGGCCCTGCTCACCGACTTTGCAGCACAGGATTATACCCTGCTGGGCACGGTCCTGGAGTTTCTGGCCAACAACAGCGCCCTCCCCCACGCCGAGGCCCTGCCCGGGGCGTGGGATGCAAAGGCGGTCACTTACACGGTCACAGACGCTTCCCGGGCGGCGGTGCAGACCTTCCTCAGCGTTTCGCCCGCCTCGGGGAATGATGCCTCGCTCAGGGAACCATAGCCCAGCACAAACGTTCCGGAAAAGTCCTGTTCCCCGCCGGTCAGATCATAATCGCTCAGCAGGCTCAGGGCCACGCCCTGCGCCTTTGCGGCGGCGTGAAGGGCGGCATCCGGCGGGGCATTTTTCAGCCTTGCCAACAGATGCAGGCCGGTGTGCAGGCCGGTCAGGGTCAGCTCGTCCGATGCAAAGGCAGCGCGAAGAGAGGCAGCCAGAGCATCCCGCCGGGCCTTGTAGGCCACGCGCTCCCGGGCAAGGTGCCGGGTAAAGTAGCCCTCGCGGATGAAGCGGGCCAGGGTCTGCTGCTCAAACCGGCTGACGGTGCCGGAATAGATCCGGTACTTTGCCCGCCAGGCGGGCAGCAGCTGCCGGGGCAGCACCATGTAAGCGATGCGGATGCCGGGGGCCAGGCTGCGGGAGCAGGTGGAGAGGTAGACCACCGGGCCGTCGGCCCCGGCCATGCCCTGCAGGCTGGGCAGGGGTCGGGTATCAAAGCGGAACTCCGAATCGTAATCGTCCTCTATGATATACCGCTGGCCCGGGCAGCGGGATGCCCAGTGGAGCAGCTCTGTGCGGCGGCCCGCCGGCATGGTCACGCCCGTGGGGAACTGGTGGCTGGGCGTGACATAGCACACCGCCGCGCCCGAGCCGGACAATGCCTCAACAGAAAGGCCGTCCGCATCCACAGGCAGGCAGCAGCACGCCACGCCGTTGTTTTCCAGCACCTGCTTCGCGCGCTGGTAGCCGGGGTTTTCCACCGCCGTTTTGCCGGGCAGGAGCGGGGCCAGCAGGCTCAGCAGATACTCCATACCGGCACCCACCACCACCTGCTCGGCGGTGCATCGCACGCCCCGGTATTCCTCCAGATAGTCCGCCAGCGCCTGCCGCAGCTCCACATCCCCCTGTGCATCGCCATGGGTCAGCAGCTGGGGTGAGGAATAGAGCAGCTCTTTCTGCAGCCGGGCCCAGGTGCGGAACGGGAACAACCCCGGGTCCACGCCCCGGGTGGACAGATCGAACCGGACGGGCGGCTCGGCTGCTTCCGGCGGAGCAGCAGACACCGGGGGCGGCACTTCCTCGGGCCGGGTGGGCAGGGCAAGATATTCCTGTACATAAAAGCCGCTGCGCTCCCGCGGCTCCATGTAGCCCTCGGTCGCCAGGATCTGATATGCCGCGTCCACCGTGTTGACAGACACCGACAGCTCTGCCGCCAGCCGCCGCTTGCCGGGCATCCGGGTGCCCGCCGGAATGGCCCCGCTGCGCATCTCGGCGGCAAGGCTCTCATAGAGCTGCTCGTACAGCGGCACCCCGCTGGCGGCATCCAGTGCAGTTGTCAGATGAAACATAAGACCTCTCCCTTTTTTGAGTGCTTTGCCAAACTGACCCCATAAAAAAACTTTATTCTGGGTATTTTCATGGTGTCAGTTCCGCGTATAATAGGAGCATACCAACCACACACCCAAATGTCAAGTAGTTTTATGGGTAAGTGGCCTTGAAACGGGCGAACGATCCTGCGGAACAGGATAGAGGGGGTTCGCCCCGAAAAAAATCGGAGGGAAAAAATCATGTCTACAACTGCAATGTGGCTGCTGCTGGCTGTGGTGATCGTTGTCATCCTGTTCGGCAGTGTGCTGTACAAACGCACCTTTACCACCAAGGAGCTGGCCCTGACCGGCGTTATGGCCGCGCTGAGCCTGGTGGCATACCTGTTCTTCCGTGTGCCGTTCTACGGCGGCTCCTCGTTCCATCTGGGCAACACCTTCACCGCCCTGACCGCCCTGCTGCTGGACGGCGTTTCCGGCGGCCTGGCCGGTGCGATCGGTCTGGCTCTGGCCGATATCCTGGCCGGTGACCCGGGCTATGCCGTGACCACCTTTGTACTGAAGTTCATCATCGGCATCACCTGCGGTGCCGTGGCCCACAAGGTGTTCAAGCTGCGCGATCTCGACCGCCACAGCAAGGGCTACCTGCTCAAGGTCATCGTGGCAGGCGGCTCCGGCCTGCTGCTGAACGTCATCACCGACCCGTTCCTGGGCTATTTCCGCAACATTTACATCTTTGGCCAGGAGTACACCGTGGCACAGGCCCTGTCCAAGATCGCCGGTGGTGTCACCTTTGTCAACAGCGTAGCCTCCACCATCTGCGTGGTCATCCTGTATCTGGCCCTGCGCCCGGCTCTGGAGCGCGCCGGTCTGCTGCCCAAGGGCGAAAAAAAGTAAGCCTCTCATCTCTTTCTGACGCATATATGGAAAGCCCCCGGCCTGTATCCTCAACATGATATGCTGCCCCTAGAGTAGACAGAGTAAAAAGAAAACTCTGCGTACTCTGGGGGTATTTTCATGTCAAGAAAGAGCGCTCACTCTTCACGATTGACTGCTGCAACAACCGCCGTTGCCAGCACCGTCTGTTCATCCAGATTCCGATGCAGGCTCATGTCGGTGCCATGAACCGAGCTGCCTGATACCGATTTTGCACAAAAAATTCGCCGTCTCCTTGTGGAAACGGCGAACAAAAACCTTATATTATTTTTTTGTCTACTTGACGGAATGCACTTCAGTGATTCAGAGCGGGTCCTGTTTTGTTATTTCTGTTTCGTGCAGGGCTTTCTGGCTGCGTTTTATGCCATCACTCCACGGTCACGCTCTTGGCCAGATTACGCGGCTTATCCACGTCACAGCCGCGCAGAACAGCCATATAATAGGCAAACAGCTGCAGCGGCACAATGAGCTGCAGCGGCATCAGAATGTCCTCATACTCATCCAGCCGGATCACGGCATCTGCCACGCCTTCCGGCACCACAGCATCCTTTGTGGTAAACAGCAGCACCCTTGCACCGCGGCTGCGGGTCTCCTTGGCATTGGAAATGGTCTTTTCGTACACCTGTTTCTGGGTGGCCAGTGCGATCACCGGCACGCCATCGGTGATCAGGCTGATGGTACCATGTTTCAGTTCACCGGCTGCATAGGCATCCGAGTGCACATAGCTGATCTCCTTCAGCTTCAGGCTGCCCTCCAGCG
>ERZ857775.3410-NODE-3410-length-13004-cov-4.096687_pt1 | contig 13004 bp, 13 predicted proteins | sample MGYA00519698_ERZ857775 | MGnify/ENA primary metagenome ERZ857775 (study PRJEB31778, sample SAMEA3449363) | human gut metagenome | biome: human gut; feature: human-associated habitat; material: faeces | place: United Kingdom | collected 2010/2012 ...
ACCTGATGTACATTGCCCATCCCAGCTTGATTGAGGATCTGAAAATCATGCTGGCTACCATCAAGATCCTGTTTATGCCGGAGAGCACGGAAGGCGTGGCAGAAGGCGCGACCACGGCGATGGGGCAGGAAAAGTGTGAGGAGAGCAGCAAATGAAAAAGGCAGTTATGTTGATCAACGATACGACCTATGCATTTAATTTGCGTGGTGCCGTTATCGAGAAGTTGATTGATGAAGATTTTGAAGTGGTAATTGTCGGTCAGTTGTTGAAGCATCAGGATAAGTTAAAGGCACTGGGTGCCAAGTTGATTGGCGTTGAAACCGGCCGTCAAGGCACTAATCCAATCTCTGATTTGCAGTTGATGCATACTTACAAGAAAATTTTGAAAGCTGAAAAGCCTGATGTTGTCCTTACATATAATATCAAGCCGAACGTGTATGGTGGTATGGCATGTCAGCAATTAAAAATTCCGTATCTTCCGAATGTAACCGGCCTCGGTACTCCGGTGGAAAATCCCGGCCCTTTGCAGGCACTGACGACCCGGCTTTACAAGATGGGCGTGGCCGGTGCAAGCTGCATTTTTTTCCAGAACAGCGAAAACCAGCGCTTTTTTGAAGCACATAAGATGATGCCGAAGCATGCGAAGATCCGGTTGCTGCCGGGATCTGGTGTGGATCTGGAGAGCCATCCGGCTTTTCCGTATCCGGAAGAAGAAACGGTGCATTTCCAGTTTACATCCCGAATCTTGAAGGAGAAGGGTATCGACCTATATCTCGCTGCGGCCAAACGAATCCATGCGGAGTACCCCAACACGGTGTTCCATATCTGCGGCGGCTGTGACGATCCTGCCTACGAAGAGATCTTGAAGCAGGCACAGGAGGCTGGAGATGTGGTCTATCATGGCCAGCAGAAGGATATGATTCCATTCCTGAAACAGGCAAGCTGCATCGTGCATCCGTCCTACTATCCAGAGGGAATGAGCAACGTGCTCTTGGAAGGTGCGGCTAGCGCTCGGCCTGTCATTGCCACCGACCGTGCAGGCTGCCGGGAAACGGTGGAAGATGGAGTGACTGGGTTCCTGATTCCAATTCAGGATAAGGAAGCTCTAGTCCATGCGCTGGAACGGTTTATGCAGATGACGCCAGAGCAGCGGAAAGCCATGGGCCTGGCCGGTCGTGCAAAAATGGAACGGGAATTCGACCGAAAAATCGTGGTGAAAGCTTACTTGGAAGAGATTCAAGCGTTGGAGGAGAACGATGAATAAATACATCAAGGCGTTATTTTGTGTTCCGCTTGCAGGAATCAAGTATGCTATCCTGAAGATTGAGAATGGTGGACGGTTCCATGCTGTCTTTCCGGCAATTATGTCGCCGATGACCGAGGTCACCGTAGATGGAAAATCCGAGCTGCGCATTGCGAAAAAGTTAAAAATGCATAATGGCGCAGAGATTCGCGTTCGCAAAGATGGAAGACTTGAAATTGGTAAAAACTTTGGAATGAGCAATGGCTGCGTTGTTACTGCTTATGACCATATCAAAATCGGTGACAATGTGATGCTTGGTCCCAATGTTCTGATTTATGATCAAGATCATGATTATCAGGCTGAGGGAGGCGTTTCAGCTATGAAATTCAAAACTGCACCGATTACGATTGGTAACAATGTCTGGATAGGTGCCAATGCCCTGATTCTCCGGGGAACAACGATTGGGGATAATACTGTCGTCGGGGGAGGAACAGTCGTCAAAGGGGACTTCCCGGCAAACAGCGTGATTATTCAAAAACGGACAACGGAGGTTCGGCAGCAGCATAATGGAATCAATCAGAGTATTACATAATATCGCAAGTCTTCACTCTGGCGGGTCACAGGCTTTTGTGATGAATATTTATAACAACATTGACCGAGAAAAGGTTCAATTTGATTTTGTAGTTACGCCAGAGGAAAGGAAAGATTTATACAGTCAGGTGGAACAAATGGGAGGACGAATTTTTGTCTGCCCAAAGTATACTGGGAAAAACCATTTTGCATACTGTAAGTGGTGGGATGATTTCTTTACGAAACATCCGGAATATCATGTGATTCATGGACATGTGCGGAGTACGGCATCTATCTATCTGAAAATTGCAAAAAAGCATGGACTGGTAACAATTGCACACAGCCATAGCACCTCAAACGGAAGCGGAATCTCTGCAGTTGTTAAGAACATTATGCAGTTTCCGATTCGTTACACAGCGGACTATCTATTTGCCTGCTCCGATAAAGCCGGCGTATGGCTGTATGGCAAGAAAGCACTGACAAGACCCAATTACCGGATGATTCCAAACGGCATTGATTTACAGCGTTTTGCCTTTGATAAAGAGAAACGCCGCAGGATGCGGCAGGAACTTGGAATTTCAGACAATACATTTGTGATTGGCCATGTGGGCCGTATGACCACGCCTAAAAATCACAAGTTCCTCGTGGAGCTTTTCGCAGAATATCACAAGAAAAATCAGAACAGCAGGCTCCTTCTGGTTGGTGATGGCGAACTGTTTGAAGAAGTAAAGCAACAATGCAATCGACTAGGAATAAGCGATTCTGTCATTATGACGGGCAGCAAAACCAACACGGAGGACTACTATCAGGCTATGGATGTATTTGTGTTTCCGTCCCTATGGGAGGGGCTTGGAATCGTTGCCATCGAAGCACAAGCAAATGGCTTGGTTTGTCTGGTATCTGATAGGGTTCCTAAAGATGTGTTATTGACAAAAAAGTGCTGGGCATTACCTTTGGGGAAGAAAGAAACATGGTGTGATGCATTAGAACAATGTAAATTTGAAAAGCATATGTTTCCTATGAGTTGCCAATTATATCGTTATGATGTGGCAAAAATTGCAGAAAAGATGCAGAAATTTTATTTGTCGTTATAAAGGAAAAGAGAATAAAATGGTACAACGAATTCTACATATCGGATTGGATACCCACATGGGCGGAATTGAAACATATTTATTAAAGATAGCAACTTATGTGGATAAAAGTCGATATGAGTTTGCATTTCTTATGTATGATGATGAAAAACCATGTTTTTATGATGAACTAACTGCAATGGGATGGAAATTCTACAATGTGACAAGCAGAAGAAAAAACTTTTTGAAAAACAGAAGAGACCTTAAACATCTATTTAAGACAGAACGATTTGATTATATCCACTGTCATTTGAATTCATTGAGTTATATTGCACCGGTCACAATCGCATTAGATTGTGGTTGCAAAGTAATTGTTCATAGTAGAAATGCAGGAGCGATTTCGAGTTTCAAATCTAAAATACTTCATAAGGTTAACTATTATAGGCTTCCTAAAAAGAAAATACGATGTGCAGCAGTATCCGACTTGGCGGGAAAGTGGATGTTTGGCGAGCAAAGTAGTTTTGTTGTGCTTAATAATGGGTTGGATGTTGAGAAATACAAATTTTCGGAGAGTTCAAGGGAAAAAATTAGGAAAGAACTCAATTTGGAAAACCACGAAGTGATTTTGCATACTGGAGCATTTCGAACTCAAAAGAATCACACTTTTTTAATTGATCTTTTTAATGCATATTTAAAGAAAAATGCAACGGCAGTTTTAATTTTAGTTGGAGAGGGAAGCTTGAAAGAGAGCATCCAAGAAAAAGTTGAAAAACTTGGAATAGGAAATTCAGTCATTTTTACAGGAGTAAGACGTGATATCCCGGAATTACTTTCTGCAGCGGATAAATTTTTGTTTCCATCTTTTTATGAGGGCTTTCCGAATGCATTGATTGAAGCGGAAGCGTCTGGATTGTATTGTATATGTTCGGATACGATTACAACTCAAGTTCGAATTCCAGAACAGTGTCGATATATTTCATTGAATGCACCAATTGCAGAGTGGGTAAAGGAATTAAATAATACACCAAACTATAACAGAATGAATTCGGGCGAATGGATAAAAAAAATGGGGTTGGATATAGATACGGAAATGGAACGACTTTACCAGTTGTATCAAGGATAGGCATTTGAGGAATGAGTAAATGACGGTTTATATTCTTACTTATATAGTAATAACAGTAATGGTGGTGGTGTCATCGACTAAGGCGTCTATAAATCTCAGAAAAATGTTATATCGTTTGGGAATGCTTATCTTGTTCTTCCTATCTGCGTTTCGCGGGGTAAGTGTTGGAGCAGATACTCAAAACTATTGCGATGGATTTCACAAAATCCGAGAGTTGTCATTTGTAAAGGCAATGAAATTTCCATGGGAGCAAGGCTATGTTCTTGTAAATTGGCTTATTGGTTATTTTACAGAAGATGAACGGATATTACTTGTTTTCTTATCAATCGTGATACTATGTCCGATTTTTATATGGATAAAGAATGAATCGTTATCACTGTGTATGAGCTTGATCGTCTTTATGGGAACAGGATTATGGACAAACTCAATGTGTGTCCTTAGACAGTGGTGTGCAATTGCGATATTAACGTTTTCATATAGATACATAAAGCGGGAAAATTTTATTAGATTTCTAGCACTTGTTTTTGTTGCAGCACTATTTCATAGAACAGCTGTGATTTTCATGTTAGCTTATTTTGTAAGAAAAATCAAAGTGACCGATATAAATTTGATACTGTCAGGAATGGTATCAGTAGTGTTGGCCATAAGTGGGAAATTTTGGCTTGAAGTTCTGAATCGATTTGCGAGGATAAAGGCACAACAGGGATTCAATGGCGGAATTTCGATGTTTATTTTTCTGTGGATGTGTGTGATTGTTATATACATGTGCTTTAGAGGAAAAATACCGTCAGAACTTCAGCTGTATTATAAAATTTTGCTATTAGCGGCAGTAATGCAGCCTATGGCATTTACATTTTCTATTTGGTCAAGAGTTATACGGTATTTTACTATTCCATTAATTATTTTGATTCCAAATAGCATTTGTTATTTGACCAAGAGCTACAACAGAAAATTTAGACTGCCAATAAATATGATAGTATGTATGCTATTGTTTGTGTGGTTTTGGAAAAGTATTCCAGAGCCATATGCTTTTATGTTATAAGAAAGGACTATAGAATGAGTGAAGTAGCAAAAAAGATAAATAAGTTCCTTCATAACCCTGCAACTCGATTTGCCTGTATGGAACGGCTGGGCCTTTTTGACAGAATGCCAGATGAACAGTATTTGAAATTAAAGTATAAGAGTATTTTTGGAAAGGAACTTAATTTAGATAATCCCCAGACCTTCAATGAAAAACTTCAATGGCTAAAACTGCATAATCGCAAGCCTGAGTATACGATAATGGTAGATAAATATCTTTCAAAACAATACGTTGCCGACAAAATCGGCGCAGAGTATGTTGTACCATTGCTGGGTGTGTGGGATGACCCAGATGAAATTGATTTTGACGCGCTGCCGGATCAGTTTGTGTTGAAATGCAATCATAACTCTGGGGTTGGTATGTGCATTTGTAAAGATAAGAGCAAATTAGATATAAAAAAAGTCAGGGAGGAATTACGCAATGGATTAAAAGAGGATTATTATTTGAAGTCTCGTGAATGGCCGTATAAGAACGTTCCTAGAAAAATTATTGCGGAACAGTACTTGCTTGAAAATAGAATTGAAGGAAGAGAAGAATGCCTTACAGACTACAAATTTTTCTGTTTTGATGGGAAACCTAAGGTTGCATATATTTCAAAAGACAATGCATTGCATCCTACTACGGACTTTTTCGACATGGAGTTTGATCGTCTTGATCTGAAAATGAAGGATCCTCCTTCGGAGTGCCCTCCTCAGAAACCTGCAGAATTTGATGAAATGAAGAAGATTGCAGAAGTCCTTTCCTGTGATGTGCCGCATTTAAGGGTCGACTTTTATGATATTTCGGGAAAGTTATATGTCGGTGAATTGACATTTTATCATAATGGGGGATTCGGACGAGTATCGCCTGAGAAATGGGATAAGACTCTTGGTGATTGGATCAAAATACCGGGGGGGGGGGCATGATTTGCGATAAAAAGTGTACCGTTTCTCTGCATTATAATAAAATTATAGATTCATTGAATGATTATAAATTTTATTGTTTTGATGGAAAAATGAAATTTATGATGATTAATACCGATCGCAATTCAGACAAACCCACAAAGGCAGATTATTTTGATCGGGACTTCAACTGGCTTGATTTTACATGGGGTTACCAACATGCGGATGTTCGCCCCTCAAAACCGGACAAGTTTGATGAAATGATCACGATCGCAGAAAAACTGTCTGAAGGATTACCGCATGTGCGAGTGGACTTATACGAGTGCAACGGTCAAATTTATTTTGGAGAACTGACATTTTTTGATGGCGGCGGCTTTGATAAAATCGAGCCACTAGAATGGGATTATAAAATCGGTGAATACATTGTGCTTCCAGAGAAGTTAATATAAATAGTTGCAGTTAGGAGCTGAATACGTGAGAATTTTAATTGGAGCAGATATAGTGCCCACTGAAAGTAATTTTAAGCTGTTCTCGGCCGGAAATGTAAAGGCTTTGGTTGGAAGTGAGCTGAGTGGAGTACTTTCATCTGCAAATTATCGGATCTTTAATCTGGAAGTTCCACTGACAAACGTTAAGAAACCAATTTTTAAATGTGGACCTAATTTAATCGCTCCAGAAGAATGCGCTATAGGATATAAAGCACTTGGTGTAGATCTACTTACATTAGCCAATAACCATATATTGGATCAAGGAGTACAAGGATTGAACAATACTTTAAAGGTACTTGAACGAGCCAATATTGCGTATACAGGTGTTGGACAGACGTTGGAGGAGGCAATCAAACCTTATGTGTTTCGATTTGGAGACAAGACGATTGGAGTATATGCTTGTGCAGAGCATGAGTTTTCCATTGCATCTGAGCATACCGCAGGAGCGAACCCAATTGATTGGCTTGAATCTCCGGATCACGTTGCAGCATTAAAAAGACGATGTGATTTTGTTATTGTTCTATATCACGGGGGAAAAGAGCATTATCGCTACCCATCACCTAATGTACAGAAAGTGTGCCGCAAGTTGGTCGATAAAGGCGCAGATTTGGTGGTGTGTCAACATAGCCATTGCATTGGATGCGAAGAAAAATATCAGGGGGCGACTATTGTATATGGACAGGGCAATTTCTTATTTGATGATAGTGAATCAGAATTCTGGCAGACAAGTTTATTAATTGTGCTGGATGAAGAGTTATCTGTTTCGTATATTCCGCTTCAAAAAAATAAAAATGCAGTTCAAATTGCGGAGGGAGAAAATGCACAAAAGATACTTAACGACTTCCGCATGAGAAGTGAACAAATACATGATAGCGAGTTTGTCGAAACAATGTACAATAAATTTGCCCAAGAGATGCTTGGTATGTATCTGAGTGAATTTACATCAAAAAATAGAAATATAATATTTAGAGTAATTAATAGATTGACTGGTAGAAAATGGACTCGAATTCTAGAAAAACGAATTTCTCGGGATCAAAAATTAAAGATGTTGAATTTTGTCGATTGCGAGGCACACCGAGAACTGTTGGTAAAATGGTTAAATAATGCCTGTAGATGAATGAACAATATAGTGGGGAAAATTTAATGATTAATATTGTGCATTTTATTCATGGCCTGAATATGGGAGGTGCAGAGACATTAGTAAAAAACTATGCACTTCTGCTGGACAAGTCAAAATTTAATGTGACTGTTCTATGCTATACACGTTGTGACTCCCCTTATGAAACGATTCTGCAGCAGAACAATATTCCTGTTGTCTATCTTTGCGATGAAATGCCTTTTTATGAAAAAACGGGCTTGATTGCGAAACTAGTAAATCGTTTTCAACGGTATTGGTTGGTTCGTCGGGAATTGCAGCAGTTGAATCCAGATATTGTTCATTTTCATTTGTCATTAAGTGATTACGTTAGATTTTCAGGACTCAAAAAAAGTGTAAAGCTATTTTATACACAACATTTCAGCGCAGAGGTTTGGAGATCAGAAAACTCGAGTGATATTCAAAATCTAAAATGGTTAATGAAGCATTATCAGGTTCAGCCGATAGCATTGAATGCTTCGATGTGTGATAGTATGAACAAGATACTCCAGACAGATAATACAAAGATATTAAACAATGGAGTGGATTTGTCTGAATACAGTAGACAATATGACCGTGACAAGAAACGTATGGATTTGAATATTCCACAGAATGCTTTTTGGTTGTTCATGTTGGAAGATTTGACCCGATAAAAAATCACGAATTTCTGGTGAAGGTGTTCCAGCAGATAAAACAGAAAAAGCCGGAAGCTTTTCTGCTGATGGTGGGGCGTGGTGAAACAGAAGAAAAGGTTCGAAATCAATTGGAAGGCGCAGGGTTGGCAGATTCCTATCGGATTTTGCATGATCGCACAGATGTTGCGGAGATACTACAGGCTTGCAATGCAGCTGTATTTCCATCATTTTCAGAAGGTCTCGGCATTGCAGTAATTGAAATGCAGGCAGCAGGCTTACCATGTGTTGTATCTACGGGCGTGCCAGAAAATGCTTGCATCTCAAATAAATTACAATTTTTGAGTCTTGAATTGAGTGCTCAAGAGTGGGCGAAAAAATTGCTTGAAATGTGCGAGGGTTCAACGCTGATTCGATATTCAGGCATTGAGGAATGGGATATCCGGCACAATGTAAAGCAGCTGGAAAAAATGTATGAAGATGCTATTAGATAAATGTCCGATATAAAATCAGATCACAAATAAAAAAATACAGAGCAACGATTTGCGTTCGAATTTTTGACAGTATATTTGTTCAAATCTGTAAAAATTGAGGGCGAAAAATTATAGATTTTGAGATAGAAAATCGGAAAAATTTGAGCAGAGGATGATAAAGAATATGGATAAATATCAAATAGTAGTGGTATCAGCAAAAGAATCGCATGCTGGAACAAAAGCACCAGAAGATGTCACAACCATAGCAAAAAAACTGAATTTTGAACCTTTTTACATTCGATTAAACAATTCAAAGCCAGGACTATTGAATAAAATACGTCGGCAACTGCAATTTTTTTGTAATTGGGAAGATGTATATAAGTCAGCAAAAGAGGATTCTATTATCTTATTACAGCATCCTTTTTATACTCGCCATCTTAATAGAGAATCAACCTTATTAAGGCTGAAAAAGCGAAAACATGTTCATTTTATTTGTGTTGTTCATGATGTAGATGAGCTGAGAGTTTCGGATACCCCCAGACCATATAAGACTGAAAAGTACTTCCGACGCGAATTTGAACTTATGATGCAAATTGCGGATGTGTTGATTGTGCATAACACCGTAATGCGTGATTTTTTTGTTCAAAGAGGTTTCGATAAATCGAGAATTGTCGTTCTCGAAATATTTGATTATCTGAGAAACGAAACCAACCGTAAAATGCCGATTTTTGAAAAATCGATTACAATTGCAGGAAATCTGGATCCCAGAAAAAGCGGATATATTTCTGGTTTGTCTGAGATCGCATGTAAATTTTACCTTTACGGTCCAAACTATGGCTTGGAAGAGTCAGATAATATTACCTATGGCGGAGTTCTTTCGCCAGAACAAGTTCCGGAAGTCTTAACGAAGGGGTTCGGATTGATCTGGGATGGTAATACCATCGAAACCTGCAAAGGTGGTACTGGTGAGTACCTGAGATATAACAATCCGCATAAGCTTTCTCTTTATCTTTCGTCTGGACTTCCTGTTATTATATGGAAAGATGCAGCTGAAGCCAAATTTGTATGCGAAAACGGTGTGGGCTATACAATCGATTCCCTTCGTGAGATTCCGGAATTAATGGAAAAAATTTCTGAAAGTGATTATGAAAAAATAAGCAAGAATGTCCGAAATATTTCTGAAAAACTAACTGCCGGGAAGTACATGAAGCGTGCGTTGGACAAGGCAGTAGAAATCATATCTACTATATCTTGATACAGTCAAAGGAGAAAATGAATGTGAATCAACCTTCAATTAAGAAAAACTTTATAATGAATGCCTTACTCACAATTTCGTCATTCATTTTTCCTTTAATTACATTTCCATATATATCCAGAATTCTATCGCCAGAAGGTATCGGAAAGGTATCTTTCGCTAACTCTGTGGTCGCATATTTTGCACTGTTCGCTCAATTGGGAATTCCAACCTATGGTGTTCGTGCATGTGCAAAGGTAAGAGATAACAAAAAAGAACTGTCACGGACGGTACAGGAAATTTTTGTTATCAATATCATTATGACCATAACTACATATATCGTATTTGGCATAACATTGAGCTGCGTTCCACGTCTACAGGCAGACAAACAGCTACTTTTAATTATAAGCAGTACGATGTTATTTAATGCTGTAGGCATGGATTGGCTTTATCGTGGTCTGGAAAAGTATACATATATCACATCAAGATCTATTTTATTCAAATTTATTGCCATTTTTTTAATGTTTGCATTGATTCATCAAAAGAGTGACTATATTGCGTATGGTTGGATTTGCATTTTTGCATCGTCCGCTTCCAATGTTTGCAATTTGATTAATGTCCACCGGTATATCGAAATCAAACCCGTTGGAATGTACAATTTTCGGCGACATCTAAAGCCAATAATGATTTTTTTCGCAATGTCATGCGCTACAACAATTTATACGAACCTAGATACTGTCATGCTGGGATTTATCCGGACAGATATGGATGTTGGTTACTATAATGCTGCGGTAAAAGTCAAAAGTGTGCTGTTGGGAGTCGTCACTTCACTCGGAACGGTATTGTTACCAAGAGCTTCCTATTATGTCGAGCACCACGAAACAAATGAATTCCAAAGAATTACAAGAAAAGCGATTGATTTTGTGATTCTAATCGCAATACCGCTGACCTGTTATTTTATCTTATATGCACAGGAAGGAATCATGTTTCTGTCAGGAAACGCTTATATGCCAGCTGTTCTTCCGATGCAAATCATTATGCCTACGATCCTGTTTATAGGGCTGACCAATATTATGGGAATTCAAATTCTTGTGCCGCTTGGTCGGGAAAAGATAGTCCTTTATTCGGAGATTGCGGGAGCCATTGTTGACCTCATTTTTAATATCCTGCTGATTCCACGTTTGGCATCAATAGGCGCAGCCATTGGGACACTCATGGCAGAAATCGTTGTATGGATCGTCCAGTTTATGGCACTACGAACGGAAATTCTTCCAGCATATAAGAGCATCCAATACAAAAAGATTCTATCAGCAACTGTAACGGGTATAGTATGCTCCGGATGGACCAAAATGCTCAACATGGGAAATTTTGTCACCCTATTAATATCCGCTGTTCTATTCTTTGGCGTATATTGTGCTATTTTGACTGTTATGCACGAGCCACTCGTATGTGAAGTCGAAAATCAGATGCTCGACAAAATGTTAAAAAGAGGTAAAAAACAATGAAAACAATCTTTATCACCGGCTCCTCTGGCTTCATCGGATCGAACCTTGCCAAGCGCATTTTGTCCACAGAATCGGATACAGAAGTTATCGGACTGGACAACATGAACGACTACTACGATATTCGTATCAAGGAGGCTCGCCTGGCAGAGCTTCAGAAGTTCGAGAACTATACCTTTATCAAGGGCAACCTTGCAGATAAAGCTCTCATCAACAGTATTTTTGAGCAGTATCACCCGGACGTTGTGGTGAACCTTGGTGCACAAGCCGGTGTGCGGTATTCCATTACCAATCCGGATGCGTACATTGAAAGCAATATGATTGGCTTTTACAACATTCTGGAAGCCTGCCGTCATTATCCGGTGGAGCACCTGGTGTATGCATCTTCTTCCTCTGTGTATGGCAGCAACAAAAAGGTGCCGTACAGCACGGATGATAAGGTAGACAACCCTGTTTCTCTGTACGCAGCTACCAAAAAGTCCAACGAACTGATGGCCCATGCTTACAGCAAGCTCTACAACATTCCGTCCACGGGACTGCGCTTCTTCACAGTGTATGGCCCAGCCGGTCGTCCGGATATGGCCTACTTTGGCTTCACCAACAAGCTGGTGAACGGCGAAACTATCAAGATCTTCAATTATGGCAACTGCAAGCGTGACTTTACATATGTGGACGACATTGTTGAGGGCGTTGTTCGTGTTATGAAGAAGCCTCCGGAAAAGAAGAATGGCGAAGATGGTTTGCCCATTCCTCCCTATGCGGTTTACAACATTGGCAATTCTAACCCGGAGAACCTGCTGGACTTTGTGCAGATTCTGTCGGAGGAGCTGGTGTGTGCCGGTGTGCTGCCTGCGGACTATGATTTCGAGGCGCACAAGGAGTTGGTTCCCATGCAGCCCGGTGATGTGCCGGTGACCTTTGCAGACACGGAACCCTTGGAGCGGGACTTCGGCTTTAAGCCCCACACTCCGCTTCGGGATGGCCTGCGGAAGTTTGCTGAATGGTACAAAGAGTTTTATATGGCCTGAGGGAAAGGAGGGAGCGTATGCGTTGTGAAGAACGATTCTACGAAATATATGGAAAAGATCCCGTTGGCATCAGCTTTTGCCCCTATCGGATTTGCCCCATTGGTGCCCACAGTGATCACAACTTAGGAAAGATCACAGGACTTGCGATTGATAAAGGAATCCATATTGCATACAAGCCAAAGATGAATGGCGTTGTTGAAATGTGCAGCCTGCAATTTCCCAAACGTGCGCAGTGGCACATCCGTGAAACTGGGGAAAAGACGGGTGACTGGGCAGATTATCTGCGAGGTGCAACCTGGGCTTTGAGCAATCGGTTTCCGCTGACAGTTGGTCTCTGTGGAGTGATAGAAGGTTCTTTGCCTATCGGAGGGCTTTCTTCCTCTGCAGCTGTGATTCTGTCTTTTTTGGAGGCGCTATGTCAGGTCAATGGAATCAAGCTGAGTTCTTCAGCGCTGATCAGCATTGCGTTCGAGGCAGAAAAAAAATATGTGGGTGTTAATGTAGGAACCCTGGATCAGAGCTGTGAGGTTCTGAGCAAAAAAGA